>Ga0114920_10001387_pt1 | contig 11109 bp, 7 predicted proteins | sample ChitaG_FD_88683 | JGI IMG/M metagenome (GOLD analysis project Ga0114920, IMG submission 88683) | Deep subsurface microbial communities from South Pacific Ocean to uncover new lineages of life (NeLLi) - Chile_00310 metaG | ecosystem: Environmental > Aquatic > Marine > Oceanic > Sediment ...
ATTTATTACTTCAATTCTGAAGGTGTGAGGGTGAAATAGAGGAAAATCTTCCAAAACTCTATCCAATTGATGTGACTTCTTGTATTAACTCAAAAAGTACAACTGAGTTCTATAAATCAAAGATTAATAACAATCTCTTCTTAAAAAGTGAACTACAATTTTATATATTGCATGAAATAAATAAAAATTATGAGTTTCCTTAGAAAATTCAAAGATACTTTTCATACAAGTCTCTGGGAAGTTATGATAGGAGTTACCTTAATTACAGTTTTTATAGTCCTACGTTTTACTTTAGATGACATTCCCCTATATATTATAATCCTTGGATTTATAGTAGGAGTTTGGCTAGCTTTTCGCCCTTCAGAATGGGCTGTTGAAGGTTTGGATAGTGCTTCAAAATATGTCGGGTTTTCTGATTACACTGCTGGTACAATTTCAAGTCTTGCTTCTAACCTTCCTGAAGCAGTTATAGCAATCTTCATGTTTATAGCAGGTCAACATATAATAGCAACAGTTACAATCTTATCAGCAGCAGGTTTCAATGCTATAATTTTAGGAGTTGCTATTCTTATAGCTACTTTGAAGAAAAAAGGTCATGTTGATGTCCCAGAAGGTTTAGAGAAAAAAGAAGCACCTATCATTCGATGGGCAATAGTTGCTTTACTTATGACAGTATGTTTTGGATTTATTGAGTATTTCCAGAAAAGTGATGAAATAGCTGTATTAACTAAACCTGTTGGTGGTTTTCTAGCAGCAGGATACATCTTCTACCTTATCTACTTAGCTATTTCTGAAAGAAAGAGTAAAAACAAAAGGCAGGAAGAAGGAGTGGTACATGAAAAACCTAAATTATCGAAAATAATGACAGTAATTATTCTGTTACTCGGTTTCTGTGGAATCATACTTGGTGGTGAAACACTCTCTTTCTGTGTTGAAGAATTGATCCATGTTCAAAATATAGAATTGCGACCAGAGTTTTTAGGTTTAATTTTAGGAGCTGCTGGAGCTTTGCCAGAGCACGGAATTGCATTAGTTTCCGCTGCTAAAGATGAAGTTGAGATTGCTTTTGGTAATGCAATTGGTGGAATATTACAATCCTCACTTCTAATCTTTGGTTTACTTGGAACAATCTTTGTTATTGAATTATCTCCTTTTGTATTACTACAACTAGCTGCTACTGCAGTAATATTATGGTTCACTATCCGTTGCATCACAGATGACAAAAGATTCGATACGTTTGAAGGAATAATGATTCTTTTGCTGCAATTCTTTGTGTTTGCTATACTCATTGAAGATGTACTTCTTTCGGGTCTGTGAGACCTCTTTTTTCCCTTTTTTTTAAATGATTTTTTCACATTTTTCTTTCTGGGTTTTTATTACTTCTTGTTATAGAATAAGTAATGAGTCTACTAGATTTAATTGAAGAAGAACTCAAATACAAGGATACAAGAATTTTCTACCATAAAAATGGTGAAATAATAGAATTGGGTGATTCAGTATTCAAAATTAAGCTATACTCCAATCCTGAAAAGCTGATGTTTACGACTTCGATTGATCGTGCATTTGGATTATTGAAAGATGAAGTAAGCCAAACAAAAAATTGAAGATAAAGGCTTTATTTAAAGGAAGGAGTGAAATCAAATTTCACTAAAAACGTTCTCTATTACACCTAAAGCCCATTCAAGCTCTTTCTTTGTTATAATTAATGGTGGAATAAAACGTATTGAAAATTCATGTGTCTCCTTTGCTAATAATCCAACCGGATTATTGTTCTTCATTGCTTCTGTAAACGGACGAGATTTCATATCTAGTTCTATTGCAATTAATAATCCTCTACCTCTAACTTCTTTGATTTTATCTGGGTGTTTAGCTTGAATGCGTTTTAAACCCTTCATAAAGAATGAACCTAAAATTTGTGCTCTTTCAGAAAAATCTTCTTCTTCAATTAAATCAACAACAGCTTCTAAAACAGCCATACCTAAACTGTTACCACCCCATGTTGAGCCATGAGTTCCTGGGGTTAAGACATCCATTATTTCCCAGCTTGATAAAACCCCTGATACAGGATATATTCCTCCTCCTACAGCTTTTGCAACTAAAGTTATATCAGGTTTGACACTCTCAAAATCGCAAGCAAGTAGATTACCAGTTCTACAAAAACCTGTCTGTATTTCATCAGCTATCATCAGGATGTTTTCTTTTTTGCATACTTTTTGTACTTTCTTAATGTATCCCTCTGGAGGAATAATAACGCCTGCTTCTCCTTGGATAGGTTCAAACAAGAATGCAACAGTGTTTTTAGTGATAGCTTTCTTTAAAGCATCCATATCACTGTAAGGAATGACTTTGAAACCAGGGGTTATTGGACCAAAACCGTCTTTTGCCTGAGGATCTGTTGAAAATCCTACTAATGTGATTGTTCGACCATGAAAATTATCCTCACATACAATGATCTCTGCTTTATTTTCTGATACTCCTTTCTTCTCATAGCCCCATTTTCTAGCTATTTTCAAAGCTGATTCTACTGCTTCTGCACCAGTATTCATAGGAAGAAATACTTCATAGCCTGTGAGTTCGCAGAGTTTTTTAGCAGCTGTTCCCATTGAATCATTGCAAAAAGCTCTAGATGTTAAGACAACTTTACTCAATTGTTTTTTCAAAGCCTTAACGAGTTTTGGGTGCCTATGACCAAAATTTTGTGATGAATAAGCTGAAAGGCAGTCAAGATATTTTTTACCATCAACATCTTTAACCCAAGCACCTTTTGCTTTTTTAATAACAACAGGGATTGGGTCATAATTGTGAGCAGTCCATTTATCATCAAGATCAAGATAAAATTTCGATTTGTTTTTATCATTTTGTGCCATCAAAATCACCTATTTCCATGTTCCTTTTTATCCTTGATTTTTAAAATTATGGAATGTCCATTGGTATCAATATAATAAAATATCTGGGTAAAAAAATCGGAAAACATTTAATAACAATCCTAGACATTTGAGTTTAATGTTAAAAGACAATAAAAAGAAAAGCAATAAAAAAACTCAATCCAAAGAAAAAAAGAAAGAGAAACGAAAAGAGTTCTGGAGCAAGTTTTGGAGCAAAATTTGGAAAGGAGTAGTTTTGTTTTTCAAAGGGTTATGGAAGTTTATCATTGGAATATTCAAATATATACTATTCCCATTCTGGTATACAGGAGTTTTATTTGTCAAAACTTCAAAATTCCTAAAAAAACGTGGTGATCAGGCACTAACAGACGAAGACAAGAGATATCTTTCACTAATTCCTACATTATTCTTTATGCTAAGTCTGTGCATTGTTATCATATTTCTCCTATTTTACCTTGAATTTTTCGATGAAGTAGTTGATAAAATAACAGATGTCGGTTTTTGGGCTGCGGTAGGACAATTTTTCGTAACTATTGCAGAAGGAATTTGGTGGTTGTTAGGAGTTATCTTTGTAGATTTCCTTTGGTTTATGATAATAGTCCCATTTGGAGACACCTTACAAGGACACCACTGGATATCAGCATTAATTCTACTTGTAGGACTTATTTTAATCTCTGGATTATCAATACTTCTCTATAATTTAGCTAAGACAAATAATTTTATGCAAAAAATAGGGCATGGAATCGCAGTTACAGCTCTCTTCCCAAAGAAAGTCCATAATAAAATACGTGAAGATGTAGTCCTAAAATATCTAATTGGTAAAAAACGCATCGAAACAAGATCAAAGAATTTCTTCTGGGTAACTGTCTTCATTCAAACTCTCATAACATTTGTCTTCTTCATATTTGCAGTTGTATTATTAATTTATAATTATGCAAAAGGTATCTGGACAGGAATTGAAGTTCTTGAATTTTCTGTATATGCGTCACTTATACTCTTCCTTTTCGTAGGAATATTCTCAACTTGGTTCTTTAATGCAGTTCTAGGTGTTTCTACAAAAGACGCTGACAGATTCACAATATAAACATCAACTATTTTTTTCTTTTTCTTTGATTTTCTCTTATTTATACATACATATTGCTAATACATATTTGTTGGACAAAGTTTAAATTCTAGTATGAACTATTTTTTTCGTCTATTTGGTGATTTAAATGAATGTAAAAATTGGTATCAATGGTTTTGGTCGAGTCGGTAGAGGTGTTTTCCGAGCTGGTTTTGACAATCCAGATCTTGAATTTGTTGGAATCAATGATATTACAAGCGCAAAAATGTTAGCTTATCTATTGAAATATGACAGTGTGCATGGAAAGTTCAACTATGATGTTTCTTACACTGACAATTCATTGATAATTGATGAACAGGAATTTCCTATTTCAAGTGAAAGAGATCCAGCAAACATTTCCTGGAATAATTGGAGTACAGATATTGTTTTAGAATGTACAGGATTTTTTAGAACATACGAACTCGCTTCTAAGCATCTTGAGAATGATGTAAAAAGAGTTATAATCTCCGCTCCAGATAAAGGTAAAAATATACCAATTCCAACATTTGTATGCGGTGTAAACATCGATAAATACGACCCAGAACTCAATAGGATAATCTCTAATGCTAGTTGTACTACGAATTGCTATGCTCCCGTCACTAAAATCCTCGATGATGCTTTTAGTGTGAAATCTGGTTTTATGACAACTATTCATTCTTTCACAACTGACCAACGCATCTTAGATTTACCTCACTCAGACTTCAGAAGGGCAAGAGCAGCAACACAATCAATGATACCTACATCAACAGGTGCAGCAAAAGCTGTAGGCAAGGTTTTACCGCATCTAGAAGGAAAGTTGCAAGCTATCTCTATAAGAGTACCAACTCCAAATGTATCGCTAATCGACGCAGTATATGTTCTAAATAAGGAAGTAACCAAAGAAGAAGTAAATGAGAAATTTGTTGTCGCTACTGAAGAAGGTTACACAGGTATTTTAGCTACAACTGATGAACCCTTAGTTTCAATAGATTTTAATGGTAACCCCCATTCTGCAATAGTAGACCTACAGTCAACTCTCTGCTATTCAAATCAGGTTAAAATAATTGCTTGGTATGATAATGAAACTGGTTACGCAAATAGAATGATTGATTTAGCATTATTTATTAATTCTAAAGAATCTTAAAATATTTTTTCTTCTTTCGCCATACTAAATTGATTTACTAAAGCCTTGTATATGCAATCTGCACACATATCTTGACTAGAATCTAAAAATAATAATGCATGAAGAGTTTTTTCATAATGTTCTTTAGCTATTTTTTTCCCTCTAATAAGGATGTTCTTGTTTTTTGTTGGGCATTTTATCTGACCATCATCATCTTCTATAACAGCATTTATACAAAAGGCAGGGTCGGATAATTCGGCTATAGCACCTTCATTCATCTGTTCCTTAAGAAAGAAAGATACGAGTAACACTTCTTCATAATCATCGTTGAGAATGCAGTATGTATCGTTATCCATCAGTCTATACATAGGGCAAGGTTGTCCAATCCACAAATCTTTCGCCTATTTTTTCTTATATTACTTCTTTGGATAATTGGTTAAAAGATTTCCTTATAAAATTTCTCTCAAAAATGTATAGAAATAGTTTATTGAAAAAGGAAAAAGAGTTAAAGTTGTCCAAGACGTGCTTGAGCAACCATTTTACCTATTGCTTCAACTAAAGTTTCGTTCAATGTTACAATTAGAATAGGTTCTCCTGTTTTAGTTATACTCCCAATAACACCTTCTTCGACTCCGTCACGAACTCCCAGAAACAGAGCTTTAAATGGAGCTTTCTTAACTGTTACAGGTTTGACGATTCCTTGTGCTTCTCTTCTCTCTAAAGCAGCTTTCAAATCTCCTGGAATTTCAGGTGCATTGCTAAGCACTTCAAGACTTCTATTGAATGTCTCAATATATGAAATGTCTACCCACGAAATATCTGGGCATACAATTGTTGATTTTCCTTTAGTGTGACGGAGCATTCCCATCAATGCAGAGTTAACTTGCTCTGTTCCTGTAACAATCCATAAATCTTCTGCAGGAGATGGTTCTATTCCCTTTCCTAAAGTTAACACATTTTGAATTAGTTTCATTGATTCAGCAGTAGCTTCTAATACTTCGTTTAATTTTAATGGCACTGATTTTAGTTTATCGGAGACACTTTTTTCTAGTATGTCAATTTCTTCTAATGAACTAGTTATGTAAGAATCTTTGAAACTAGATAAGTTCTTTGTATAGTTCTCTTGGTTACTTGATAGAGTTAAAGCATTTTCATTAAGTTTAAGTAATTTATTAATAATTGTTTCGAGAATTCCTTCTAGCATCTCATTGGATATTTTTTGTAAACTTTCTATATCTGAAGTTATGATCTCTTGAGCTGAAGATGCAGTTTCCAACAAATTATCTCTTGTACTTTGAATATTTGTAACGAGTGCAGCACTGTTTGAATCAGAGTTAGTAACTAGACTATTAGTCTGGTGGCTAACATTTAGTTGATAGTCCTTGTTTTCTTTTTCATGTGTTTCTTGTATGGTAATTATGCCTTTTTCTACACTCTCTTTTGTTTGGTCATATGTTTTTTCTATGTCTTTACTAGTAGATAGGTAAAGATCATCTATTATCCCCTGGACTTCAATCTTATATGAGTCAATAATACCTTTAAGCATCGCTACTCTTTCGTTTACATCTTTCTGTATCCATGTTGGATAATCTTCCGTGATTTGTTCTAAAGCGGATTTTGTTTGATTAGAAACTTCATCAAGTTGAGAAGATTGCTCTGGCGAAACACTCAAATCTCCAACTAAACTACCGGCATCGGCTGAAAACTGCTCAACTTCTTGATCTACTAGTTCATTAATAATTTCTACTACTTTTGCGGTATGTTGACTGTAATTTGTTGATGCCGTTTCTAAGGTAACAGCTATCTCAGTATCAATAGTATTTCTAACAGACTCAAATTCAGCTTGTAAGGTTTTCATCGTCTCATCCATAGAAGATGTAGTGTTTTGAACTAATTCTGAATGTTCATCAATATTTGTTTTCAAAGTTCCCTGTACGTTACTCACAACTTCTACATTGTTTTCAGTCATAGAACTTAAAATTTGCTCTTTGGTAGCTTCCAAAGATTGGATACTTTCTTCAACTTGGTTTTTCATTTCTTGTCTTTTAGAGTTAACGAGTTGTTCTGCTGATTCTTTACTTGTTAACATCAAACTAGATAAGTTCTCCGAAGAATTATTAACAAGTAACTCTAAGCCACCAATTGCTTTATCTTTCACCTGTGTTGTCATATTACTAATGCTAATAAATAGGTCACCCATTTTCTTCTGCAGTGTCTTTTCAAGTGAAGACAAATCCTTATTTAATGCTGTTGCCATTTGTTTTGTTTTACCTTTTTCATTTTTGACATGCGTTGAAATCGCTGTAATGAAAGAATCGGATAAAGTAGTAAGATCTGTTATAAAATTCGTGAACAAATCAGGTATAGAACCTTCACCTTCTAACTCTTTGAAACTGTTAACTACTCCAGTGGCTGCAGAATTTAATCCAGCTAACACCTCTGAGATATTTTCTATTTCACTTCCAATTATGCCTTTGAGATCTTCAGAATGATTTTTTTGCATTTCTAGATACGCATTTTCATAATTAGTATAGGTTTCTGCAATATTTGATTGCATAATCTTTAACGATTCACTAAATTGGGAATCAAGATTGTCACTAGCACTATTCATGTCATTTCTTATCGTTTCAGCTGTTGTATCATTAAGTTTTGACAGATTATCTAGATGGTTATTCATTTTTGAAAAGGTATCAGTTGTTAGAGATTCCATAGATCCTGTGAAAGTTTGTATCATAGCATCGATAGTTGTACCAGTTCTCTCCTTTAAAAGAGGAAGTTCTCTGGAAAACCTATCAAATGTATCAATCATTTCCTCAGCTTCTTGTTTATCAAAAAGCTTTCTAAATTTCTTTTCTTCTAAATTTGTAATAACCTCTAAAATGTGGTGAATCTGTTGAGTTGTGGAATGAAGTTTTTCTTTCAATTCTTGTAACTGCGAAATACTTTCTTGGTAGTTAATTTGTACTAAGTTTGGCACTTCATCTCTAATATCTCGTCCCTTCTTAGTGTATTCTTCCGTAAATAGATCAAAATCAGTTATAAATTGTTCTTCTTTATTGGTAAGTAAATCTTTTATTGCTGTTTTGTTATCAATTACATTTTGATTAATATCACTTTCAACTGTTTCCTTCAACTCTTTTAGATGACCAATAAATTCATCTTTATATTCACTATGAGATTTGTCATATGTATCCATTTTTTCGCTAAGGTTTTGTTTATATGTGTTAATACTTTCAGATAATTGTTCTAGACTACTAGAGGTAGTTTCATTGAATGCGGTGGAAGCATCAGATAAATAAGCTAAAATATCATCTTTACTCTTGTTTATTAGAGTTTCAACAGATGACATGCGTTTCTTTTCTTTTGTTTTTATTTTTTTCAGAGCATCATCTACATCTGTGTTAAGGATTTTGACCGCATCTTTTACTTTAGTTGAACTTGCTTGAATAGTTTCTTGAAAATCTACAGTAACCAGCATATTCATTTCTTCGATTTTGGAATCAACTTCTTCTTTTTGTCCAATTGTAAATGCAGTATAATCATTCAGATTTTTCTTCAGATTTTCAATGATGCTGTTTGAAAGTTCCTCGACTTTAGTTAAAATCTCCTTAATGAAGTTAGCTACAAAAACTTCTAAACTCTCATCCAAAGTTGTGATCTGTGTGCTCAAATCCGAAATTGATTGACTTAAACCAGTTTCAAATGCTGTAAATCCTTCGTCGATACCACTTTTTAGTAATGCCAAAAGACTATCACTGTTCTTTTGAAAGTCATCTAGATAAGAAGATAGACTAGTAGTTAACTCAGTTTTCATTTTTGTCGTTTTACTTTCAGTCTGTACAATTAGAGTACCTAATTTTTCAACAGATAAGACTCGAGCATTATTTAATAACTCAACAAACTTTTCTTCATTTTCTTTTAAAACGTTTACAGCAGTATCTTTTGAAGAATTAATAGTATCTTTAATCCTTTCTGACGTTTTTTGCTCTAATCCCTTTAATTCATCATTCAAAGAGGAGAGGATATTGTTTACTTTTTCATTGTAGTCACTTATCATATCCTTATATTCATCTATTGTTTTGTTAACAGTTGCTTCTACCTTACCATTTGCTTCTTTATTCGATTTCTTAATTTCTGAAACTAGATTCTTTACAGAAGCATCAGTAGATTCATTAATGATTGCCTTCTTCCCTTCAATCAATTCATTACAGAGATTTAATTTTTCATTTAAATTTGTAACAACAGTTTCCAGAGACTCTTTAATTTCATCAATTCTTGATTGTGTTCTCACATAATGTTCCTGTTCGATTGTAGAATAGGTTTCCTCGATTTTCAACTTAAATGTCTCATGGAATTCACCTACTTTTTGGATAGTAGTTTCAAATGAACTTGAGATGGTATCTTTTATCCTAGTGACTGATTTATCAATATTAGAAGTATTTGAGATAACAAAAGATTTTGTTTCCTCACTTATCTTCGATATTGCTTCATTTGCATCGTTTTTTCCTTCATCTACTGTGTTTGAAATTGATTCGAGGAATTGTTTAGATACACTATTAATGCTCTCTCGATGTTGATCTGAATTTTCTGAAAGTTGCTGATGGAAATTTGATAATTTTCCCCTCAAATCTTTCATTGCGTTTTGCCAATCAGTATTTACTTCGTCACTTATAGATTTGAGCTCACTATCCATTCTTTGAGCAACATCCCCAGTAAGTTTAATTTGAGGTGGAAGAGGTATATAGTAGTTTGTACCTTCAGGATTTGCTGCTTTTATTTCTTTAACATACTCTTGACTTACTAAATTGGATAGTACTCCTTTTATCTTTTCAGCGGAAAGTTTACAATATGACTGAATTTGCCCTATCGTCCTTGAGCCGAATTTCACTATTGTTGAATAAACGGTTATTTCATCTTTTGATAATCCAACTTTTCCTAATGTAGTTTCCATTCTTATCACTTTTTAAAGCTCATTCTTTACAGAGTCTATACTCTTCTCCAATTTCTCGATTTTATTAATTATATTCTTTTTATTTTTTTCAGCATTCTCAGCCTTTTTAATCAAATCTTTTGCTTCCATCTCTATCTCTGAATCAGTGGAATGCCTAGTGTTTGCTATTTGTTCTTTAGTTTGAGAAGAGAGATTCAGAATATCAGATTTCAATTCAGAGGATAAGGTTTCTATCTGTTCTTTTGATTTAGAGCTTATTTCCTCCAAGGATGTCCTAAAAACTAGTTCGTTTTCATTAATTTCATTTATACTTGTATCATAGGTTTGTTCTGTCTTTTGTTTAGAGGAATCTATTTTCTCATTAACTTTGTTTGAAAGAGCTTCGATATCTTTTTGAATCGTTTCTTTCTCAGAAGACACAAATGATTTAACTTCTGTTTTCATTTTTTCTGATTGTTCAGAGAATAATGCCAGTACTTCTTCAACATTTTCGTTAAATTGTAAGACGAAATCTGATAAAGAGGAAGAATGATCTTTCTTCTGTTTGGATGTCATTTTATTATAAGTGTTTATCATTGCTGTCTTAGCTTCTGTGAAGTTTGCCATTACTACATTATTGACATCTTTCATACCCTTTTCATACTCAGTCAAAACATCTTGAATATTAACAATTTCATCAACTAAATATTTGTCCATTGTACCTGAAATACCTGACAGCTCTTGTTGAATTTTCTTAACAGCGTTATCAACTAATTGCGTTAAATCGCTTTTTATTCTATTAAAGCTCTCAAAAACAGAACTCATATTTTCAGTTAGTTTGTCTCTGTATTCTGTTCGCAAATGCTCAATTGATTCAGACATTATATTTTCACTTATGTTAATATTATTTTCTAGCTGATCTTTCATTTTTGAAATATTCTCTTCAAAAGTTTCAACATTTTGCTCTTTAATCTCACTAACAAACTCTTTAACTGTCGAAATATTTTTTCGAAATGTATTTACTTGGTTATTTGTAAATCGCCCAAATTCTTGATTATGAGAGTCCAATATATCTGGTATATTAGAAGTA
>Ga0114920_10001391_pt1 | contig 11097 bp, 10 predicted proteins | sample ChitaG_FD_88683 | JGI IMG/M metagenome (GOLD analysis project Ga0114920, IMG submission 88683) | Deep subsurface microbial communities from South Pacific Ocean to uncover new lineages of life (NeLLi) - Chile_00310 metaG | ecosystem: Environmental > Aquatic > Marine > Oceanic > Sediment ...
TGGAAAATACACAAAAAATATTTGTAATGAATGGGCAAGAGCTAATTGGGAGATATTATCTAAACATACTGTTATTTGGTGTAATGTGTGTATTGAAGAATGCCCTGTCACTAAGAAAAGGAAAAGTTGAAATTTAATAAGTTAAAGTCTTGATAACAAATTTATTAAGTTTTCTAATCAGAAATAGAAACGGTTACCGCTGCATTACAAACTATTATCTGATCTGATGTATCACCTAATTCTTTAATCATTATTCCCTTCGCAACTAATCCACCTTGTACTACCTCAATTGATTTGTCACCAAAGGGGATGGCTTTCAATACCCTATTTTTATCAAGGCTCTTAGGATAAGGAGCACCTATCTTAACGTGTACTTTCATTCTTAACAAGTCCTTAGGCTCTCTTAAGCCACAAATTTCTGATAAACCAGTTAAACAATTATTAGATATTGCATTCTTAATTGCTTTTATTGCAGCATTGGTACAGTCATTATCATGCCCGTGTTGGTCTATTCCAGAGCCGAGTTCTACTAAAAATCGATTATCCATTTAAAAAACCAAAATAAAATTTTTTAATAATTAATATGCTATACTTATATTTTCCTCATCAAAAACCTTTATTTTTTTGGAGTTAATTATATTGCATAACAATAGAATTTGGGAGAAAATATTAGATATGTATGAAATAGACGATTCAGTATACCAACGGTTTAAGCAAAAAAATAACATGTTATTTAGGAGATTATGGGATGAAACATTACCCACATACCATCAAATGATTGATACAAATCTCGAGAAACATATTGCATCAAAAAAGGAGGGTTATTCAAGATTAGATTTTGCCTTAGTAGCAGCAGGCTGGACAGTATATGAGAAATTTCCCCATGCATTCACATGGGAAAGGAAAGACCTGATGGATATTGGTTATGGGGTAAATTGGATGAAGACTAAACATGTAATAGAAAATAAACAAAATTTTACAAATTATATAAAGAGAGCAGCCAAATTTTATGGAGCATCTTTAGTGGGAATTGCAGATGTTAATGAAAAATGGACTTATAAAACAGGATTTAAGAGACCTGATGAGGTTAGTGAAGCTGAAGCAAAGCAAAACATTCGAGGAGGAACAGCTGCAGATTCAATTTATGAACAGCCGATAGAGTTACCCGATGGAATTAATAATGTAATTGTGATGGCAATAGAAATGGATCAATATGGAATTTCCACATCTCCAGCTCAGCCAGCAGCTGCCGCAGCAGCTTTAGCATATTCAAAGATGGCATTTGTTATTGCATGCGTTGGTGAATTTATTAGAAATTTGGGATATAGAGCCATTCAATGTGGTAATGATACCGCTTTAAGTATACCTCTAGCGGTCGATGCAGGGCTTGGAGCACTCGGTAGATTAGGTCTTTTAATAACGCCTGAATATGGACCAAGAGTGAGGATATGCAAAGTATATACAGACTTACCCTTGATCTCTGATAATCCAAATTCAAAATTTATAAATAAAATCACAAAATTTTGTAGAAGTTGTCTTAAGTGTGCTGAATCGTGTGTCACAAAGGCAATATCAAATGAGAAAGACCCTACTTTTAAGGGATATAATATCTCCAATAATCCTGGTGTGAAAAAATATTATATTGATGGAGAAAAATGCTTTGAATTTTGGGTAGAAAACAGTAGTGATTGTGGGAACTGCATCGCAGCATGCCCATTTTCAAAAATCGACAGATATTTATCTCCGAATGAGTTTTGGGAAAAAAAATAAATTTCAATATGTAATTTGATAAAACTCTAAAAGGGATATTTCCCTTCTAAGATCTCTTGATAGATTTCTTTGGTTAAGGAGACATACTTGGAACTTTTTGGCAAAAGTACAAAAATTTCATCATTTACCTCATTAATATTGAATCCCTCTTTTTTGAATCTTACTTTCTGTATCTTATGAGTCGCTGTAAAATCAAATCCATCAATAAATCTTATGAACTTTGGTATGGCATAGTTAGGTAAATATTTTTTAAGATAATTTACAAAACCTTCGAAATCGAAATTTTCATCAGATTTTTTATGTACCGAAACCATTCCCGCACGACCCTCAGTATGTGGAATTAAAACGCCGTAAACAGAACACATATCAATTTCTTCGAAAACATTAATGACTGTTTCAACTTCCTCTGTAGAAACATTTTCACCTTTCCACCTGAAAGTATCACCTAAACGGTCTACAAATTGGACATGACCAAAACCAACATCTCTTATTAAATCTCCAGTATTGATATACATATCTCCCTTTCTAAGAGCGTCCCGAAAGACTTTTTTTTCTGTGGCTTCTTTGTCCTTATACATATAAAAATTGTCAGGATCTGTAATTTGTCCGAGTAAGAGACCAACCTCACCAGTTCTTACTTTTTTCATGCGACCTCTCTCGTTTCTAAAAGGTTGATCTTTTTCAAGATCATATCTTACTATGGCATACGGGGTTAAGCAAACACCACAAGTTTTATCAATATTATGCATGTTGGCAAAATTTGGAACGAAATCTTCTGTGGCACCATAAAACTCTCGGATTTCTTGGATATTAAACCTTTCTTTGAAGTCTAGCCAAATATCGAGTCTAAGGCCGTTCCCAACCATCTTTACAATTGGGTTGTCTGCATCGTCAGGTTTTGGAGGTTGATTATACAAATATCTACATATCTCTCCTACATAATTAAAACATGTAGCATCAAATTTCCGTGCTTCATCCCAAAATTTACTGGCACTAAATTTTCTCGCGATTGCCATAGCAGATCCTTTATCAAGAGCAGCAGCAAAAGCCACTTTAATTCCATGGCTATGAAATAGAGGGGTAGTAATATAAATAATATCATCAGTGGTCAACCCCACGACCATCCCCCACCACCCCATCGCAGTTATTATTGAACGATTTTTCATAATTGCTGCTTTTGGAAGTCCCGTTGTTCCAGATGTAAAAATATAGACAAATGGATCTTTCATTAGAATATCTGAAGTAGTAGGGGGATTATTGATATCTGAATCTTCAATTTTTTCTTTCAGGTTGATATATCCCTCCGGTGTGACTTGTTCTCCTTTATCAAGCAAATAGAAAACGTTTTGTTTCTGATCATTTGATAATCCTAACCGGGATTTAACATCCTCAAACGCTTGGTAAAGTTCCTCTCCTATAATGTATAATTTTCCTGGAGTATGGGTCATACTATGAATTAGTGGATTTTCGCGTAAATTAGTATTAATTAATGAAGATACGACACCTATTTTTCCCAAAGCCAAAATAACAAACATATATTCTGAGCGGTTTTCTACAAAAACTACAGCTGTATCCCCTTTTATGAACCCACATTTAAGAAAATAATTGGCATAACGATTAATCCAAGAATTAAACTCATTATGAGTATAGCTTTCATCTTCATACAATAAAGCTAATTTACTAGGGTAGTTTGCAGCGTTTTCTTCAATTCGAAGGCCTACAGAATATTTCGTATCGGGTGTAAGTTCACCCATCCTTGCTGCACTTTCCATTATTAATGGGGTTTTTATCTCCCAAGAAGGCTGAATTTTAGTTTTATATTCTTCTTGGGAAATTATGTAAGGTTGCATTTTATCCTCGTTTTGAGCTGAATTGTGAGATGGTGATTTTTCTAAATTTTGATCGTTCATATTTTTGCATTATCTTTCGAAAGATTTAATATTTTTGACATATGAACCTAAAAACATTTTTACAATAATGGAAAATTAATTAAAAATAACAAGAATAATCGAAATTTTCAATTATTGTGAAGAAACTGATTAACTTATAGAAATAATTACTATCTAAGTTTAAATAGTGAATCAAATAGAAAAGGAAAATAAGTTCGCTTCATAACAGTAAATTTAATATTCTTTATATTCACCCTTGTACCAAGTTCTCTGAGATTTCTTGAGATTATCAGGCATATCTTCATAGGGTGATACCGTCTCATCCAACTTACAATCGACACCATATCTTACATTAGTTTGTGGATGAACATAGCCTGTTTTTGAGATACCGTTTGCAGCCCTAAGTGAAGTTCTTCTTGAAATTAAGGAAGCTCCTTTAATATAGAAAAATTTCCATGTAAGATTTTCTTGAATTAGCTCTAAGAATATTCCCTCATCCATATCAGACTCGGATTCTATTGGGCGAAACTGACCGCTATCATCAACCCATTTTAACATAATCTTTTCTTCTTTATCTGTCATGTTAACACCAATAATAGTTGTAGATACGAAAATTAATTAAATAATTTTAATGTTAGTTGATCTTACTTATAAAAATAATAGTATTTTAATCTTGTTTTACTGATAACATAAAATCCATTCCTCAAATATTGTTCAAAATCTCCTTAATCTGTTTCAAGAATTATGATGAAAAATTTTAAGGACTAGTAGAAATATGTTTAACAAAACAGATAAAAGTTTTAATCTTTTTCATCATAAGAATTGTTAATTAAGAAGAGATTTGAAAAATGAAAATTGTTGATAAACAAACCATCGCAGAATACTTAGCAAAGCATATTCATAGTCTTTCTATTGAAGAAATTGAAAACCTTATCGAAATACCCCCACCAAACATTAGTTTTTCTTATGCTTTTCCCGTGTATCGATTAAGTAAAATTGAAAAGAAGAATCCAAAGGAAATTGCCCTAAAGTTGGTAAAGGAATTAACACTACCAGATTTTATTGAGCAAATTGAAGCTATAGGCCCATATTTGAACTTTAAACTTAAACCTTCAATTGTCTTAGAGAATGTTTTTGAATTGAAAAATGATTATGGAAGGATTTATGAAGCTTTAGGAGAAAATAGTAAGACACCATTGAGAATTGTCATAGAATATCCTTCTGCAAATACTAATCACGCTCTCCATTTAGGACACGTACGAAATATACTAATAGGCATTTCAATATCAAATTTATTGAGATACAAAAGGCAAGAAGTATTCGAAGTCAACTTAAGAAATGATAGGGGCATTAATATATGCAAATCTATGTTGGCGTATCAAAAATGGGGGAATAACCAGGAACCAGATAAAAAATCCGATCATTTTGCAGGAGATTTTTATTTAAAATACAATGAAATGGTACAAAAAGATGAAAATCTACTTAATGACGCCTATGCTTTATTACGATTATGGGAAGCTGATGATCCCGATACCCGAATTCTTTGGGAGAAAATGAGAAATTGGGCTCTGGAAGGTTTTAGAGAAACGTTTAAAAATTTTGATTTAAAATTCATTAGAGAATATAATGAATCTGAAATTTATACTAAAGGAAGAAAAATCATACTTGAAAATTTGGAGAAGGGAATTTTCAAAAAAACTGAAGATGGTGCAATTTATGCTGATTTAATGGAGGATTATGAGATACCAAATATGATTTTATTACGAAAAGATGGCACTTCTCTATATGTTACTCAAGATATTTACCTTGCATATCTTAAAAAACAAGATTTTAATTATGATAGGTCTTTATATGTCGTTGCAAATGAACAGAATCTTTATTTTAAGCAATTATTTACAGTCTTAGATATGATTGGATTTAAGGGAGACAATTTTCATTTATCGTATGGCATGATTGGCCTTCCTGAAGGGAGAATGAAAAGCAGAGAAGGAACCATTGTCGAAGCTGATGAAATTATTGAGGAAGTGCTTGAACTTGCTTATAAAGAAGTAGATGAGAGATATCCCAATGTCAGTGAAATAGAAAAAAAGAGGAAAGCAAATATTATAGGCATGGGGGCGCTAAACTTTTTCTTCTTAAAGTTTAACCTTAAATCTGATTTCGTGTTTAATCCAAAGGAAAGTATCTCTTTTGAAGGAGAAACAGGTCCTTATATACAATATTGCTTTGCGAGAATCGAATCGATAATTTCGAAATCAAAAGAAAAAATAGATTTAGAAATCAATTGGGATTTGTTAATTCATGAAACAGAGATAAATCTAATCAAACAATTAAATTATTTTCCAGAAATTATAGAGCAAGCAACTCAAAAATATGAATTACACTTAATACCTCAATATCTTTTGACACTCTGTCAAATTTTTAATTCTTTTTATAGCGTTTGCACTGTAATTTCTGACAATAAAAAATTAGAAAAAGCTCGATTACTATTAATAAAATGCGTGCAGATTAATATTAAAATTGGATTAAAAATCTTAGGAATTGAGACTTTAGATAAAATGTGAGACTTAAAGAATGAAATTTTTTAATTTTAGAGAAGATATAAATAAAGATACTCGTTTTGTTATTTTTGGTATACCATGGGATTATTTAACTTCTTCAGATTTGCCAAATTCTTCAATTGCTCCGAAGACTATTAGAAAAATAACAGATGATATTGGATTTACAACGGAATTAGGTTTTCATATCCCAAGCTTTCAGGCTGCAGATATTGGGGATGTTGAGATCGAACCTGCAAATGTAGAACTAAATTTGAAGAATATAGATGATTTTCTTAAAGATATTTACACTCAAAATGAAAAAGCTATCCCGGTTATGATTGGTGGAGATCACTTCTGTACTTATCCTGTGATTAAAGCAGTTGGTGATCAGTTAGAAAAAAAGGAAGAATTTGGTGTATTAATCTTTGATGCTCATTTGGATTTTTATCAAGAATGGGATAAAAGGGTTTATTCTCATGCAACAATTTCGCATAGAATCTATGATTTAGAATATATTAGTAATAAAAATATGCTTATTGTTGGCGCTCGGGATATTGATATTGAAGAATTAGAATTAGCAAATTCTGAAGGTATCAAATATGTTAATGCCTATCATATCATCGATGGTTTAGATTATTACATAGATAATATAAAAGAATTTTTTCACAAATCAAATATTGAAAATATATATGTTTCAATAGATATTGATGCATTAGATCCTTCAACCGCTCCTGGAACGGGTTATGCGATTGCAGGAGGTTTTACCTATCGGGAAATTTGGAAAATTCTTAAGGATATAACCTTGGATTTTAATGTGGTGGGAATTGATTTAGTTGAGGTTGCTCCTAATTTAGATTTAGGGAATAAAATGACTTCTATTTTAGCTGCTAAATTGATTGTTGAATTTATGGATTTTATTAGAATTAGTAAACTGTGAGGATAAAATGGCTAATAAAGATTTAAAAGAAATATTGAAAAAAGTAAATCAGTTTAAAATAACAAATGAAACAAGTATTACAACCCTTATAAACTCCTTAAAAAGTACTGGTTTTAACGCAAAACGTTTAGCTTTAGCATGCGAAATTTATAAAGAAATGGTTGAAGATAAGGAATGCGTTAAGTTTTTTGGATTAGCCGGAGCGCTTGTCCCCGCCGGAATGCAAGGGATCATTTATGATTTTATAAAAGAAGGATTTATTGATATTTTAGTTACGACTGGCGCGAATTTGACTCATGATCTGGCTGAAGCGCTTGGATTTCATCATTTACAAGGAGATATTAATGTGGAGAAGATAGATGATGCAGATCTGCGGAAGCAAGAGATGAACCGCATTTATGATGTATATATGCCGAATGAGGTGTATAAAGGCATAGAAGATTTTGTTTCAAAACTTTCTATTCCAGATTATGAAATGACTGTAAGTTCTTTTTTAAAATTCCTTGGAAAACAAATACCTAAATCACACAATTCAATTTTAAAGATTTGCTTTGAAAAAAATATACCAATTTTTTGTCCAGCTTTTACTGATTCAGGATTAGCCTTACAAGTGGGTTTTCATCACCAGAAAATAAACCTCAACCATTTTAAAGATATGTTAGATCTGGTGAATCTCGCATGGGATGCTAAGAAAGCAGGAGTCTGTTTTGTTGGAGGAGGGGTCCCGAAAAACTTTATTATGCAATCATTACAATTTTGCCCCACATCTGCGACATATGCTATTCAAATTACAATGGACCGCCCAGAACAAGGAGGTTTAAGCGGTGCTACATTGAAAGAAGCTATATCTTGGGGGAAAGTAAATGTAAACGCAAAATATTCAACAGTAATCTCAGATGCCACAATTGCTTTACCTTTACTATTTTGGTTTTTGAAAAATTCGCTTCAGTAAATATTTGATAAAAAAGGAGGGTAAGTTTCTTTATATTTCTCCAGTTATCATTCTTTTTTCTTTTTCTCTTCTTCTTTCTTTTTGTTTTTCTTTTTTTCCTTTTTTTTCTCTTCTGAAAATACACCCTTAAGTTTTTGGTCAACAGTTTGGGTATCGGTTCCGAAAATATTATCAAGATTTTCTTTAAATCCTCTAAATTGAGAAACTTCTGATAAATTTTTGCCCCTACTTATGGCAATAAACTCATCTATAACATTTTTCAATAAAGGCAGAATAACCTTGTTCATGTATTTTTCCATTCTTTTTTCTTTGTCAATTATTGCATAAGATATCAAGATTTCAGGTTCTCTACCGTCATCTGACATAACTTCAGCATCAGTAAATGCTATAAGGAATTTTTTTCCTTCAAAATATTCAACAGAACCTTTTGAAAATGCGGATTCAGCAAAACTTTTGATGGCAGTAAGAAGACCACTCCTCAAATCATCGTCAATTTTTCCCTTAGTACTTTTATGATAACTCCTCTTTACTAAGTTGAAACCTCGAAAAATTAGTCCGGCTTCTCGAACGACCATCTTGAATTATATTTAATTTTTTATTTCAGTAGAACTAACAAGTAAGTAATTCCTACAATATTTTAAATAAAACAATTAGTTTTTATAAACTCTTTGTCAACGATCTGAAGTTTTTATTTTCGATTTCAGACTATTGAATCAATTTATATCAATATAAAAAGAATTAATATGGTTGTATTCTTGTTATAATCGATGATTGATAAAGAAAAAATCAAGTTATGCGCTGAAAATATCGCCAATAGCATAAATATGAAAGAAGAGGGGGAATATATCCTTATAAAAGGAGGTTTTTATGCTCATCAATTATTAGAAGAAATAGGGTTAAGTATTCTCCGAAAAGGTGGAATTCCCCATATAACTTCTACAAGTGATTATTATGATGAAGCTATTTTCAATGATGATTTAATAAAACCTTGTATCATTGAAAAAACACCTATGCATTATCTAAAGCTAATTGAAAAAATGGATGCCTATATTGTAATTGAACCACTTGAAGATCCTTCAATCCGTAATAATGCACCAAAAGAAAAATTGGATGCATATACCAAATCTATTGCTCCTTATAGAGATATCATATATGGGTTTAAAGAGGAATATAGTCCTGGGAAGAAATGGTGTTATGCTGCTTGGCCTTCGAAAAAAGCTGCTGAATACTATAATATTAATTATAACCTCTTTGAAAAATTTATTATTGAGGGAATTAGCATTCCCCCTGAGAAAATCAAGAAAATTGTCAAGACCGTAGGAGAACAGTTTATTAATGCTAAAAAAGTTTATGTGAGTGACGATAATGGTACAGACTTTTGGGTATCAGTTGAAGATCGTGTAAAAACACTTGATGATGGAGTTCTTTCAGATGAACAAATTGCATTAGGGAATTTAGGGGGTAATTTACCTGCAGGGGAGGTTTTCTACCCACCTATTGAAACTCAAGGAGAAGGGAAGATATTTGTTCCTTTAACTAAAGAACGATATACCCATACAATTTTAAAAAATGTAGAGATTTTTTTTAAGGATGGGAAGTTAATCCTTGATAAAATAACAGCGGATTCTAATATTGAAACTTTAATTAAAGCCTTCGAACAATGTGAAAACATTGACAGAGCGAACAACGTTACAGAACTTAGAACTTACAATATTGGTGAACTTGGTATCGGTTGTAATCCTGTAATAACTAAAGCAATCGGTTATATTCTCACAGATGAGAAAATATATGGAAGTGCTCATGTAGCATTTGGATTCAATAAACATTTTGGAGGGACCTCAACCTCTCAAATGCATTGGGATTTTGTAACAGCACCTACTGCGAACATAACTGTAGAATATAAAGATGATTCAAAAAGAAAAATAATGGAAAATGGAAAATTATTAAAATAGAATACCAGAGTGATATATTTCTCTAATTATTCAGTTAATCATAATTTGTTCTAAATAATCCAATATTTTCTCTAAAACCTTTTTCTTAAAATTTATCCGGTCTGTTTTAAACACAAATTTTTTAACTTGGGTACCTTCTTTTGTTGAGAAGCCAATAAAAACGGTACCGACGGGTTTTTCTGGAGTCCCACCAGTTGGTCCAGCAATGCCACTAACGCTAATCCCTATTTCAACGTTAGAAAGCTTTTTAATGTTTGATGCTAGTTGTTTTACAACATTTTCAGATACAGCACCATGAATCTCAATAGATTTAGGTTTTACATTCAGCAAATTGATTTTTGCTTGATTACTATAGCATACGATTCCTCTTTCAAATACATTAGAAGCTCCAGAAATATTTGTAATCATGTGTGAAACATAACCTCCAGTACAAGATTCTGCAACTGCAATCTTTAGTTTTTTCTTGGTGAGTTCTTTAATGATTTTCTCTAATCTCTCTAATTCATCCATATTCACAATACCCTCTGAATTTTAATTCTCACAAAACTGCATGTCATCTAAATTTTGAGGTATCTATCCTAATATAAATATTTAAAACGAGTTACTATTATTATAATAAATTAATAACAAATAAAAATAAATAAAAAAATAATATCTTATAGGTTTAGAATTAACTACACAATTAACAGAATAATTCAAAATAAAATTCAACAGAGTGAAATATATGGGAAAGAATGATGCTTCTAAAGGGTTTGTCTTCAAGATCACTGTTCTCGATAATTAATCGATAACGATCATAGTCATCGGTGATGGAGCCGTTGGAAAGACAAGCCTAATTAAAAAATATACCAAAGGCAGTTTTGAAAAAGATTATATTAAAACAATAGGTGCACAATTTAGTAAGTATGATGAAGATATTGAAGGAAATAATTGTAAATTATTTTTTTGGGATATAGCAGGCCAACGTGAATTTGATTTCATGCGTCCTACGTTTTATAAAGGTTCTAAAGCGGCTATTATCGTTTTTAGCCATACTGATGAAGAAAGCTTTAATAAA
>Ga0114920_10001392_pt1 | contig 11094 bp, 9 predicted proteins | sample ChitaG_FD_88683 | JGI IMG/M metagenome (GOLD analysis project Ga0114920, IMG submission 88683) | Deep subsurface microbial communities from South Pacific Ocean to uncover new lineages of life (NeLLi) - Chile_00310 metaG | ecosystem: Environmental > Aquatic > Marine > Oceanic > Sediment ...
CCAAGACACTAAGATTAAAGAATTATTCTTTTGATACCCTCTTTAATGAGAGGCACATTAATGAGCCCTAGGCTCACTAAAATTAATGTCCTGCTTTTGTTGCAATGCGTTCTTCCCCGCCCGGCTTGCCTGAGCCCGCGATGGCGAGCAGGCTTTTTAGACAAAGGGGTAAAACTCATATTTATACTTTGTGTCTTGCGTGGCTACCTGAACAGTTACCACAAAACAACAATAATTCCTATCGGTAGAACGAGCTATCGTTCATTGAGTTCATAGGATTTTAGGAGGCAAACTCAACAAACTACTTATCTTCTTTAAGCCGTTGGATCAGACTCTCCTGTATATTATCAAATGGGCCGTTAGACATGATAAGTATTACATCACCGGGCCTGATGAGGCCAAGGAGACCGTCGAGTAGATCATCATTATTGGGAAAATAAAGGGCCTCGATATCCTGTTTTATGAGGTCGGCTTTAAGTTTGGTGGAGGAGAATCTCTCATGTAACGGGATTTTTTCCATCTTTGGTGGTTCAGGAAGGATGACTACATCAGCAGAGGTGAAGGAAGCGGCGTACGCGTCTTGAAAGATATTCCTCCGGCTTGTATTCGACCTGGGCTCAAACACGGCAACAAGGCGGCGGTCTTGGTAGCGGCTCTTCACTGCTCTTGTTGTTTCCCTTACGGCTGTTGGATGATGGGCAAAATCGTCTATCACCAGGATATCCCCATAATTACCTATGGTCTCGAGTCTTCTCTTTATCCCCTTAAAGGTTTTGATGGCCTTAACGATAGTCTCAGGTTCAATATGTAAATGAAAGGCAACTGAAAGAGCTGCAAGGATATTGTATATGTTATGGTCTCCATAAAGCTCAGTGGTGACCCGCAAATATTCTTTGCCTCTCTGCAATATAGTAAACTCTGTTTCATCAGCACCAATAATAATGTCACGAACATAAAGGTCTGCTTCTCTTTTGATGGCATAGGTCAAGAGAGCGCATTTTACTCTATTCATTTCATCCAGAATGACTGGATCATCATGGTTTGCACACAAAATTCCTTCAGCAGGTATCATTTCAATAAGACTTCTGAACGCGTCTTTTATCTCCTCAATCCCTTTGTAGATGTCTGCATGATCAAACTCAATACCGGTTATAACCGTTATATAAGGGTCGTAGTGTAAGAATTTGGGCCTTTTGTCAAAGAAGGCTGTATCATATTCGTCGCCCTCGATGACAAAGTATGGCCCGGTACCTAATTTGAAATTGCTGCCGAAGTTTTTTGCTATCCCTCCAATCATAAATGAGGGTTTCATGTCGGCAATCTCAAGAATCCATGCTGTTAGGGCAGATGCTGTTGTCTTACCGTGAGTTCCAGCAATGGCAATGGACCTTTTTTTATCCATGGCAAATTTTCTGAGGGCCTGGGGCATGGAAACATAGGGTAAGCCAAGTTGCAGTAACGCATCCGCTTCGGGATTATCTCTTGTGATAACGTTTCCCACGATCACGAGATCTGGTGGGGGATAGAGGTTGGAAGGAGAGTAGCCTTTTTTTACCGGGATTGATAGGTTCTCGAGGAACGTGCTCATTGGCGGATAGATGTTGTGGTCGGAGCCTGTTATCGTGTAGCCTTTTTTCTTGAGCATCCCTGCCAGCGATGACATGCCGACTCCGCAGATACCCATCAAGTGAATATGGGCACCTTGTGGAGGGATATGAAAGCTATTATCCATATCCGAGTTCCTGCATAATGAGATTGTGAAGTTTAGGGCGAAAATCTTTTATCTTTTCACTTGATCTGCTTGGATGGATCCGGTTTGTGAGAAATATTACTGTTATGTTTTTCTCTAAATCGATCCATACTGAGGTACCGGTAAATCCAGTGTGGCCCACACTAGTTGGGCTAAAGTAACTGCCCGCACTCGAATTCTTTTCTGCTGGTGTGTCCCAGCCAAGGGCGTAGGTAGAATCTGGCACAATTCCCTGTCTTGAAAAAAATGTCCTGACGGTTTCAGTCGAAAGTAGGTCAGACTGGGCACCATGATATATTTTCACCAATGCCGTGGTCAGGGTAAAGACATCCAGTGCTGTTCCAAAGAGCCCGGCATGACCTGAATACCCTCCAAGGGCATATGCATTTTCGTCATGGACATGGCCTTGAATAATCTCTTCTCTCCACGGGCAATATTCTGTGGCGGCAAATCGATTTTTTTCATATATCGGATCGGCGGTGATTTGATCAAGATAAAGGGTTTCCAGCTCAAGGGGATGGTAAAACGTAACATTAAGAAACGACGATAAATCTTGGCCAGCTGTTATCTCTATGATCCATTCCAAAAGCATAAATCCAAGGTCACTGTAAAGCGATACAGTCTTAGGTTCATGGTATAAGGGCTCTTCCATAATTGACTGCTGCAAAACAGATTTTCGCTCCTCCAAAGGGTATTTTATCAGTTCCAGATAAAATGGTTTCCAGTCCGGGAGGCCCGCAGAGTGGTTTAACAAAAGCCGGGGTGTTATATCAGTCCTATCTTTCCAAGGAAACGGTTGCATGAGGTATGAAACAGGTTTGTCGAGATCCAGGAGACCTTCGTCCACGAGTTTCATGATTGTTAAAGTGGTTGCCAAAGGTTTTGTGAGCGAGGCCAAATCAAAGATAGTCTCCTTTTCCATGGGAAGGGGTTTCGGTTTTACTGCCCGATTGCCCACATTATAGAAGAAGACGATATCCTCTCCTTGTGCCACAAAAAGAACAGCGCCGGGGTAAGCCTTTTCTTTCAACCCACTTATGAGTAACTCGTTTATTTCATTTGTCATTTGTCATTCGTCGCTAACACAACAAGCCCAACAAACACAAAGAACCCAACAAACCCTATGAGGTAGCCGCTTCTTCTATCTCGAGAACCATCCTGTCGCCGTCCAGAAGAGCAGGAAGGCCAAGAGGTACGGATATATTTTCATCTCCATGGCCGACAGGTAGACCTGTTACCACTGGCACGGAAAGACTACCAAGTCGCTCCTGAAGCAGACTGTAAAGAATCTCTTGTTCCCCGCAGTCCTCCATTTGAGCAATAACGAGTGCTGATACCTGTGCCAATCGACCGCTCAGTAAAAGGTGGGTTAGCATCCTATCCACTCTGTAGGGAGATTCTCCTTTCTCTTCTAAGAAAAGGATAACACTCTCAAAGGAGGGCAGAAAGGGGGTATCTAGAAGAGCGCATATGGTTGAAAGATTACCCCCCAGGAGTATACCCCTCGCTTTCCCCTTATTGACTGCTCTGCCATGTGCCAAGGAGATTTGAGGTTTGTGAGAGGTGGTAATCAGCCTGGATAGATGTTGCCAGTTTTTACCTCTGGGAAGATCCGAGAGGGTTGGCCCATGGATGGTGACCAAACCGGTCTCTTTATAGAGAGAAATCAAAAGGGCAGTTAGATCGCTGAAACCTATCAGTACCTTTGGGTTTTCTCGTATGAGGTCAAAATCAATCTTATCAAGAAGCCTTGCTGAGCCATACCCACCCCTGGTACTAAAGATTGCCTTGATCTCAGGATCAGAAAACATCTGATGAAGATCCGATACCCTGTCATGGTCAGATCCGGCCAGGTAACTCAAACGATCAAAGAGGTGACCGCCAAGCCTTATCTTGAGTGGAAAGGACTCCACGAGTCGTAAACCCTCCACTATTTCAGATTTGCTAACCGGGCTTGCTGGTGCGATAACTCCTACTGTCTGATTCGGCTGGAGGCGAGGACCTTTTATGATTGGCATTGATAGCATAGATTTTTTAAATACTATTTTAAAATGATTGGAGCAACTTAAAAATGGTGTCAGAGCTTTAATATTTAATTTTTTTATTGATTTGGTTTCAAAGACATCCTATCCTGTTTTTCATGGGAAGGCCTCTCAGAATAGAAAGTTCCGATGTCCTCTACCATGTCACTTCCCGAGGCAATGAAGGTCAGGCAATTGTCCGGGATGAACGTGACAGGGAAAGATGGACATCTTATTTGGAAAGAGTGGTTCTTCGCCACAGAGTGGTCCTCTATGCATATGTATTGATGGACAACCACTACCATCTCTTTTTTCGTCTCCAAGGACCAGGGCTTTCGAGAGCGATTCAGACTTTAAATGGTGCCTACACGAACTATTTCAATAATCGATATAAGCGAATGGGCCATCTCTTTCAAGGCCGATTCAAGTCGATCCTCATCGAGACCGAAGGCCATTATCTGGAGGTGAGCCGGTACATTCACATGAACCCATTTCGGGCTGGCATGGTGGATCGGCTCTCTGATTATCCCTGGAGCAGTTATCCGGGCTATATCAGGAAATCCAAGGCCGTTGATTGGCTGGATTATGAGACAATCTTATCCGAGTTCAGGGGAAGCCGGAGAGGGGTGAGAAAGGCTTACAGGGAATTTGTTGAAGGAAGGGGAGCCACCGGCACCATATCGCCTTTTGATGCTCTTGTACACGGTTTTCTTTTAGGAGGGGGAGAGTTTATTTCTACTATGAAGGAACGGTTCAAAGGGTATGATCCAGATCCAGCCATTCCAGATCTTGGGAAGGTTATACCAAGGCCTTCCGTAGCGTTGATTACAGAGGTGGTGAGCAGTACCTTTCAATGTGAGAAGGAAGACCTTGTTTGTAGGAGCCGTCATAATAATGATGCCCGGAAGGTTGGGATTTATCTCGCGAGAGAATTAAGTGGAAAGTCCCTTCGAGAGATAGGGACTGCATTTGGTGGAATTAAGGAGGCCATGGTTTGTCACACAGCGGCAGAAATAAGGAAAAGAATGGCTGAAGATAAGAGGTTTTGTAAAAGGATGGAGGAAATAATCGAGATACTTCATGAAAATTAAATTATAAAGCTCTGACACCTAATCCTTTATCTTTCTTGACAGCAAAGTGAAAGAGAGATAGCCTAGACAAAACTTTGATCACGAAAGGAGCCAAGAAAATGAAAAACAAACTAACGGTTGTTGGTGCAGGAAATGTTGGCGCAACAGTGGCCATGAGGGTTGCGGAAAAAGAACTGGCAGATGTTGTAGTAGTTGATGTGCTTGAAGGAGTTCCAGCAGGTAAGGCCCTGGACCTTGCTGAGGCTGCACCCATTGAGGGGCATGACGCACACATTACCGGGGTCACCAATGACTACTCCGCTGCACAAGGCTCAGATATCGTGGTAATCACCGCAGGGATTCCCCGAAAACCTGGCATGAGCAGGGATGACCTGCTCAGCACCAATGCCGGTATCATGAAATCAGTGGTAAGCGAGATCACAACGGTTGCGCCTAATGCTATTCTCATTGTGGTCACCAACCCCCTGGATGCCATGTGTCATGTTGCCTTAGATACGAGCGGTTTTGATAAAACCAAGGTAATCGGCATGGCAGGGGTGCTTGATTCTGCCCGGTTCAGGACATTCATCGCCATGGAGCTGAATGTCTCTGTTGAGAATACCCATGCCTTTGTGCTGGGTGCCCACGGTGACACCATGGTGCCTCTACCCCGGTACTCTAGTGTTGCCGGTATTCCCATCACTGAGCTTCTGTCAGCTGAGAGGATCGAAGCCCTTGTTGAAAGAACTAGAAAGGGCGGCGGTGAGATTGTGAGCTTGCTGAAAACCGGTAGTGCGTACTATGCCCCAGCATCTGCTGCGGTGGAGATGGCCGAGGCAATTCTAAAGGATAAAAAAAAGATCCTGCCCTGTGTGACCTATCTTCAGGGTGAGTACGGGATCCAGAATCTCTTTATCGGGGTGCCGGTAAAGCTCGGCTCAGCCGGGGTTGAGGAGATCATAGAGATAACGCTTACCCCGGAAGAGCGTGAGGCCCTTCATAAATCAGCCCAGGCAGTTCAGGACCTGGTGGATGATTTAAAGCGACTCGGCTAACTCTTCTCCTATCGGCGCTAAAACCATTTATTTCTCGCAGAGCTCACAAAGGGCACAGAGGCTTGATCTGAATTGCTGACCCTGGTTAAATAGGCCCGCCCTGTGGAACCCCCGTAGAAGAGATTCCGCGTAACGGCGGAAATTCAACAGGGCAAGCATTCAACAGGGCAAGGAAGAGCAATCCAGATCAAAGTGCCATCCTGCTACCGCAGGAAAGCATTATGGAAAAAGATTATCTCAGAGATCCCTGCCCGCCATCGCTCTAGCTCAGGCGAGGCAGGCGGGTCTGTGTGCTTTAGCGATCAAAGAGAGCGGGCGAGAGAAACTTTATAAATTACCATTATGTTTTTTGATACTAAGTTATACAAATGAGAGAGATGAAAATAGTCAGAGAAAGCCTGGTCGAAGGTGCGAAACGGGCTCACGGGGTTTCAGTTATTATTGATGTCTTTCGAGCATTTACCGTGACCCCCCTGTTTTTCCATCTCGGGGCAAAGAAGGTTATTTTGGTTGACCGTCCAGAAAAAGCCTTGTCTATCAAATCGAAATATAAGGACATAATCCTGGCAGGTGAGATGGATGAGCAACTGATCCCTGGTTTTGATCACGGAAACTCCCCTTCAGAACTCATCCTGAAAAGCCCCGGATACCTGAAGGAAAAAGTAGTGGTTCAGCGGACTACAGCCGGGGTAAACGGCGTGATAAAAGCAGTCAGCCAGGCTGAGGTAGCTATTCTGGGCAGCTATGTGATGGCCAAGGCTATCTCACGGTATATTCTTTCTCAAAATCCTCTTCCCGAGGTTGTTACCCTGGTAGCCATGGGAAGGAGAGGTGTTAGCAGGGCGCCGGAAGATGAGGGGTGCGCCGACTACTTAGAACATCTTCTCACGGGAAGTTATTACGATCACCTTGAGACCTTAGGAAGGATAATCTTTGATGAGAGCGCTCAGAAGTTCATAAGGGGAGATAAGATGTATCTTCCGCGAGAAGACCCCCTCCTTTGTCTGCAGAGAGATCTGTTTGATTTTGTTCTAATTGCAGGCAAAGAAGATGGGTTGGTCACGGTAACATGTCAGAAGTTATGAGTGAGCTAAGGTGCCTAAAGTTAATGTGTCGCTTTGCTCCAACCGGAATTAGAAGTCGATATGATTCACTTCTTTAACTTCAGGCACTTTCAAACAAAGGATATAGATTATGGCCGACGAGTTGCTGAGTAAGCAAGATATTTATGATGTTATCATTATAGGTGGTGGGCCGGCTGGCCTTACAGCTGGTATCTATACATCCAGGGCGAGACTCTCTTCTTTATTGATTGAAAAATTAGGGATCGGTGGTCAGGCCGCTATTACCGATAGAATAGAGAACTATCCTGGTTTTATCGGTGGGATTTCAGGACCAGAGCTCGTTCATAATATGGGGGAACAGGCTAAGTCCTTTGGGATGAGAACAGTCTTCGGTGAGGTTACCAGGATTGAGGTAAGTGATGAGAGTACAATTAAGAAGATTTTTGTAAATGATGATCCTGAACCTTACCAATGTCTATCCCTTATCATTGCTGCAGGCCATGAGCAGAGAAAGCTCGGTGTGCCTGGTGAAAAAGAGTATACGGGTAAAGGTGTTTCCTATTGTGCTACTTGTGATAAGGCCTTTTTTAGAGACCTGTCTGTGGCAGTGGTAGGCGGCGGGGATGTAGCACTTGAAGAAGCCCTTTTCTTGACCAGGTTTGTGAAAAAAGCCCATGTTATTCACAGGAGAGACAGGTTGCGGGCAACAAAGATTCTTCAAGAGAGGGCCTCTAGTAATGAGAAGATAGAATTTGTTTTTGATTCTGTGCTGGATGAGATTTCTGGTCAGACTACGCTTGACAGTGTGAAGGTGAAAAATCTCAAGACAGGAGAAAGAAAAGATCTTGGCGTGAATGGTGTGTTTGTATTTATTGGCTGGATCCCGAGCCTCTCCTTTCTCGGTGATATAGTTGAGAAAAGCGAGGATGGTTATGTTATCGTAGATAGAGAGATGGGAACATCCAGGGAGGGTATCTTTGCCTGTGGGGATTGTTGCAAGAAGAACCTTCGACAGATTGTAGCTGCCTGTGGAGATGGTGCTACGGCTGCGTTTTCCGCTCAGCACTATGTGGAAAGGATAAAAGGAGAAGAGTATGTCTGATGAGACTGGGGGGAGGGGTGAGGTAACGTATGAGAGCGAGGGTTTTATCGGGACGATCACACTCAGGAGGCCAGATAAAAGAAATGCCTTAGACTTTGCTCTTTGGCTCTCTTTATCTGAGGCCCTAAGAAAAGCGGCACAAGATAGCGAGGTGAGGGTCATTCTATTAAAAGGGGCGGGAGATTCTTTTTGCTCAGGACTGGATCTGAGCCCTACCAATGAGGTAATCAGACTCTTATCTGAAAAGCCATCTGCTGAGCAGAAAATGAGGCTATTTGATATTATTAAGAGAGTTCAGTCTATCCACTCAGAATTGGAGGTCTTGCGGGTACCAACTATCGCGGTTATTCACGGGCACTGCCTTGGAGCAGGCCTGGAACTTGTCTGTTCTTGTGATATGAGATTTTGCTCTTCCGATGCCCTTTTTGGCCTTCCTGAGCCGAGATTTGGGATTATTACGGATATTGGAGGGCTCCAGAGATTGCCAAAGATTGTGGGAAGGGGAAAGGTAAGAGAAATGGCCTTTCGGGGCCATTCTATTGGTGCTGATGAGGCCAAAAGAATTGGGCTCGTAAACGAGGTATTTGATACACGGGAAATGCTCTTTGTTCAGGCCAGTAAGATAGGCAAGGAGATTGCTGCCAACGCACCATTAGCGGTTCAAGGAGCTAAAGAGGTACTGCTTCACAGTGAAGATGTTTCTGCTTTGAGGAGCCTTGAGTACAATGCGGCACGCTCGGCAATGATTTTACCATCAGGGGATTTGCAGGAGTCTTTTAAATCATATTCAGAAAAGAGGGACCCTGAATTCAAGGGAAACTAAACAAGATCGGTGAAAGGGATGCAACCCTGACCTCATAACTGCCAGTCAGATGAGAGGGTGTTGGTTCTGAACTTGGAGGTGTACCGCTATGAGTAATCCTCTACGTTACGATATAGGCGATGTCCGGCTGGCCTATAGTGGCCGCCACGGAGCTATGGAGCTGAGCAAGGACAAGGTGTCCACTTTCAACTTGAGGCATCAAGAGGTGCTGAATTTCTACGGCTTTGAACTTGTCGGGGGAACGGTGTTTGTAATTGATGACCGGGTAAACGGGCACTCGAATCTTGGTGTATTCAGGAGCAAGCAGCTCCGCCAGGCCGTCATCCTTGCTGCGGCGCTACCCGCGGCGGCAGTTGTTATCGATGGCTTCGGTGCCTTAAACAAAGTTCCCAAGGATCTTCAAACCAAGGCTTTGATCAACCGATTAAAGCGGCATAACGATCGGATTGCAGCCCAGGTGATGAGTGAAGTGCTCCAGATTACAACCGAGACCTTTGATTTGGGGGAGGAAGTGATCATCGAGAGCGCGATAACGGAAGGAGTGCGGGCCAAGCCCGGCGTGGAAGCCGGCGGTAATCCGACCATTGCTGTCGGTGCCCTATTCGGCAAGGAGGAGCACTGCAGCCGCTACGGTCACGGGCTTACCGAAGAGGTCAACAGGCTTTCTATGGGATCGGATGTTATCGACGGCACCGGCAAGTCAGTTCAGGGCCTTCATAGTTCACTTACTGCCCTATTTATTACCGAATCCAATTTCAAAAGGCACCTGCCCGACATCTATGTTGAGCGTTGGATGACTGCTGCTCCCTTCCCCGAGTTTAACCCTCGGGACACTGACCTAAAAGAGGAGGCTCGGATCATCGCCGATGCATGTGGCATAAAGGAGTTCTCAGAAATGACCGCCTACTTTCTTGACCGGCCGCGCCATCATCCCGCCATGGACCAACTCAACGGCATCGGTGTGGCTACTCCCTTTGACAAAGACGGAGACCTCTTCCCTGCTCTGGTCATGGGGCTCGATGGACTGCGCTTTCCGGATGGTCGCGGTCTCCACAGCATGATCGGGGAGATCGGGGGAAGCGCTGAGTGGACAGTCGGTGCTCTTCCCTTGGTTTGGCGGGGAGGTCAGAGCTTGGGTATGCTTACCAGCCAGAGCTCGCTCACCAGAAAGGACCTTTCACCAGAGGAGCTATGGAACGAACGATTCCACTACACAGAGGAAGAACTCATACTTCTTCAGGATGCCAGGTTCGAGCAGAAACCTTTTTTCACAGTCAACGATCTCATGGAGAACCCGTTTGCCGGTGGAGTGAGTGCCTTCTGCGCCATTTCGGACAACTATTTTCTACCCAACCTTGAGGGAGTCAAGATCGACCACGAGCAAGCCCTGATAACAACCAACACGCTCGTGATCAACTGCCTGGGGAATATCGAGCACTGGCAGCTCAGCTTCAAATGCGTTGAGGGCTTTGAAACCACTGCCAAGAAGATCAGATCGCCGAAATCCGAATTGCGCAACCTTGAAAAGGCCCAGATCGAGAAACAGGTCAAGGACATGGCTAATAATGAGACTGATCGATTCAGGCTCAAGCATTTCTTTATTAATGAGTACTACCCAGCCATCATTCACGCTGGCAGCAAGATGGTCGTGCTTGAGAAGACAATCGAGTCTATGATCGACAGGGAGGCCTTCAGTGAACACGATCGGGACATAGTTAAGGCAGTGGTAAGGGCAGCGCCAGAGTGGTTCATCAGTGCAGAATAAGGAGATGGAGCTGGGCCCTCGGTGCTCAGGAATTGGTGCCCCGGAGCACTGCTGACACTTGATCGGGGGTTTGGGGTAAATGCGGGGATCTAACTCTCTGGTGCCGTTCAAAGGTTAGGGCACAAAAAGGTCTCTATATCAGTAATTAGCTCGGAGGGCTGGTCTGTTATATGTAATGATTTTAATGGTGGAGCTGAGGGGGATCGAACCCCTGACCTCATGACTGCCAGTCATGCGCTCTCCCATCTGAGCTACAGCCCCTTTTCAGTAGCAAATACCAGATAGAATTTTGGGTGTCAATATTTTAATGCGACACTCCAGGGTAACGTCAAAGTCCAGGGTATGGGTATCTTTTTTTTGGTTATGCCCCTGGCCCAGACCCGCCTGCCAGATGGCGGGCAGGCCTGGCATGCAAAGCATCAGTACAAAGAGCTTACTTACGAA
>Ga0114920_10001393_pt1 | contig 11093 bp, 11 predicted proteins | sample ChitaG_FD_88683 | JGI IMG/M metagenome (GOLD analysis project Ga0114920, IMG submission 88683) | Deep subsurface microbial communities from South Pacific Ocean to uncover new lineages of life (NeLLi) - Chile_00310 metaG | ecosystem: Environmental > Aquatic > Marine > Oceanic > Sediment ...
CTTTGGCTGACCGGTTCACATTTTCTGTTACAGCCTGGTATTTCTCCGCAAGCCCTTCAGACTTCACCTCACGGTGAACGCCCTGCCCTTCGGTTATGTTAACCGACCCCTGAGGCATTACCCTTAAGGTATTGGATACAAACCCCCTAGTCAGGGATCCGGTAGGACTTTAACCTACCTGATAAGCACGCTGCTGCGCACACACTATGGTACAGCAGACTGTAGAAGATGATTCCTCAATTCCAATCAATCTTCCTTTAACCCTGTTTACATCAGGCCCCGGAGGTTTGGTATCAGAAAGATAGATATCTTCCGGTAAGATTGCCACCTTCTTTATTTCCTCTCTTTCACTGGAAACTACCAGAGAAATATCGCCACATTTTACCTCTACTAACCCAAAACTTAATCTATTGCAATAATCACAGGTCAAAATATTAGGTGCCCCGATAAAATCATTAACCACCTCTGTGGGATGAAAAAATATTTCCTTGGAAAGACCTATCTGTTCTACTCTACCTCTATCAAACACAGCAATACGTTGAGCCATTTCCTCCGCCTCATAAAAATTATGAGTAACGTAAAGGGTAGTGATACCCAATTTTTTCTGTAGTATTTTAAATTCAGTCCTAAGATGTTTACCGGGTAATAAAGATGAGATTCGCTCTGTAAAATCTTTTCTTCCTAATATTAGATTTTTGAAGAGCGAGTTTTCTGAAAGCCTGATTGTTGTTTGTTTGTATTTATTAAAATATATAGTCTCGTACAGCTTCATACCAAGCTACAACATTTTCAACAGGAACATCATAACCGATAGTATTAGATGCTCCTAATACTAATCCTCCATTTTGTCCACACTGCTTAATATATGTAATGGCTTCCTTTCTACAATCTTCCGGAGTTCCAAATGGCAGAGTCTTTTGAAGACTTCCACATCGGTGCAGCGTTATTTTATCACCATATAACTTTTTTATTTCAATCGGATCCATACATTCAGGCTGAATTGGATCTATCACATCAAACCCGATTTCAATTAGGTCAGGCATAATCTCACTTATATCCCCATCACTATGGATAAAGACATGGACATTAGGGTTTATTTCCTTACACGATACAATTACTTTCGCCAATCTGGTTTTATCAACAGCTCTCCATGTATCCGGTCCCATGATAAGGCTATGTTGCATTGCAATATCACCTTCAAAACCAATCATATCCATACCAACTTTTGTCAGCCTTCGTAATATCTCACCCTGTAGTTTATAAAGCTTATCATATAATTTCTCAATAAAGGCTTTATTAATCAAATAATCACATAACAAATTTTCCATACCTCTTAGCATCCATGCCGTCTTATATACTTGAGTTACTGTTCCTTGAACAAATACTCCTTTATCTTTTAGTTTCTGGACTCTTCTTGGAAGATCTGGATCATCGACAATATCATTTATTGTGGGAATAAATATTTCATCTGGATCCTTGGCATCGACCAGTGGGCCAGATACCCATTCAACATACTTTCCTTTAGCACCAGTCTTGAAAACAACACCCCAAGCATTTTTAAATGTCGTTTCATCGATCTTAATATATTTCTGACCACCCCCCAGCCATGGACCTTCCATCAATTCAGTCTTCTCATCATAATCAGGGAAATTCAACTTAATCCAACTATCTGTTGGAAAACGATCTATATCAACTGCCCCCAAAATATCAAGTACTTCCAAATATGAACCGATACCATAATAATTCTTCAAAGCCTCTTGAACTTCTATGCGAGCATCCATTACAGTAGGTATACGATCAGGAATCTGATGGTTCATTGTTGCTAAGAAACGTTCGCGCTCATTCGTTTTAATTTCCTCCTAATTCCTAATTTTTTAAAACGTAATAAATTATATTTTTGGATAAAGTTTAGCTCTCCCCATATTTTACACCAACTCGATATTATTGACCTAGCTATTTAGGTATAAGATGAGTATTGTTAGTCTAATTTAATTATAAAGATGACATCTAACAAAATGCCCCTTAGTTACTTCTCCCATAACCGGATCCACTTTAGAACAGATATCCATTTTCTCAAGACATCTTGAATGAAAGCTACAACCAGGGGGAATATTTACTGGACTAGGAATTTCACCTGTAGATTTCACCTTTTTAGGTTTGAATTTTTCTTCTTCCTCAAATAATACCGGAATAGATGATAATAGCATCAGCGTATAGGGATGAAGAGGATTCCTAAAAAATTCGGAAGTTTTCGCATTTTCACAAATTTTACCAAGATACATAATGGCAACCGATGAAGCAACATTTCTCATCAAACTCAGATCATGAGTAATAAAGAGATATGATAAGTTGAAATCCTTTTGAAATTGAATTAACATATTAATAATTTTTGCTTGAATCGACACATCTAAAGCTGATGTAGGTTCATCTAATAAGACTAAAGAAGGATTTGTTGCTAGGGCTCGCGCAATTGAAACCATTTGTCTTTCCCCTCCTCCAACCATCTGGGGATATTTGTAAATATAATCTTCTGGTAGCTCAACCATTTTGAGAAGTTTCTTAATCCTTTGAGTTCGTTCTTTACGATTCTTAAAAAGAGTATGCACTTGAATAGGTAATTCAAGGATCTGATAAATGCTCCTCATAGGATTTAAAGAAGTACCTGGATCTTGAGAAACAATTTGTATCTCCTTTTTCAATTCCTTAGAACGTTTTTTACTCTCATTGCTGATGTCTTGATTACGATAAGTAATTTCTCCTCCAGTAGGTTTGTATAAACCAACTATGGAGTAAGCCACCGTGCTTTTTCCTGAACCAGACTCACCTACCAGACCAAATGTCTCACCTTCTTTAACTGAGAAATCAATATCATTTACTGCTTTAACAATTCCTTGTTGGGTAACAAAATATTTCTTAAGATTTTTCACGGTTAATATATTATTATTTATCAACTTAGTCCCTACCTTTTTTAAAGAGCCAACAAGCAACTTGATGAATCCCCTTAACCTTAAAAAAGGGGGGTTTTTCTACTTTGCATATTGGCATAACATAGCTACACCTTGGATGAAATCGACATCCTGGCGGTGGATTAAGGTATCCAGGAATATATCCTGGAATTCCCTGCGATATTCTTCCTCCAGTAAGTTTAGGAACAGCGGCTATTAAAGCCTGGCTATATGGATGTAAGGGATTGGCAAATATTTCTGCTGTCTTCGCTACTTCTACCATAGAACCAGCATACATTACATAGGTTCTTTCAGTTAAATTCTTAACCATCCCCAAAGCATGACTAACTAAAATTATTGATATATTTTTTTCCTTCACCAAGTTATATAATAAATGAAGAACCTGATCTTTAATAGTTACATCAAGAGAAGTTCCTGGTTCATCTGCAATGAGTAATTCAAGGTTGCTTAGAAGAGCCATTGCAATACAAACTCTTTGGCGCATCCCACCAGAAAGCTGAATCGGATAACTTTTAAATATCCTTTTAGGATCAGGTAGTAAAACTTTCTTTAAAACTTCTATCGCGTATTCTTCTATCTTTTTTTTTGTTAAATTCTCTTTTGATCCCACTGAATATTTTATAATATTATTAAGTTGAGAACCTATCGAAAAGACAGGATTAAGAGCAGCAGTAGGATCTTGGAAGATCATAGAAATTCCTTTTCTTCTAATATCTTGAACTTCTGCTTCATTCATTTTTAAAATATCTCTTCCTTTAAACAATATTTCACCTTTAGTAATTCTCGCTGAGGTCATACCAAGAATTTTCATTATCGACTTCAGTGTAGTAGTTTTTCCGCAACTTGCTTCTCCAACCAAACCAACTTTTTCTTTAGGCCATACGGTAAAGTTTAATCCATCTAAAACTTTAAGTGTCCCTCCGAATACCTTAAACTCTAAATACAAATCTTTTATATCAAGTAAGGGTACTTGCATAAATTAAATCTCCTCAACTACAGATATGTCATGAATTCCATCTCCCAAAAGGTTAAATCCTAGTACGACTATTACCAGGGCAATCCCAGGAAATACTGTCATCCACCAGTAATCAGGTAAATACTTGGTCCCACTAGCGATCATACTTCCTAAATCAGCAGTAGGAGGTTGCGCACCAAGTCCTACAAAACTTAGGCTCGATCCAATCAAAATTATTGCTCCTACATCCAAGGTTATTTTAGTAATAATTTCTGAAAGACAATTAGGAAGGATTTCCCTAAAAAGAATATGTAATTTTCCTGCACCAATTAGTTCTGATGATTGAATGAAAAATTCACCTTTTACAGAAGTGACAGTTCCATACACCATCCTACAATACCATGTCCACCACAATATAGATATTGCTAGCATAGTAGTAAGTAGATTTCGAGGAAAAATACTACAAATTGCTAATGCAAGGATTAATGGAGGAATAGAAAGAAAAATATCTGTAATTCGCATAATTATAGTATCAATCCATGTACCTTGAAAATATCCTGCAATAAGTCCTAAAATTACTCCCATGGGAACTGATATTAAAAGAACCACAAAGGACATTAATAAAGAAACTCTAAAAGCATATATGGTACGAGTTAAATTATCGCGACCAAATGTATCAGTTCCAAAGGGATAACTTAAACAGGGTGGTTTTTTTGCTTCAGAAAAATTTACATATCTAGCAACAGCTTCAGGATGAGCTGTAATAAAAGGAGCAAATATTGCTAAAAACAAAATAATAGTAACTGTTATTAATCCTATAATAGAAAGATAATTACGGGAAAATTTATACCAATTTCTTTGCACATTCTCCCATTTTTTGAAATTTAATGCTTGGCTGAAAACACTATTTTTCACCTTATTTATTCGTTCCTTTCCTTTATTAAATGAATTCGGGGGTCAAGAAAATCGACAATGAGATCAACAATAATATTGCTAAAGACGAAGATTATACCCAGTATTAAGACTACCCCAGATATAGCATTAAGGTCCTTTTGTAACATCGCATTCATTCCATAACGAGCAAATCCAGGCCAATTAAAAATCAATTCAACTAGAAAGGCATTTGCGATAAGTGCACCAAATTCTAACCCAAGTATAGATATTACTGCAATAAGAGAAGGTTTTAAAAGATCACGGAACATTATAGCTCTTACTGGAATTCCATAAGATTCTGCAGCTGCAATATAATCTTTTTTCATGTTATTGTAAACTGATGCTCGAGTAATTCTTGCTTCTTCTGCCATTCCCAATAAGCCTAGACTAACGGCCGGCAATATCAAATGTTTAAGGGCATCAATAAAAACCTTAAAATTACCTTGAATTAATGCGTCAATTGTTATCAAACTTGTTATTTTTGGAGGATATATCATTCCCGGACTAAGCCTTCCCATGGCAGGAAGAACGTTAAGTAAGTAGCAAAAAATTAACATGCCTATAGTTGCAAAGACAAAGGGAGGTGTTACAATACCAAAATATGAAGCGAGTCGTCCCAAGTTATCTACCCACGTATTATTATATCGAGCTGATAAAACACCAATCGTAATTCCAATAACTATCATAAAGATAAAAGCAAATATAGCAAGTTCAAGGGTTGCTGGGAAAACCTGACTAATATCCTCTAAAACTGGATGTTGCGTAACAAGAGAAACTCCAAAATTACCACGAAGAACACTCTTAAACCAGTAAAAATATTGAGTATATATCGGTTCATTATAATGCATCGCGATTCTAAGACGTTCTACTACTTCTTCAGGAGCTCTTGTTCCTAGAGCCATCCTTGCTGGATCACCTGGCGCAATCCGCGACATAACAAAAATAAGCACAGAAAGACCCCATAAAACAAATACAGAATGGAATAACCTTTTTACAATAAATATTATTCTTCTATCCTTCATTTTCAATCTTACCATTGACAAAAAGGAAGTCATCAATGACTTCCTTTTTGTCAATAACTTATCCTCCTTTGTTAATGGGCTCATCTTTCATTAACTCTTCTCTCTTTTACTTTTAAGGGTTTAATTTGATAAATCGTATACAATTATCGTACTTAAAGCCCTGAATTACTTCTCCTTTAGCAGCGGGCCAATCCATATAAGCAGCCTGATAAGCACGACATTCAGGAGTTTCTAACAGAAAGATGCTTGGACAAAGATCTACTATATATCTTGAAGCCTCTCTATATTTAGCAAATCTTTCTTCCTTATCGATAGTAGCAAATGCATCCTCAATCATTTCATCAAATACCGGATCGAGTAACCATTCAGTGTTCTCCCAGGTGCCAGCTGTCACAGAATGATATCGTGCTTGAAGTAAAGCACCGGCTTCTGGATAGCGAGCTTCATCACCCACAATATGAAAGTGCGGAGTCGTCTCTATTGAAGCACTATCTGAACATATTAATGACCAAGTTGTTTCTACAACATTAACAGTTAAACCAATCTCGGCGGCATTCGCCATAAGCAACATAGCATCTTTTTCCTGCGATGGACTATCATTCCATTGGCACACCATAGGATATTCGTCAAAATGACCATAGTATTTAGACTGTTTTAACTCCAGTTTTGCCCTCTCTAAATTACGATAGTATTGAAAACCATTGGAATCACTTCCAGGAACAGTTAATGGAACAGGTCCTCTTGCCTGAACAGATCCTGGAACTAACTTTACAGCTACATCATAATCAAAAGCCCAGGCTAACGCTCTTCGAACATGGATATCATCAAGAGGTGGTTTACGAATATTCATAGTAATATAGTCTTCTGAATTTGAACGCCACCTAGCAATTTCTACACCTTCAATTTTTGCTAAAGATTCGAGCGTTTCAGGTGACAACCACCTATTAGTCATCTCTAACTCTTGTTTAGCCATTAATGTTTTTATCAATACTGGTTCAGTTGACCCAATCATTTGAAACTCATCCGGTGCAGAGCTAATATCCAAGAAATAATCAGGGTTCTTTTCCATAAGTAGATACTCCGCACGTCTGAAGTCTTTAATCATATATGGACCGGAACCGACATCATTTGTTGAAACATATTCTTTGCCATAGTCACCCATCTCACCATAAATTCCTGGTTTAATATTTTCCATGATTAAACCTTTGTTTACAATAAAGAAAGAAGGTAAAGTAGAAATAAATGGACCGAAAGGTTTTTCCATATTAAATGCCACAGTATATTTATCAATAACCTCTGTTTCTTTTATATTTCCTAACCACAAATATGCCACTCCTTCTCCTATTGTTAACAAACGATCCATACTACACTTTACATCTTCGGCTGTTAATTCACTTCCATTATGAAATTTAACCCCCGGACGCAGATAGAAGGTATAAGCCAATCCATCAGATGATACATCCCAACTTTTTGCAACATGTGGTAGAAAATTCCCTTCAGTATCTGGGAAAATTAAAGGGTCAAATAGGTTTACTTGTGCTGTTGTACTTTCTACTTCTGAACCAACAGCTGGATCAATTGAAGGTGGCCAATCAGAGCTATATCGGACTATACTTGATGCAACACATAAGCCGGTTAAACTGACTAAAATTCCCATCAAACATAAACTAATCGCCAAAATCTTAACTTTTCTATTTAACATAATAGAACCTCCTCAAAAATTTATAATTTAACGTAATTCTTATAAAATCGTTTATTTTCTATATTTTTCACCTCCTTTAATTTTTTTATAAGAATTATGTTACAACAACCAAGTAAATTCATATATTAATTTGAAGTTAAGCTTTCCCAAGTTTTTTTGTCAACTTTATCAACTTTGCATCTACAACTTTCCCTTTATCGGTTAATTGTTTCCCATCTAACCAAACAGAAGTGTCTAAACAAATTCCATCTGTGTGTGAAGGTGCCGATTCTTTACTGGTAGAACCAAAGCCCCACACAGTGCAACCCCAAATTCTTTCATCCTCTGCGATCATCCCTGAAAGTTTAGCACCAGGAAGGAATCCATGGGTTGCATGAGCTACCTTTCTCATCTGAGGATGATTAAGTTTATTCAACCATAGCTCAAATTCTCGCGCTTGAGTATCACCTTCAATTTTAACAATTTCTCCTTCTTTCATTGTCAAACAAATCGGTTTCCTGAGTACTCCACATGGTGGAACAAGTGAACCATCAAAAACAATAACTCCATTAATTGATTTACGATCTGGTAACCATCCGATTTGACCTGGCATCCAATGTACTCCAGGTTTATCAGCATAGCCATCTTCAATACCTAATTCTTGGTCAGGAAAATTATCAAATTCAACATCTGTTCCTGCTGGTGTAGTCATACGAACATGCCTTGCTGCCTTAGTAGCATTAGCTACATAATGAATAAATTCCTTTAGGGCTGTATAATTAACTCTACCAATACACCGAACTACCATACTAACAGTCGCACCGGTAAGCCCTAAATATCGAAGTTTTTTATTCTCTTTCAATGCAATTTGGGAGGGAGTAGAATCAAATATTTGTTTATTATTTATTTCTAACCAAGCATCTGCTCCCATCAAGGCCCCTGTTAAAGAGTTTAGAGGTAAAATAGAATCTGCTAATTTGCCTTCTATTAAAGGAGAGGGTAACCAAATCACCATTGGCTTTGCACTAATTGTAAATGCCGCACTAGCAGCTGCATCAACAACCCGAGGATCACTTTCAGTATCTGCCGTAATAACAAAAGTCTCTCCAGGTTTTAATTTAAATAACTCTTTAACAAGTATATCGCAAGCTTTTCCCAGTTCGTATTGATATAAAAACATCTTAACTAAACCTCCTATTTATTATACTTTCTTCTAAATACTGAACAGTTAAAATTAATATCTCCATAATTTCTTACCATAATATCCTCAAATGAGTAAATTATTTTTCGACTTTATCCCATAGTTTTATTAAATTAACTAATCTATCTACTACCTTATTGAAAAATTCCTTCCCTTCTTCTTTGGTAGCATCCTTTATATCTGTTAATCCATACACCCCTGATGAGGTTAATATATGAGTATCAGGTAGATATGACATTGCAATCTTTAATAATTGCTGGCAGTCCTTATTCTGTTCTAAACAAAGTTTTCTTGCTTCCTCTATTGGCTTTGGAAGCTTGACCGTTGGCTTCCACTCTTTTGTTTTATCTGTGTCTACGAGCTCTGGGAACAGACTTAACATAAATGATGTTTCCCCTTTACCTGCATGAATATCAAAATTCTTTAGGGTAGTAAATGCATCTGGATCTTCTGGTTCTTGGCTATCGGTTATTATATTTACTTTGTATTTTTTACTACTTTCTTTTGCAGCAAAATGGAGAGTATCTTTATTTCCTCCATGCCAATTTACAATTAAAACTCTTTTTAGTCCATGACGAGATAGACTTTTGATTGTATCCATTATAATCCGAGCTAATGTATCTTGACTAAAAGTAATAGTGCCTTTAAATCCCATATGATGATCTGAATATCCCACCCAAGTTATTGGCAATACTAATGAATTTGTTCTTTTAGCTATTGCTTTACATATTTCAATAGCTGATAAAGAATCAGTCCCTAAAGGTAATTGTACTCCATGTTGTTCAATTGATCCTAAAGGAATTATTACTACAGGATTTGGTTTTTTATTCAAATATGTTTCCAACTCTGGTCGTGTCATCTCTGTCCACATAATTTTACTACTTAACTTCTGCATAGTAACCTCCTTATTTTGTGAAAACCCCACGGGCAAGCCCGTGCTATTCTACCCTTCGGGTTAATAAAAATCTTAATAATCTAGGAATTTTTTATTAACTAAATTAAACCATTTTAATAAATCCTATTTCTTCATTAAGGTTATTATTCTTAGACACAACTATATCATCAACATAAATATTTGGAGATACCAAAATCACCTCCGTCTGAAATTTTCCCCCAGTTATTTTACCTTTAAGAGATTCCGGTTGGCGTCCAAAACCAAAAGAAACAGCACCAATTATTACTTCATCTTGAGTTTCGTTGCCACTCAATTTAGCTTTAGGGTTTAATCCTACTTTTACATGTGATAAATGGTATATAATAGAATCATTTAGTGAGCTGAGCCAATTTCTCCATGAATTTGCCTCTGCCTTACCTTCAATATTGGCTATCATGCCTTTTTCCATTTTTATAGTGACCGGAGAAGATACAATACCGCCTGGAACTATATTTCCATCTACCACAATTGTTCCATTTATTGTTTCTTCTACTGGAGCAACCCTTACAGTCATTCCAGGGAAAAATTCAACCTCCCCCGGTTCCGTTGCTGCCCCATCTCCAATAAGTACTGGCCTATTCTGGAATTCAAAGCTAACATCTGTTCCTATAGAAGAAGTTATATGGCACTTTTTAGATTTTTTCCACAAATTTGCCATTAATTCAGCATTTTTAAGCATATTTTGAAAGTCTACATCAACTACAGCTTGAATTATAAATTCTTCAATACCTATTGGTTGCGTAGAAGCAATTCGCGTTCCTCTTTTAACTGCTTCTGTACGAGTATTAGTAGAAAAGAATTTCGATCCTTGAAATAGTCCTATTACAACATCGGAATTCACAACAGCATTATGAATAACTGGATTTAATTCACCTGTCTCGTTATCCAATATTCTCCGCATTACTAAAAGTTGAGCATTGGAAGTTTTTTCAAGACCTGCAGCTAAACAAGCTTCCGCTATATCCATATTCGTATTAGTATCAGCTAATATTAAAAGATTCTCTCCTTCTTTTACCTGTGCCAACTCTTTAACTGTTTTTTCAGCAAATTTACTCCATTTAATAATTGACATCTATTATATATCACCTCATATTTATTTTAATTGTGCCTTTCAGAAAACTCTGAAATTCTTACCTTATCAGAGTTGATGACCGACATGAGATTGATTACTTTTTCGGTTTTTACAATTTTTCCCATCTTCTCGCTTATTTTCATAATTTCCAGAATGTTATTTATGACAAGATCAATAGTACTCATAATATCCCTACCTATAAAACTCATATATTCCTTTATAAATTAAATAAATATATTATACTTTATACTCTTTCGGTGAGGGATGGGCATACAGTGCCCGTTTTGATTGTTTGATCCCAGCCTCTACCATCGCCTCTACATATTTAA
>Ga0114920_10001394_pt1 | contig 11091 bp, 12 predicted proteins | sample ChitaG_FD_88683 | JGI IMG/M metagenome (GOLD analysis project Ga0114920, IMG submission 88683) | Deep subsurface microbial communities from South Pacific Ocean to uncover new lineages of life (NeLLi) - Chile_00310 metaG | ecosystem: Environmental > Aquatic > Marine > Oceanic > Sediment ...
CACACGCCTTGGAAATATTTCGAGCTAAGAAGGGCGCATAGGGAAAGGTACTACCCTCTCCTGCACCCTCTTTTCTGTTAATTTTGGCTCATCCCAACTCCTGAAGTACTGCCTGAATTCATCGGTTATGAACCATTCGTAGTCTTCATTGAGACGGAATGTGGAAGAAGTCTGACCAACCCCGCCCTCAATCTCGCCCAGTCCGAGAAGTTCCAACGCCCTCATGACCTTCGTGGCCGTTCCGTCACTGCAAGACATAGACTTCATCAATTCATGAATGGTGAAAGTACCGACTGCCGACTTCTTGTATTTCAGTGTGGGGTCTACCAGAAGCTCAACAGCCTTCATGCGGTTGTCGGGAAGACTCGACAGTGTTACTGCGACAATAAGTGGCAGCTGTTCTCTGCTGACACCGCCGCAGCCTGAAACCAGGGCGTGGCTCTTCGCCAGCGAATACAGAATTGACGTGAGCCGATCGACACCCTCCACGACTGCACCTGTGCTGTTGGTTTCGGTGTGACCGTCCTGCTGTTCCGTCCATATCCTGAGGTCAGATCGTGCCTTGGTGGCAAATTCAGCAAGCTGCGACATGATGTCGATGACATCTTCATCGTCCTGCTGGCTATCCCAGCTAAAAGAACGGGGTAGATACCCACAGTGCCGTAGCAGGGCTTCCTTGCTCTGAAGGTGTTCGGGGACATCCTCGGGGAGAGTATAATCTTCCGTGTTGAACTGCGAGAAGAAGAAATCGGTGAATTTCCGAATCGCTTGCTTAGCCATGCGCCGTTTGGTCGCATAGTGGAGGTTAGACGTCATTATGGCCTTTGATCTTTTCATTCGTTCGTGCCGGGACAATCGTGAAGGGACATGCAGGAATGTCAACCTTGAGCCGACTTTGCCCATCGTGTTCCACGCTGTCTGGGATAAGGGGGTCGTCGCGCCCAGGAGATTGAATATGTAGTCTCCCTTGAGTTCTCGGTGGCCATGAACCCCGCCGGATGAAGACAATCCTCGACCATCTAATACGCGGGCTAGGATCGCGTAGCTTTCCATCAGAATCTCTTTCGGTTGACTGAAAAGCGGGGCCATTTCGGGCACGATCATAGTCTTGTAGGCAATCTTGGGGAGGAGGTCGACCTTTTTCAGTTGGCTTTCCTTGACGTTGGCCGACTGAGTCAGAAAGCTAGCCGGGGTGAACTTGTCGACCCAATGGTTCATTGGTAAGCCCTCAAAGAAGTCGAGCACGGTTGTCTTCTCTGATGATGGCCCATCGACGATGATAAGCCCGATAGGGTTGGCTGTGTCCCTAAGAATGCAGGCAACGTGCACCGCCAGGGCGGCATCGGTCATGAACCAGACACGCGGATCGTAAAGACCAATAATGGTGGATTTGAGTTCCTGGTGCTTCTCAGTAATCGCTTTTTCTCGATTCCCCTGAGTGATGTGAAACGCATCGTTAATCAGTTCTCTTGGTATTCCTGTCATTTGAGTGAATCCCCCTTTTAATTTCATTGATCTTGTAGTTCAATTCTGCGACAACTCCGTCAGATTCCTCCAGTTTCCATAAGTAGTACTCTTTTTTCGTGTAGTAGTCTGCGAGTGGAATCTTCCGATCGCGCATATTCCATCGGTTCAACTTCAGGCATACGAGCAGAGCTTGACGCTTCAACTCTACCCACCCGAGCTGGCCTTGAAGCTCGCGATACTCATCGTTTCTCTGCAGTGGGCTGAGGGGACGAGGTTTGACGCGCTGCTTTAGACCTGCGCCTCGACCAGCAGCATCGTCGAAGGGGATACCGGCCAGGCGGCAGAGGTGGCGCAATGCCTCCTCCCTTGAGCAGTTGTGCAAGTATTGCACAAGGTCGACTAATCCACCTTTGGCTCCGCATGAGAAGCATAAGAATGCTGATTCGGTGAACGAGAATGAGGTCGGGTTATCGCCGCCGTGGATAGGACAGGTAGTCCGGTTTTTCTCGGAGTCTATCTCGGTATCCGCCAGAATATCCTGGATGGTGACACGTACTCTTATCTCTTCAAAGTCAAACATCACCAACCCCCTGTCTGACGTTTCCACTCATAGGCAGCACTCTTGAGAGTGTTCATCGCTTCTGAATACCTCAGGGCGGAGACAGTGGCTGTGCCGCTGAAGAAGCCGGTGATTTCATCCCTGGTTGGACTGTGTGACAGGACAAAGAGCACGTTCTTACTGCCCTTGGTGGGTTCGGTTGCCACCAACTCTGCTTTGCCGCTGGCGATCAGATAGGCAGCAAAGGTGAGTTTCTCAGTGCGATACTCTGCTGCCTTCGGGTGATCTTTCATCTTGGCCCTCCTTTTGATCTTGAATTTCAGTTAACATTTCTTCTGCTAGTAGCTCAGCTATGACAGTGAGCAGCCCAGCCAGTTTGCCCGAATGGATGTCATCTGTCTGAGCGACTACGACACTTGTGCGGTCAGCCTGCACCTGATATAGCCCCCTTGTTCTGTGTGCTAACGTTCTTTTTGCTCCCGCCTTCGGACCTGGCGGTGTTTAGAACCCCGTTATGGCGTAAGTACGCCACGTTTAATCGTTTGGCAGGTAATATAACACATTTTGTCCTGTTTGTCAATGATAACTTGCAATTTAGGTATAACAAAGTGCAATAGTTTGCTACCTTCAACAAGTGTGATCTATCAACGGGTTATAGCCATTTCCAGCCTATCATATCCTCAACTCACATAATCCTATGCCTACCAGTACGTTACGGAGCTATTATCAGCGTTCGGACACAAGCACGCCAGGATGCACTCTACCTTTTCCCTGAACTTGTTGGTCGGCAGCTGAATCAACTTCGCCTGCCACGGCTCAAGTTCCATCCAAGAAGACCCTCGTTTGACCTTTGTAGGGCGAGCGTACGGTGTCTTCTGTTGACAGCTTGGACACCGACCTTCTACGACAGTAACCCGCCCCGTGCCGTGGGACAACACGGTCTGAGGAAAGAAATGATTACAGCTATGGCAGGTTGTGAGAATTGTATGAAATCCGGCACAAGCAAGGACCTGCGATGTGTACGGTGGCATGCGGAGGTTTAGATTCTCGTCGACAGGGGGCCGAGCCGTCATTCCTTCTGCGCTAGTGTTTTGGCCCGAGATCACACTTTGCCTCTGGCCGCTTGTTCGCGCCACGCCTATCGATATCCGCAATTGGCAATCGCATGCTGCCAATAGGGCATTAGCCTGGCAGTTGATCTAGGACAAAATGCATGTTTTCTGCTATTTGGATGTATTTTTTGTGAATAAACCGACCGTTTATTTCCCGGTCGTGCGCACCAACTTACTGATATAGCGCCTGTTACGACTCCCCAGGTTGTCCCGAACAAGGTTGCAGACGGTTCGGTAGTTTACGCCTACCCGACGTGAAATCTCCCGGTAGGACTTGCCCTCACGGTGTAATCGTTTCATGCGAGCGATGAGTGCCTGGGCATTCTGGTCTTTGACCAGTCGCCGATCCTCGCCTATGCGGTAGCCAAACGGTATGCGACCGCAATGTTCTCCGAGGTGCCGTTTATGTGCAAGCGTGTCTCTTGTTCGTTCTCCGATCAGTTCCCGCTCCATCTGAGCCAAACCGGCCAGGATGTTCATCATAAATTTGCCGATGGCGGAGCCGGTGTCTACTCCTTCACTGACCGACTTGAACGTGACTCCACAGGCCTGAAACTCTTCGAGAAGCCCGTACAGGTCAACCACCGATCGACTGATCCGGTCAAACTTGTAGACGATCACAACACCAATCTGGTTAAGGTCGGCCCTCAACTCAGCCAGTGCGGGTCGGTTTGTGTCCTTGCCGCTGGCTCCGTTGTCCCGGTATATTCGGTCAACCTTCAAACCGCTGGCCCTCGCATAAGCTCGAATGCGGTCTTCCTGGGCATCAAGGCTCTGCCCTTCTGCTGCCTGGCGTTCGGTCGATACTCGGACATAGCCGATAACGGCTCTTGTATTGTCTGAGTGATTCATGGTAAGGCTTAGAGCATGGCTCCGGCTTCAATCTGCTGAAGCGCCATTCTCATATTATTCCTGCAGTTTTTCATAAGTCTTATGTAGTCACTGAGTGTCTTGCCGTCTAAGCCTTCACTCTTGGCTATGGCTTTTGCTCGCTGGGCAAAGGGCTCACACAGTCCCCTCGACGCCAGGGTGATGCTGATACAGCGAGACGCAAAGGGACTGGAATCTAACTGCTCCTCGAATAGGTCCTGGCCGTCTCGGGTTGTGGTGAAGACCACCAACACGTTGTCCGGCAGGTTTTCCAGAACGTCCAGCAGGATTTCGATAACCGGCTTGGTCAGTCCATGCGCTTCATTTACTATCAGTGCGTAACCGGAGCCGTACATGGGCCGGTAATGCCACTTGTCCGAGATATCCCGTAGACGGTTAGCAGTCAATTGTCTGCCGACAATCTCAGTGATATACAATTCGTGCGCTTGCATTCTGGCGAGTATCCAGGCAAGGGTTGTTTTGCCGGTGCCACTATTGCCAGCAATCCAATAGGCTCTGCCACCCCACGATCGGTTTGTCAACCGTTCCATAATCTTGACAGCTTTGTCCTGGCCGATCACTTCCTTAAGACTCTTCGGTCGATACTTGTCGCTCAGTCTCATGATATGTCCCCTTATGCCGCCAGGTCCCGCGATTGCAATGTTTCAGCGGTTTCAAGAATCAGCGAAATAGCCTGGCAAGTGCGGGTCAATACGCGGTTAATAGCGGTTATAGGTTGAATCTTTGCCTTTTTCGCATACCCGGAGATATACTTCCAACACCCGCCGCGGTCTGATTCATGCGGTTTGCCGATAATCTCCAGAAGTACAGCGCCGCCCAGTTCAGCCACAATCTCCTGGTCGACGTCCTGCCCGTTTTTCAGCTTGCCTTTAACCTTGTGGTCTGCCGCATGCATCAGCTCATGTGTCCAGGTCGATAGATTCTTGACGCCCAAGCTAATCTCTTTGCCGGGTGAGTAATAGCCCAGGGCGCCGTCTTCGGCTCCATTGTAGGCGTCAACCTTCAATCCCCAACCTTCAGCCACTTCGCGCAATGGCAAGTTGTCGATCCATGCGGTTAGGGCCGGGTCAACTTCAACAGGCTTGCCGTCAGTTTGTTCAAACCCGAAAACAGAAATGGCCACAAAACCAACAACAGTTTTTTCTTTCTCGCCCGTGTCCGGATCTGTTCGAGTGATCATCCTGGGAGCAAGAATAGGGAAAGCTTTCTCGCCTTTCTTAACATGGCGGTCAATACCTTGCCACTGATTGAATCCCATTGCATCGGTATACCCGTTAAGGGCAACCAACAGGCGGTTATTCCAGGACCACCTACTGCAATGCCGGTCGGCTGCCCCGGTGATAAACACGGCCGCGAGTGCCTTGGGCACTTGGCCGCTTTCAAAGGCGGTCACCAGCTTGTCGGCTGCCTCTTGTGCTTTGCCGTAGTAATTCATTTTCTCACTCTCCCAATATAGGGTTATAGATTAGTATAATATGATTATCTATTATCATATTAGCAGTCAAAAAAATATCACTTGAATTTTGTCTCAAGCTCTGTCCGCTTTATCAAAGTAGCAGTCTTAAACCGGTACGTAGTAAGTCGACCGTCAGTGAGGTAATTACGGATGGTTGCCTCCTTCATGTCCAGTAGTATGGCCGCCTCTTCTGCAGTCAGATAATCAGCAGCCTTGGCCTGTGTCAGTTCCACTACCTTTTTCACAACAGTAAGATATATGATATATTATCATTTGTCAAGGATCATTTTTGACTTTTTTCTCGCTGTGTTTGACACCTGTTTCCTTCTTGTTTGTACCCTGTTTCCAAGCGGTCGATCGGCCGGGCTGGCTGGTCACCCGGGCGTTCTGTGTTGCTGCCTTGCATCGAATGCAACAGGGGACGGGGGAAGAAAACGGGCTACGTCGGTCAGATAATGGAACCTTAGACCCCGAGACCCCAATACCGGATGGGGGTACCCCGCACGAAACGTAACGTTGACAATAGGTACCATACTGCCAGCCCTGCGTGAGTAGTTTTTCTCCTGCAGAGAGAAGCTGGCTTTCGTGTGCGAAATGGACTCAATATGGTACCAAGCGTACCAAAACTGACCACTAACGGCAAGAAGCTGTGTATTTCCTGAAATGTCACTGAAAGCTGTGAACTCTCTGTGTGACATAACGTTAGAGGTGCGAAACCTGCATCTGAGACCATTTCCACTCTGAAGCTGGAACACTGGGACAAACGTATGCGAATATATCATAAACCGTTGTGCGACAAGCGTAGAGCAGGAGGAGGTTGAGTGAGGAAAGGTGTGAAATGATATATTGAGAGCCGCGCAGCAGTTGTTATTGCACGCATTGTGATTGGGACTGACGCTTTTGCAGAATTCTCAGGCTGGCTATTCCCCAGCGTAATAAGAAAAGGAACGGATCACAATAACCCGTCTCCTTGTACAACGGACAGTAGTCGTACGTCAGCAGGAGCATTTTCCTGACACCCACAGCCCACGCCCGGACGCTACCATACACGAATTGGAGGGTAAACCTGGAGCGCCGCGCCGGTGCTTTGCTGGGAAAGTGAGAATCGCACCTTCATGAGGGGCTTGAACATAGTTTCAGGCCCCTTTTTTCGTTAGAATGTACAGTAAGTCCTTGTCAAGCAATAGAATATGGCTCAAGCGCCTTACAATACATGAATAAATTGAGGTTTTGTCTGGTATAATTAAGAAATAGCTTGACAGTAAATTGAAAATCCCTTTTACTGTCTATGGTAAACAAAGAAAGGGTGACTGTACAATGATAATATGTTTTGAATGCTCGAAAGAAACAAAGCGGATGCTCGATGTATTACTGGAATCCCACTCGTACGACGATTACGGTCAGGTAATCGAGAATGCCCTTCAAACACTCCATTTGCTCAAGCGCGAAATGGGTAGCAGCAAAACGATCATAATCGGTGAGACTCGTAAATCTTCGCAGTCAGCAATGGAGTCCGTCTTGGAGGAGGCAGAAGGGCACAGTTTATTCCATCGCTCAGCCGTAGAGACCACAGGCCGGGCTGTGGAGGCCGATGTTCCCAATCTTTTCCAACGATCAGGGCTGGAAAGACCTTCTACTTTTGCGGAGATAAGCGGAGAAACTGTTGCACCGGGAGCGCAAGTTTCTCTGGACCGTTGGTTGTTTGCAATGTACAACAAGCTATTGCCAGCAAAGGCAAACTGTAGGGCGCTTGCACACCTCCAAGCCGAACTTGGTAGTGCTGTAAACTTGTCGGTTGCGCACGAGAGAGTAGGGGAGCAAGTGGCGCGTCTCGGTAACTACCTGAAACGCATCGACAGCAAACACAAGTTGAAAAGAGACCAGGCGTTGTCAGTTGCCTTTCCGCTATCCAGAGACAAGGGAGACAAGAGCGTCAACCGCTACGTCAATCAGTTCGTAGGTGGCGTAAACAAAACGGGGGAGGTTTCCGGCATGCTCTGGTCATTGAAGCTCATCGGATACAGCGCACACAAAGATCCGATGATCATGCTGACTCATGCTGGATGGAAACTCGCGGAACTAGCCAATCCATTGCTCGACGGATTGCACAGTGAACCCTCAGATAAGTTTAGCACTGAGGAAGTGACACACTTGCTAGACCACATACGCAAACATGTACAGGTGGAAGACTATACCTACAGAACAATTCTGGCCGAAGTCAATCGAGGTCACGACAGCCCTGACGAGCTCGATGCGGCTCTACGGTCGTTAGTTCTATCGGGTGACGCAGATAAGTATACCGACTCCTTTCTCTCTTCACAGCGATCCGGAGCAGTCTCTCGCATGGCTGATCTCGGACTTGTCACCAGGGTGCGAAAAGGAGTACGCGTCGAGTACCGTGTGACTGAACGTGGACTCGCATATTTCAATAATGGACGTGGAAGCGGGGATAAAACCAAAGGGGAAATACAATGAACACGAAGGAGCTATGTCTTAGACTTGCTCAGTGCGAAGCGGAGGAGAACGTCATTGAACTCCTTCGCAGAGAGAAAATGTGGGATGACCCGAGCGTTTGGCAATTCTATGGAAGCAATGAGAACAACTTTGCCACCATTGGGAATCAGGCGAGTAGGCCTGAAAATGCTTTGATTGAGAAGATTGTCAACTCTGTCGATGCTGTCTTGATGGCAGAATGCCTCTCAAGGGGCTGCGATCCTGAGGGCACGGAGGCACCCACATCAATCGCGGATGCTCAACAGAGATATTTCGGGATTCGTGACGGCAAGCTTTCCAATTTAACACCGACCGAGAGGTCAAATCTGGCTGACAAAATCTGCTTAGTGGCGACAGGTGCGAAAACTAATCCTTGCTACACAGTGATCGATAGGGGCGAAGGCCAGTCGCCCAAAGCAATGCCGGATACTCTTCTATCTATCGGCCGTTCCAATAAGCTTCGAATTCCGTTCGTACAAGGTAAGTTCAATATGGGCGGGACCGGAGTGTTCCAGTTTTGCGGCTATCACAACCTTCAACTGATACTCTCGCGACGTCAGCCCCAGATAGCAGCGACGGAGAACGGAGGTGGTGAAAATGCCTGGGGCTTTACGGTTGTCAGACGAGAAGATCCTGGGCGCGGTGTGCGAAACTCAGTCTACAAGTATCTGGCTCCGGGCGGTGAAATAATGTTATTCTCAGCGAGTTCCCTAAAGCTGTTGCCGGGGGACTACCCTGAGCCCTTGAGAAGGGAACTGGAGTGGGGGACTTTCATTAAGCTCTACGAGTACCAGATGACAGGATTGAAGACAAACATATTGTTCGACTTATACAACCGCCTATCGTTGCTAATGCCCGCGATTGCTCTGCCTGTGAGATTGTACGAACGGCGAAAGGGTTACTCCGGACATACATTGGAAACAACGCTTTCAGGACTGACGGTGCGACTGAACGAAGACCGGAGAGAGAACCTGGAGGATGGCTTTCCGACGTCAAGCACCTTGTCAGCGCAAGGTCAGTCCATGAGAGTTTCTATCTTCGCCTTCAAGAGAGGGCAATCCGAAAAGTACGCCAAAGACGAGGGAATCATTTTCACCTTTAACGGTCAGACCCATGGTCATCGTTCGAAATCATTCTTTTCGCGACAAACAGTTCAAATGAATTACCTTGTTGACTCACTCCTCGTGCTTGTCGACTGCTCCGAGTTCGACGGCAGGTCAAGGGAGGACCTGCTTATGAACAGCAGAGACCGTCTTCGGTCGGGCGAACTAATGTCGCAAATAGAAAGACAGCTGGAGGATCTATTGAAAAGCCACCAGGGGCTGAAGGATCTACGGGAGAGGCGTATCCGTGAGGATGTAGAGAACAGACTCGAGGACTCGAAGCCTCTGGCAGAGGTCTTGACCTCGATCCTGAAGAAGTCTCCGACACTCTCCAAACTCTTGGTTGAGGGCGTGAGACTTCAGTATCCGTTTAGGCTGAAGAAAGCCAAAGCAGCGGAGGAATTCACAGGAAAGAGATTTCCTACACATTTTGCGCTGACCAACGGAAATGGAGCGGAGAAGCGAGGTAATTGCCCGATCGATAGGTCAGTGCGAGTACGATACAAAACTGACGCGGAGAACGACTACTTCACGCGTGATTCAGATCCAGGGACCTTTGCCTTGCAGTTGGCTGGTAAGCCGACGCAGAACTTTTCCCTTAACCTATGGAACGGAACCGCATATCTGAGCGTGGGGCTACCGAAATCAGCCAAAGTTGGAGATGTCCTGGTTTTTTCAAGTTCGGTAGAAGATGTAGGTCGTGTAGAGCCGTTTGCAGAAGAGTTTTCGTTCGAGCTAACGGAGCCAGCGGGGCTGAGACGCCGAAAAAAGAGGTCGGGTTCGAAACCACCGTCTCAAGAGAACGGCGACGATACGGAGACGACATCCTACTTGGATTTACCTGATGTCAGGGAAGTTCGGAAGGAGCAGTGGGACCAACATCGATTCAACCAGGACACGGCTTTAGTTACCAAGGATACTGGCGGACAGGGCTTCATCTTCTTCGTTAATATGGACAATATTCACTTGAAGACAGAGCAGAAAGCAAGCGGTGCAGTGGACTCGAAGCTTCTGGACGCCAGGTACAAGTACGGGCTGGTTTTGGTGGGGATTGCTTTGCTGAAGGAACTCGCAAAGGCACCGGAAGACGAACAGCGTGACGATGATGACGGATCAGACCTTTTCACCGAAATAGCTAAGGTAACAAGAATGATATCACCAGTGTTGCTTCCCATGATCGACGGTCTTGGAGATCTTCAATTGCACGAAGTTTCGAACTCTTACTAAGATGAGTGACGAGAAGACTCAAGGGCGATAGACCTACGAGCTAAGATCTTCGGTTGTCGCAGGCATGCACTGGCCTGGAGACTTCAGACATTGCCTCTGACGTGTCACCCTTTGTAAGTGTTTACTTGGCGAGAACAGCCGTCTGAATTCAGTTTTGCTCGGCGGGTCAGCCAGTGGCCTTTAGCGCCTTGAAGAATACCGCAGGATCGGATCGGCGCTCACTTCACCGGGCATCAGTTTCTCCTTGACCTCTGACTCACGCGCGCATTCTCCAAACTCAATGCCAAGTTCTTTGGCCTTGCGCTTAATCAAATCTGTGAACATCGCGCCGTGCCATGTGACTGGTCTTCGGACATTTGTCCTCAAACACATTCACACTGAGGGAGTTTTCGGAGAGGCGTCGGAATTCAATCGCATGGACGATTATTGTTTGAGGTGATCGACCCCAGTAGGTATCAGAACACACCTGAATTCGGCAGGTGTATCCAGATCGACATTTTGAGGAACATGCAGACTTGCTCTTCAACCAGCCACGATTCAGATTGAGGTTTCCATTCATTTCTCAGGACGCAGACTTCGTGGCTCCGGTGCTTCTGTATAATCCCGCTGACAGTTTCTGTCACCGGGGCCATGCAGATCAGCGTTTGACAACAGGAAACGTCAGGGCAATGTCTAATCCATTGACTTTCGGAAGCTGGAAGCCTATATTGTCCACAAAGGATGATATTAGCGGGCTTCCGTTTCGCACATCCTGTTTTCTACACCCGCCCTCGCTTGCATTTC
>Ga0114920_10001395_pt1 | contig 11085 bp, 7 predicted proteins | sample ChitaG_FD_88683 | JGI IMG/M metagenome (GOLD analysis project Ga0114920, IMG submission 88683) | Deep subsurface microbial communities from South Pacific Ocean to uncover new lineages of life (NeLLi) - Chile_00310 metaG | ecosystem: Environmental > Aquatic > Marine > Oceanic > Sediment ...
ACCTTTTATGTTGATAGTTTTTTAAGAGTTTCCTACAAAGAACTTGAGAAGAAATCCGGTGCCATTAAAACATTAGAAACAATAGATTAAAACAATTTTATGTATTGCGATTTTCTTTACACCAAACACTAATTCTTGAGCACTTTTACTGTAACTATATTTTTTTACATCATTATCTAAAATAATCCTTTTGAAATATAAGCTGTTTTAACTCATTTAATTCAGAATAATAATTCTTCTATGGGTGTTTCAGATTCTTACTAATTGCAATAATCAAAATATATTCTTTAGATTCCTCTTTACCTTTTCTTTAGAAGAAAGAATAAAAAGAAAACCTTTTTAATTCGAAATGTTATTTCACAAGTTTGTTATGACCCTCAATAAAAAATATAAATTCGATGAAATTTGTATGGGTAGGAGCATTGAACTCCAAATCAATAAATTCAGAATTACCTTCATTGTGATCAGCACCCAATACTTTTACCCTATTGTCATCACTGTGCCATAACATCCATTTTACTTGACCTAAAGAAGAATGAACCGCAGAATGTAAATATAAAGGAATTAGATTCCCATTTGGTAATCGCCCTTTTAATTGCACCTGATCTATATGCGATATGGTTTTATTATGTTCAATTAGTCGAAATAGATAGCGATGATTTACTACTCCAGGAGCCGTGATTATTGTATGATTTGCAACCACATCAATACCATCCGGATTGTGAATATTAAGCAAGCCTTCATCTATATATTCTTCCCCATCGTATACAAACAAGATTGGACAACCACCCCCGCCACCACCACCATTGAGAACTGTAACCGTAATTTGATCCAAATCCCAATTACCTTGAGCATCCCAAGCCTTACATTGTATTGTTAATTCACCATCAGGATATTCTGTAGTATCCAAGGTCCATTCATATGGATCTGCTGTGTCATCATTCCAATCATCATCGGCAGCCTTGTATTGGACTCTGGTTACAATACGATCATCGGTTGCAGAAGCTTTGACAATAATCGTGTCATGGACTAGCCCAGGTGAGGGTGATGTTATATCCACAATTGGAGCAGTATTATCAACGATATTTAGTATATTATCAAAGGCAGTAAACGTATTAACCAGACCATATCCATAATACTGATTAGGTACAGGTGAACCAAGACTTATAGCGGTGTTTTGGATATAATTCTTTACTTCTAAAGGGCTAAGACTAGGATCTTCAGAGAGAATCATTGCACAGAGTCCTGAAACCAATGGGGTAGCGAATGAGGTACCACTTCTAGTATCATATTTATCGCTAATATTAGTACTATAAATATTCACCCCAGGGGCAACGAAATCGATTTCTGAACCATAACAGCTGAAATCAGCTCTATTATGGTTGGAATCTACAGCGCCGACTGCGATTACACTTGTATACTTCGCAGGATAACCTATATAATTTACGGATTGTGGGGGGCTATTTCCTACAGCAGCTATAAGAACAATTCCATTATCATAAGCCATTTGACACGCTAATTCTAAACCTGCAATAGGAGTAGGAGAAATAAGACTCATCGATATAACATCCATTCGTGGATATTCTTGTCCAACATCTCTTTCGTCAGGAAAAGTTGCCCATAAAATAGCTGAAATAAGGGCAGACAGATCAGGATTTCCATATTCATTCGTTACACGAGCAGCATAAAGAGAAGCTTTGGGAGCTACTCCTATAACACCAATTCCATTGTCTTCAGCTGCAATTATCCCTGCGCAAAATGTCCCATGGTCGTATTCATCTATAGGATCGTCATCATAAATATCCTCCCAGTTATATCCCCATACATAATTATCATCTAAATCCTCATGGTTATAGTCAATACCACTATCACAAATCAATACATTGATACCCTCACCAGCAGTATTACCAAATGTTACATCAAAAGCATTTTCCTCACCACCCCAAATTCTTTCCGCATCTATGTCATCAACGCCCCAATCAAGGATATCTTCGGTGAGTGCTTTGGATTTAGAATCTTGCGTGATTGATTCTACGAACCACGACTGTTCTAGTCTTTTATAGGTTGCATAAGACATTCTCCCAGCAAACCCATTAATAGCATCCCAGCGATATTTATATTCAACACCCGGTATTTCAAGATTGATTCCAGGTTTCAACAATACAATCGCATCAACATATTGAACTTCCCGGCATGCAAAAGTTGAAGAGGGCACTGTAAATAGAAATATGAAGGCAATCAATACACTAAAGTTTATTTTTATAATTTTATTCTTATTCTTCATTAAAATCACTATCAAGTGAGATATTAATCTTTATTACAATTTTGTATATAATATTATTGTTTTCTAGATATCACCGTGTTTTTTCACAATTTTCTTATATTTCAATATTTACAAATTAAAAGGAAATAAATTTATCTATAACAGTTATCTTTAATATTATTGAACAAAAATTAAAAAAAATATATTAAATAAAATTATAAAAAAGAGGGTTCTAAATTTTATTTAGTAAAACAAGAATTAAAATTGTTTTTTTGTGTCTTATTTTTTTATTATTATTATTACCAATAATATCACAAACTTACTATGACCTTGACAATATTACCAAAAAAAAAATGGTTAATGAAGGTTATTATAAAAAAAATCTTAAAAGCTCAGGGTACTGGAACCTTGAATTTAAATTGCATATCGATAGTAATTGGTCAGAAACAAAATCTACTTATGATTGGTGTTCGGGCTCAGGAGTTTGGAGCGATCCTTATGTTATCGAAAATGTAACTATTAATAGTGGAAATTCAGGGAGTTGTATATTGATCGAAAATTCCAGAGTTTATTTTCGAATTAAGAATTGTACCGTTTATAATAGTGGTAATGGGGTTGCTCTAAATTATGAAGGGGGAATTAAAATGGTAAATGTGACTAAAGGAATAATAATTAATAATACAGCTATCGGTAACCAAATTGGAATATTTTCATACAATTGCCAGAATAATACCATCTTAAAAAACAATGCAAATAACAACACTCTCTCCGGGATTTCATTAGCACAAAGTATAAGTAACTTCCTCTCGGAAAACAACGCAAATCATAACAAATATGGGATAGATTTATATTTTAGTGATAACAACACTTTTTCTGGAAATAATGCAAGTAATAATACTTATTCTGGGATAATATTGCTAAAAAGTAATAATAACACCCTTTCTGGAAATACAGCAAACTCCAACATTGATGGCAGTGGGATAAGTTTATCAAGTAGTAATGAAAACATAGTCTCGCTAAATACTGTTGAAAATTGCTCTTATGGGATAAGTTTGTATCTTAGTAATAAAAACATCATTTCTGAAAATACTGCAAATAACGATACTTATTCTGGGATAACATTAGGAGTAAGTAATAATAACCTCGTTTGTGGAAATAAAGCAAATAATAATAAATGGAGGGGGATATATTTATATAGTAGTGATAATAACACTCTTTTTGGAAACATCGCAAACTACAACAATAATAACGGGATATATATATATTATGGTGATAACAACACCATTTCTGGAAACTTTGCAAATTACAACAATAAAAGTGGAATATATTTAGATTATAGTGAGAATAACACCATTTCTGGAAATGTCGCAAACTACAACAATAAAAGCGGGATATTCTTATATTACGGTAATAACAACTCTTTTTCTGGAAACACAGCAAATAATAATTACTGTGGCATTAATTTAACATCCTCTAATTACAATTATATAACTGGAAACACATTATATAATAATAATGTTTGTTTTAGCGAAGATGAATCTAGTATAGGGAATATTTTCAGTGACAATAAATGCAGAAGGGATGATATTAGTGATGACGATATTATAAAACCAGGAGTAATCGGGGCAATAATATCATCAATTATTTTAGTAGGACTATTGATTTTATATTGGCAACTTAAAAGAAGGGATAAATGATTCAACTTTTTTGCATTTTTTCTCATCACATTCTTTTATATTTTGTAAAATTATTATGTTCTGACTTTTAGATTTATTTGCATTAGTAAATATTTCAGTAAAAATTCAAGTTTTCTTGACGAAAAATCAATAATCTCTTTAATTACTGGCATTATAAAATTCTTGTCAAGTTTGTCACTTTTTCTTTAAATACTTAGAATAATTGAACAACTCTAATCAAAAATTGAATTTTTCTTTATAAACAAACGCTGATTTAGAATTCAAATAAGGTAATTTGTATATTAAATCAGAAATAAACAAAAAAACAAGAAAAAACCAAAAAAAAGAGGTGATTTAAAAATGTTTGAAGAAATACCATTTGTTTTAGGGTTTCTACTGGTTTCGCTCGTGTTATCCCTTGTATTTTTTGGAGTAGAGTACAAACCTCTAAAAATTGCAGTTCAGGTAGTTGCCATAGTTGGAGTTATCGTTCACGAGATTTCGCACGTTATTATGTGTATAGTTACAAATACAAAAATCAATAGTATCACCTTATTAAAGAAAGTGGAGACAGATCGTCCAAGCAACAAAATCTACGGGGGACAAGTAAATCTACAACCCGATCCAAGGATAAGTTTCTTACAAGCTCTTGTTGTTGGTCTAGCTCCTTTATTTGTGTCTTTCTGGATCTTCTTTTTTCTTTACCGCGAACTATCTAATCCACACACTGCAGACTTGATAGCTATTCTATACATTTTCCTCATGATCTCGTTAATTTTAGGTGCTGCACCATCGAAGGGTGATTTGTATCAAATTGCATCTGCTTTTACTTACGATATTGGGTACTCTTTTTACCAAATATTCTTACTCTTGATCTCAATTATTACAGTATGGATTACAGTCGCAACGATGCAAATTCTAGTGATTCACGAAAGTATCACTTACATTTTCATCTTATTTGGATATATTGCTTTAAAGTACCTGATTAAGGGTTTAAATCGGCTTATTAATCGTATCTTTAAGAAAATTGACTTCTCCACATATCATCCTATTAAGCGTAGAAGAGTGAGAAGATTGTGGCGCCGTATGGGAACTGAAGAAAGAAAAGCACAATGGTGAGTTCATGGAGATTATAGGGTATCGATCAAAAATTAATATTATTCAGGTTTTACCATGTGTAAAGGAAGATCTAACGAGATCTCATGAAAATGAAGTAAAAAAATTAATAGATACATCTTGGTTATATGACCCTTTTGGAGATAATTTAACTTATGGCGTAGAATTTAAGGTAGGAAAATGTTTCTCTTGGGAATTTTTCTTTTTTTCTAAAGATATCTACATAGCCGAAGAATTAGGAGGCGCTTTATTGTATAATTTACAAGGGAAATATAACGGTTTGGATGGATATGTGAGCGTAGATCCACTCTATTTAGAGTTTTTAAAAATTGATAGAAATCTTTACGAACTTGTCCTTCCCTCAAACCCTCCGATACAATTCCATCTTCTTAGAAAGATAATCAATTACTATAAAACACCTCAGAGGAAATTAGATGCTACCATCTTTATTCTTTGGAAAAGAGACAATCTACACATTAATCCCGATCCACTTAGATTCATGTTTAGAACTTTTGTTACTTTAAGTCCAAACTCAGAGTTCCCCATTAGTTTTAGAGAAACAGAAATAAGCTTCAATGCAGTTTTAAGATACTTTATTTCCGATATGTCGATACCACCTTATATAAAAGCAAAATATACTGAATTATCTCCAGATTATTGGAAAAATGTATTAACCTCTGATGTGTTTCCTGAACGGTCAGTACATGGACAGCTACCAAATGAACTGATGCCGAATTTTCTCGATCCTAGTGTGGTTGATTTCGATATTCCGCAAGATATACCGTTGACGAAACCTCCTGTATTAGATAACAGAAACACCGTTAATTTGGGGCTTTCTAAAAGCGATCCAAATTACGTGTATATTGGGGATAAGATGAACAAGGGAGTCTTAAGTACTGAAATAGGCTTACTTGAAATTAATAGCCTTACAACTCATTTGAATATTTTTGGAAAAACTGGAACAGGGAAGTCGACTTTAATAAAAATGATTTTACACCAGATAATTTCAAAAAGACCAGACATTGGTATATTAATCGTAAACTTTGCAAAACCATACCTTGAGGACGATTATCCAATGGCTGAAGTATATAAGTTTCCTTCTAAAAAATTTAGAATGCCCTATATTACTCCTTCTGAAAGAACTATGATTTCAATTAAAAAGACGAGTAATGTCTTTGCTTCTTGCTTAGGATTAAAATACATCGGACCAACTATATTTTCTGAAACACTTAGAGTCTGTTATTCAAAATTTCGTAAATTCCCAGACAAAATTAAAGATTTTTTTGATTGCGTTGACGAGAATATGAAAGCAAAATCTTGGGAACCGGAATATAAACAACATGTTCGGGCTACATTCAAAAGACGGATTAACGAATTGTTTTATCGGGAGGATCTTATGGCTACGCTAAATCTCCTTGATGGGGAATGGAATAATATTCCAGAGTGGTTTAAGAAATGGTTGGAAGGGGGAATTGTCTTACTTGATTTAACAAATTGTTTAGAGGAGGAACAACATTTAATAGGTATGATGATTTTAAACATGATTGATGTTTTAATCCCCATTGATAGAGAAAAATCCAATATTTTGAAGTATCTCCTGATGTTAGATGAAGCTCATCGACTTTTAGGAGAGCCAAACGATAGACACCCTGAATCTCCAGAATTCATAATGAAGAACAAAACAAATTCTTCCTTTAGCAAGATCATAAACGAATCTAGAAGCAAAGGTTTGGGAATCATTAATGCTGATCAAAATCCTCATTTACTTCTAGCTCTCGCGATAGATTCCGCGAGGAAAAAATTTTTATTCCAATTAGGTTATCCAAGTAATCAAATTTTCACTGGTTCTATAAATGAGAGGGAAATGCTTCTAACTCTAAAGGGTAGATATGCGTTAGTTATGACTAATAATGAACGGTATTTAATGAAAACTGCAGAAGATATAACTGTTAAACCATCGGGGTTTTGAGACTTAAATGGGATTTGAGAGTAATAACGAGGAAGGGGAATTTGGAGAGGAAAAGAAAGAAATCAATGATGACAACGATGTAGGTGAAAAATCAAACGATAACGAATGGGACGAGATTGATTGGAGCGAGGTGAATAGTGACGAACAGGAAGAATCTATTTGGAACGAGATCGATTGGGAAGAATCTGAGAGCGAAAAGCAAATAGAATCTGACTCTATCGATGAGGATGGAGAACTCGAGCCTGAACAATTAGATCCAAATGAAGGCGAAGAAAATTACGAGGGCGATGAATATGGTCAAAACGAAATGGAAGGTGATGATGAGTTAAATTATGATCCCTACGAGTATGGAGATAATTTTGAACAAGAAGAATACTCTGGAGGAATTTACGAAAATAGTTACGCAGAATCAATGAATACCATTTTACTCAGTGAAAACCAGATTTATGAGTATCTTCAGGAGTATATTAAATTAATGAGTGAAAAAGAAAATGAGGTGAAACAAGGAGAACAAGTTGATGTAGATAACTCAAAAGAGGAGGTTTCCGAGTTAGAAAAATTCTTAGAAGAAGAACGAGAACGAATTCGACTCGAACAACAACAAGCCGATTTAGATGAAGAAATTGAGAATGAGCCTAAGTCTGAATTCGTAGCTAACGAAGAGGAAGGAGAACAAGAACAAAAGGAAGAAATTGACACTCAAGAAAATATTTCTGAGGAAACAGTTTCTAATAATGAAGATGAAGTCGAAAACCTGGAGTTGGAACTCGAAGAAGAGTTACTATCGGCTCTTCCTAACGAGAGTATAGAAAGCGATAAATTTGAAGAAGTAGAAGAGGAAAGCGAAGAACCACAACCGAATGGTAATGAAGAAAAAATAGAAGAACAAGAATATAACTTAAAATTGGATGATGAAAAAAATGAGGAATATGAGCAACACCAATATGAAGCCAAAATCGAAGAGGAACATGAAATTGAACTCGTGCCAATAATTAATGAAGAAGAGATGGAACTCATCAAAGAAGAACACAAAGAAAAAGAGGATCATGAGGAATTTATTAAAGGAGGAGAGCCAAGTCAAATTATGCAAGAACTCGAGGAAAACCATGAAATAAAATCTAGTGAAACCGAAGTCTTGACAATTCATCAAGAAGAATTAGAACGAGAAATTACCTCGCCATATATGGAAGAGGAACATAGAGAAATAGAAGAATTTGAAGACTCTCAACAAGAATTAGAAGAAATTCTTAAACAAAATAGAAAAATAGAGCAACAAGCTCTCCTCGAAATCAAAAAAGAAGAAAGGGACTCTAAGAAGCCATCTAAAGAAAATTACGAGAGAGTTAAAAAGTTTTATCACCTACAAACTGGGAAGAGACCAATTTACGCGAACAAGGAAACTAAAGGATTTAAAGAGTGGTTAGAACAGAATATTGAATCTGAGGGAAAACTAAAAGGAGACCAATCAAAAGAAATAAAGGTGGAACAAGAACAGGAAGAAGAGTGGATGATTTTTCTGAAAAATTGGATATTAAAAGAGTCTGGAGAAGAAATCAGCCTTCAAATGAAAAATAAAGTAATACAAATTATTGAAAATTATAACGAGCTAGAAGAATTGGCAATAAAGTTCCAGGAGTTGTATAAACAAAAAGAAGTCAACCAACTTTCTCAATCTGAAAAAAAGGAATTTAAGACTTTAATTAAAACACTTCAAAAAAGGGATCCCTCCAATATTATATTATTCACTAACTTACGCGCAATAAAACGCTATTTATCTCATCAAAAATTAGGTAAAACACAAAAAAATCGAATGCTTAACCATTTTTTTACTCGATTCTCCCCAATAAACCAATTAAATCAAATTTTAACACATAAACACAATTCGTACACAACCTTTGATTTAATTAACGATTTATTACAAAATGTTCCTGATATTGATGATCAGTTTAAAAATCTCTCAAAAACTAAGCTATTAGAAAATATTAGTCTTAATATTTTTAATAAAGGAAAGCATTTTTTAAAACATATTTTATCTAAAATAAGAAACTCTAATAATCCAGATTATAATCCTGATTATAAATTTTCCATACAAGTATTAAAAATTGCCGAAGAGAATATAAAACAAAAATACGGACCTTCAAGTGAATTAGTTCTAAAATATTTAGAGAAATTTCGCTATGTAAATAGGGATTTAAAACACTACTTTCACGAACAATGGAGGAAATATAATCCAAACTTAAAATCTCGTTTTTTCAAACATCTTAATACGACTGAAAAGACCTATTGGTTTGGTTTTCTATTATCAGATGGGTCAATTACAAGTGGTAGTGACCCTTCGAGAAAAAGGTATCAAATATCTATTGAAATATCCGAGAAGGATAGAAGTCATTTAGTTAAATTTTGTCGTGCTACAGGTTTAAATCCAGCAAAAATTGGTGAAAGAATAAAGATTCTTAATAATAAAAAACATCATCTAGTTTATATTATTTTTACATGCAAACCGATGTTTCAAGATCTTGAAAATCAAGGAATAAGAGAATTTAAAGAAGGCAATAAACTAAAATTTAACCTAAAAAACAATAATCTTTCTTATGCGTTATTGCTTGGAATTTATGATGGTGATGGAAAAGAAGGAAGAACAATTATCTACTCTACTAATTATTCTGTTTTACTACAGATTAAGAATGTATATAAGATAAAAACAGAGATTAGAAAGCGTGAGGTTGAGGAATTATCCGAGGAATTAAAATTTAAAATCAAACGCACAAAACCGATATATGAGTTTGCTCTACTTCCTAATTTGTTAAATAAAATGATGAATTCTTATGGTAATAGTTTAACAAGGAAAAGAAAAAGATTTAGCGAGCAATTGCATGTTATGGAAACTATTAAAAACAAGATTAGAAGTCCAGAAGTCTTAGAAAAATTAATTAAGACACATGGGAAAGAAAAATTAGCAAAGATGTTGAATATCTCTTTCAATACTTTACATAAATTAACTAATGATTGGGATGTAAATGTGAAGATTATATCTGCTGTTGAAAAATTGAAAGCGAAAGTTAAAACTAAAGAAAGATTAATAAGCATGATTGAGACAAATGGAAGAGAGAAGACGGCTGAAGAACTCAAAACTGGGTACAAATCACTCCTTAATTTAATGAGTGAATGGAATATTAATACAAATTACTTAAACAAAAGAGAATTGCTGAAAAAGAAAATAGGAAGTAAAGAAAAGTTAGAAGGTCTCCTTAGAAATTCTTCCTTCACACAATTAGCTAAAAAATATGGAGTAGGGAGAAATACCCTTAAAAGGTTATATGATGAATGGGAAATCTAGTTTTAGGTGAAAAAAGAGTAGTTATTTTTTTTCTAGAGAATTATTAAAATTAAGAAATAATTAGTAAGAAATAATTATAATAGAAAACTAAATCTAGTATGGTTTATCAATTAGAAGATGTAAAAGGCATCGGTTCTGAAACTGCTAAAAAATTTGAAGAAGCAGGCATTAAGTCTGTTGAAATTTTAGCTTCGTCTAACCCAGAGGATATTGTGAAACTAAAAATCAAGGGTATTGGTAAAGCGACAGCATTGAAATTCATAGCAAGTGCAGGATCATTACTTAAAGAGGAATCAACAGAAATAGAAACTTTAAAACCGGATATTAAAAAGGAATCAATAAAAAAAGCAGAAAAGACAAAAAAGGCGAAGCCAAAAAAAAGCACAAACCTTAAAGAACTAATAAAAAAGCAGGCTGAATGTAATATTGGACTAGTGGGCCATGTAGATCATGGAATGAATTAGTCATTTCGACAATTCCTATAAAGACCACACTAGTCAAAGCTCTTACGGGTGACTGGACAGATAGGCATTCAGAAGAGCAGGAACGGGGAATTTCTATAAAATTAGGATATTCAAATGCCACTATTTTGTACTGTCCTGAATGTGATGAATATCTTACCTATTATATGGCAGAAACTGCTAGAAAAAAGGGGCAACCTAGATTTAATTGTCCAAACTGTTCAAACACCTTGGAATTTAAAAGAAATATTTCCTTTGTAGAT
>Ga0114920_10001397_pt1 | contig 11072 bp, 8 predicted proteins | sample ChitaG_FD_88683 | JGI IMG/M metagenome (GOLD analysis project Ga0114920, IMG submission 88683) | Deep subsurface microbial communities from South Pacific Ocean to uncover new lineages of life (NeLLi) - Chile_00310 metaG | ecosystem: Environmental > Aquatic > Marine > Oceanic > Sediment ...
AAACGATTATATGATTCAATTCGCAAAAAAAATCGCATAACTAATATTAAAAAGTAAGACCCCTAATATAATGGTGAATGACATAGAACCAATTGATCAAATTAAAGGTAAAAAAGGAGATGTTAACCTCTATGTACCAATTGGGCATTATGCACTTTCTACTAACACAAATTATCCCGTAAATCACAGTCTCAATTTTTCTATTTATGGATTAGGTTCATGTATCGCTCTTGTTCTATTCGATGATAAAAATAGAGTAAGTGCAATGTCTCACATTTTGCTTCCTAAAGTAAATATTGATAAAAAAATACTATATCCCCATAAATATGCAAATCTATCAGTAAAATTATTACTAGATGAGCTAATATATCATGGTGCCTTGAGAGAGAATATAAAAGCAATTATTGTAGGGGGTTCAAAAATTTTTGATTTTGATAATAATATCATGGGAATTGATAATATTACATCAGTTAAAGAAGAATTAAAAAAGTTAAAGATACAAATTATCAAAGAAGATACAGGAGGTTCAGTTGGACGGAATGTAATTTTCGACACAAAATGCTTCTCCCTTTACGTAAGATTAACTAGTGATCCAGATTTTACAAGAATTTATTAAACCAAAAAGAAGAGAATAATAAAAATGAAAAAAAATGATAATATATCAGAAGGAGTCCAACTCACGCCAGAACAAATAGATATTTTAAAGGAAATTGGAAATATCGGATCTGGACATGCAATTACAGCACTTTCAGAATTACTTAACAATGAAATTGATGTTTCATTAACCACAGCTGAAATAATTCCATTCTGGAATGTTGTAGAATTGTTTGACGATCCCTCTATTGAAGTATTTGGGATCTGTTCTGAAATCCATCTCAATTCAGATTTATCAATCGTTCAGATATTTACAAAAGAATCTATCATCAATCTAATTAATCTTCTTAATAGAGAAAACGATCTTTCTATTGGAAATATAAGAACTAGTAACGATCTAGATGAATTATCGCTAAGTATTATAACTGAAATAGGAAATATCTTATCTGGTCATTATGCAAATGCTTTAGCAGACTTGTTGTCAATTAAAATTGTACCCAATGTCCCCACAGTAGCACTTGACACATTAAGCGCGATGTTTAATGAACTAATAGCAAAGCATGCTCAAATATCAGATTATTTGGTTTTAATCAAAACGAAATTAGCAGTGAAAGAAATTAAGGTTAATTGTATAATATGTTTTATTCCTAGTCTGAGTATTTTAAATAATTTATTTAATATTTTGAAAATCAAATATGATATGAACCTATAGTAAGAAAAGAAATGCCAAAATTGATGAATTATTTACTTATTTAATTTCTAACCTTTTTTAACGATTAAATAAAGTATAAATTTCTTAACTTTACTATTTATAAGAACGAATATATGAAAATTAAAAGGAGATATTAATGTCAATTAATGTTCTTGTTGCCGATGATTCAGCGTATTTAAGAAAAAACATAGCCGATATTCTTAAAGGTCATAACTTGATAAAAATTTTAGAATTTGCTAAAAACGGGGAAGAAGCGGTTGCTCTAGTTAAGAAATACCGCCCAGACGTTTTAGTATTAGACCTGGTTATGCCGAAAATGAATGGCTTAGAAGCATTCAAGTTAATAATGGAGGATTGTCCAACCCCAACTGTTATACTATCAGCTATCAGCCCTAAGAACCTTGATTCTTCTATTCAAGCACTTTTGATGGGTGCTTTTGATTATATTATTAAACCAGGAGGAATTGGGGCAAAAGAATTACCTATGTTTCGCCAAGAATTACTTGCTAAAGTGCTCCTCGCTTCACAATCACAAATCAAGAAACTTTTTCGAAAAGAAGGTGAAACATACAAGAAAAGTATGACACTTCGACAAGAAATAATAGACGAGATTTTTAACTTTGGGCAATACCTAAACAGATTACAACCATTAGAAGAAACCGAAGAAGATAAAGAAACGCAAATCATTGATATAGGTAAAGCTAAAGTAATATCAAGAAAGAAAACTCAAAAGCTTGTCAAAAAAGAAACTGCTGAAAAAGAATCAAATAAAGGAAAGGCTAGAAAAACTAAAAAAAAAGCAGTAATCGATCAACCAACCAAAAGTGATTATCCAACAAAATTCATAAAAGAAAAGCCTAAATTTGTTCCTAATCTCACTCCAGTTAAAGGTATGGTTCTGAGATCTAATGTAGTTGTTATTGGCGCAAGCGTGGGTGGCCCTAGAACTATTACTACTATATTAAAAGAATTACCCGGAAATTTAGTTGTCCCAATTTTAATTGTGCAACATCTTTCTTCACACTTCACTCAAGCATTTGTTGATAATTTGGATATAGAATGCAATTTGAGAATTAAAGTTGCCATTAACGGAGAAGCTCTTCAACCAGGAGTATGTTATATTGCACCTGGTGATAAACATATGGAAATTGGTGTAGAAAACAAAAGACCATTTATAAAAATATACAAAGGTACTCCCGTTAATTTTTGTTTGCCTTCAATAGATGTTTTATTTTTCTCGGTAGCTAGAGTTTACAAGGAACGTGCAATGGGAATAATTTTAACTGGCATGGGATCAGATGGTGTTGAAGGGTTAGGCGCTATCAAGAATTCTGGAGGGAATACTATTGCTGAGTCAGAAGAAACAAGTATTTTATATGCGATGCCCAAATTTGCTGCGGAAAAAGGATTTGCTAATTTAATTCTCCCGAATCATAATATCTCTGAACAGATTATAAGATTTGCTTCGCCACACAAATGATATTCCTATTCCTACCATGATAATCCTTTGTGAAAACGTAAATCTTGTATTAGTCTTTGAGATTCATGTTTAGGAACTTCCATGAACGCGTAAAACTCATTCTGCCAAAAAGCCTTCCCCGAAGATGAGTTTCGAATATCTGCAGCAAATTTGAGAGAATTTCTAACTGACAGAAGGATTTCGATAATTGCTTGGTATTCTTTATCTTGATCAATACTCTTGATTTTGGCAGAATATTTTGAAAGGAGAGAAAGAGTATTTTTAATATGATCGGGAGGTAGTTGTATTATTGTGTGATAAATAGGCTCAAGAAGGATCAGTTCTGCTTCATCTAAACCCTTCTTTATTGCCTCATAGAGCATGGTAGATAATTCCGTAAAAGTTTCTTCTTGTGAACTCTTATCCATGATTATTTCTTCAATTATTAACTTTAATTCTGTTAAGTTTTCACCACAAAGTGGTCCTCGCAACCGAATTTTTTCAAAAGTTTCAAGAATAGCGTTTTTATAAGTTATATCTAAATCATTTTTGTTATTGTAAATTATGACATTTTGATCTTCATCACAAATCCAAAAATTATCAATTTCTTCATCCTGTAAATTTGTTTCTTCTTTTAAAACCTTTTTTAGAGATTTGAAGGGTTTTATTGTCTTGTAATCAATATTTTGAAAGAATTTTACTGTTTTCTCATCTAATCTTTCAAGCCTTAATTTCAAAGAGTTCTCTTCATTAGGAGATTTTAGTGTTATTAAAGAAGAATTGTAACGACAAGATTCTTTAAAAACGGCTCTTGGTTCAGAAATGGATACATTCACACCCCTCTTTCCTATTTCATTAGCACTAACTTCAAGATGTAAAGGCCCCACCCCAGATAATAGAAACTCACCATTATCTTCATTAATTTCAAATTTTAAATTGGGGTCTTCAATTAATAAGTTTTCAATTAATTCCTTCATTTTGTCCAGATCTCTTAGATATTCTGGTTCAAGGGAGATTGTCATAACAGGCGTGGTAACATATTTTACACTTTCGAATGGAACCATTTCGCTAATCTTATTTACATCAATAATAGTATCGCCACTTCTTATGTTTTTTAGCCCCTCTATTGCCACAATATTACCTACCGGAATTTTTTCCACTTGTTCCCTTCTCTGACCCATAAAAATAGCAATTCGTTGGATAGTTTCATAACTATTCTCATTTAATAAGAAAATTTCATTTTTTTTCGTACAACTACCACAAAATATTCTACCAGTAGCAATTAAGCCGTGCTTATCAGCTTGAACTTTACTCATGCAAATTATTAATGGACCCTCAGGATCACAATTAACCATAGCCTTTCCTAAATCAGAATTTAAATCACCATCCCATATTTTCCCAATCCTGTATTTTTGAGCGTCTATAGGATTTGGTAGGTGATTCACAACCATTTCTAATATAGCCTGATGTATTGGAAAGTAAACAGATAAGTCAGCATAACTTTCTTTAGTATATGTCTCTTTGTTATATCTTTTTCTAATATCTTGAAATTTTAAACTACTTTTTTCTAATATATTTAGATTGAAACCCCACTTATGTAATGCCGACCCAAAAGCTACATTTCCCGATTGGGGAGAAACCTTCCACCTACTATTGAATGGGGGTTCTGCATATCTTTCTATGAGAACATTAAAAGATTTTATAATTCTAATATATTTTTTCTTAATTTCTTCATCTGAGAGCTTTAGCTCTCTAATCAAGCGATCTACTTTGTTAATAAAAAGTATTGGTTTAACTCCTTCTTGTAATGCTTGTTTAATTACCGTTTCGGACTGTGTTATTATTTCTTCAACAGCATCAACAACTACAACCACTCCATCAATAAGACGTAGAGCCCGAGTTACTTTTCCACTAAAGTCTAAATGTCCCGGGGTGTCGACTAGATTAATAAGGAACGGTTTATGACCTTTCAAGGATTTTTCATAATATAATGAGATATTAGCTGACTTCATTGTTATACCACGCCTTTGTTCCTCCTCTAGAAAATCCAATGCTCGAGCTTCGCCAGCTAAGTCTGGGGATAAAAATCCTGCTTCACTTAATAAAGAATCCGATAAAGTGGTCTTTCCGTGGTCTATATGCCCAACCAAACCGAAATTACGAATGGATTCAGTATTATTCATCAAGTTTAATATTTCTGTAATCTCTTTCCTACGAGGCATTCTGTTATGAAAAAGTGATTTAATTAATTATTTTAGATTATAATTTCTTTGATTAAAACTTTAGTATTTAATTGCTGAGGAGATTAAACGAAAATAAGGAGGGAAATGATTTTTCATTACTCAAGATCTTCTACATTTATCGAAATTAAAATCTCGATTTCAGATGGGTCAGAGTTATCATATGATTAAAAATCATTTCCCATAAAAATTAAAATAATTTATAGGTTTACTTCACCACTAATTCGAACTATTCTTCCATCTATTTGCAATCTTCCATCACAGAATAACTCAATAGCTTTTGGAAATGCTTTATGTTCCCATTCAAGGATTCTAGAACCAAGGGTGTCTTTAGTATCTGTATCATATACAGGTACAGCGTGTTGAATAATAATTGGTCCGTGATCTTCTAAAGGATCGACAAAATGAACTGTAACACCAGAAATCTTAACACCATAAGCTAGAGTATCTTCATGAGCGTGCATTCCTTTAAAAGAAGGAAGAAGCGCAGGATGTATATTCATGGCTTTTCCCTTAAAATTATCAATAAACAATTTACTAACGAATCTCATATAACCCACAAGTATGATTAATTCGACCCCATATTTGTCTAAGGCGGTAATCATTTTTTGGTCGAATTCTTCTCTTGTTCCTTGATGTTTATCTGATTCAATAAGAGCATATGGAATATTATGGTTTTTAGCTCGTTCTATGCAATATGCTCCTGGTTTGTTACAAATAAGGACTTCTATAGTGGCTTTTTCCCTTAAAATTCCCGTCTCACAGGCTTCTACCACTGCCTCAAAGTTTGAACCACTTCCACTAGCAATAGCACCAATTTTGATTTTTCCCATAATTCTTTTAAGGATTATTTTCAAAAAAATCTATCTATTCAAGAAAAGAGAGATAGTATTTGAATGACTGTTTTTTCAATATGCATAATGTTTTTATTTTATTAATTCATATCTAACATAGAAATTTAGAAATATTTCTTTCTAAAAATTATTCTCTTCTATTGTAAGACTAAAGTAAGAGAAGACTGTTCAATTTATTTAAAATTAGTATTTACCAAATGTCAAATCATAAATATTTTGAGTTAACAAATCACTAATTAAACAAAAAAAAAGGGGTGTTTACTTTTTCGTTTGAAGTAGAATTATTAAGGATTAAAAATGAGATAATAGCAAATCTTCCCGCTGAAATTATAGTTAAGAAAATTGAATTTGAAGGTCCTGAAATAGCCGTTTATTCAGAAAATGATGACGTAGAGGCAATCGAAAATTCTACTGTACTCAAAGATCTTGCCAAGACCATGAGAAAACGTGTTGTTTTCCGATGGAATGTAGATAAACGCAAAGATCCAACTGAAACTGAAGATTATATTAGAAATTTAGTCAATAAAGATGCAGAAATTAGCGCAATTGAATTTGATCACACACGCGGTGAAGTTATTATTGAATCAGGAAAACCCGGACTTGTTATTGGTAAAAAAGGAGTTAATCTAAAGGATATAAGAGCAAACACATTTTGGCAACCTAAAACCATTAGGACTCCTCCATTGAACTCCAGAACCATTCAATTAATTAGAGGTATGCTTAAAAAAGAGAGACAAACGCAAAAAGATATATTATTAAAGATTGGTAAAAGAATCCATAGACCGGCTCTGTTTAGAGACTTGAGTATAAGAATGACTGCGTTAGGAGGTTTTCGAGAGGTCGGTAGATCTTGTATATTAATGCAGACTAGAGATAGTAGTGTTTTACTAGATGTGGGATTGAATGTAGGAAAACCTAATGATAAATTCCCTTATTTTGAGGTACCAGAGTTCTCTTTAAGAGATCTTGATGCAATTATTCTTTCACATTCTCATTTAGATCATTGTGGGCTCGTTCCTTTTCTTTATAAATACGGTTATCGTGGTCCCGTTTATTGTACATTACCAACCAGAAATTTGGCAACAATGTTACAATTAGATTTCATTCAAATTTGTGAAAAAGAAGGATCACCCTTGCCATATTCTAAGAGAGATGTTAAAACCACAGTTCTTCATACTATTCCTCTCTCTTGGGGTAAGGTGACAGATATTGCTCCTGATATTAAATTAACTCTTCATAATTCCGGGCATATATTAGGATCTTCAATGATACATTTACATTTTGGAAAAGGTGACTATAATTTTGTATATACAGGAGATTTTAAATTTCAGAAAACTCGATTATTAGAAAAAGCCGCTGTAAAATTTCCTAGAGTTGAAAGCTTACTGATTGAATCAACCTATGGTGGACCTCAAGATCGCATAGCTAGTAGGCAAGAATCTGAAAAAGAATTTAAGCAGATTTTAAATGCTACTCTTAAAAGAGGTGGAAAAGTATTGATTCCCGTTCTTGCTGTAGGACGCGCTCAGGAATTATTAATAGTATTAGAAGAATATATCGAAAAAGGATTTATTGATAGAGTACCCATTTTTATTGACGGCTTGATTAGTGAAGCTACTGCTATTCACACAGCAAACCCAGACTTTCTCAGTAGTGATTTAAAAGAGAAGATTTTACATCAAGGAAAAAATCCTTTTTTGAGTGATTTCTTTTCCACAGTTTCTGCTCAAGAAGAAAGACTTAATATTATAACAGGCGGACCTTGTATCATATTAGCCACGAGCGGAATGCTTATAGGTGGTCCATCTGTGCAATACTTAAAAGCTTTAGCCGAAGACTCTAAAAGTTCACTAGTCTTCGTTTCTTATCAAGTTTCAGGTACCCTTGGAAATAGGATCCAACGCGGATTCAAGGAATTTAACTATGTTGATCCGAAGGGGCGTACACAACTAGTAAAAATAAATTTGAAAATATTTACACTTGAGGGTTTTAGCGGACATTCTTCCCGTAGCCAGATATCTCAATTTTTGAGAAGAATTCAACCAAGACCAAAAACTATATTAGTTAACCATGGTGAAGCTTCTAAATGTGTGAGTTTATCAACGATGATTCATAAAAAGTTAAGAAAACAAACTAAAAGTCCATTGAACTTGGAAACTGTACTCTTAAAATAATTAATCTTTAACTAACAGTAGTTTTGTAATAATATATTGTAGTTATTTTTTTCAATTAATTTTTCAATTGATTGTTTTAACCATATTTTTACAAGAGTTATAAATTAATACAATAGAATATTTTTAATGGTTTTTTTAAAACGACACTTTTTCTAATTTTGAATTTTCTTTTAAGAAGAATTAATTTTTTTAAACAGCATTAATTAAATCTTTTAAAAGATGTGTTATGTGGTAATTTTTGAATATCAAAAGCTTTAACAAAAAAATAAAAAATCGTTCAATTACTATAGGGAGAAGAGTAGTTCAAGTTATTGCGTTTTTTTTAGTTAATTATATTCTCTTACAGGCAATTTTTTCAATCAATCTATTAAGCCTTGATAGTCTTGTTAAGGTTCTTCCAATTTTAAACTCTCCAAAAAACCCTCTTTCAAACGGAGCGGGAATTCTAGAATATATTTTTTACTCTATCACTGATGGAATTATTCCTTTGTTTCTTATTGGAGTGTTAATCTTAGTACTAATATTTACAAATCGAGTATTCTGTGGATGGATTTGTCCGATCGGTTCATTTCAAGATGTTTGTGCCGCTATCCCAACAAAAAAAAAGAGAATAAAAACAAGTACCCATAAATCGTTATTAAAACTTAAATATGTTATTGTGATTTTAATTATTATTATCATCACCCCCTTAGCACTTACAAAAATAACTAATAATGTATTTTACTCAGAGTATAGAGCTAATTTAGGTGCACTTGGAGTAAATCCAATGGGTTATTTTTCTTTATCTGAATATATTTTTGTTTTCTTTCCAAATTTGATTATAGAAATGTTCCAAACAGGGAGCTTGGCACCTTTATTCTCAGATTTACTTACATTTATAATCTTCGTCTTTTTTCTAGCTTTAATAGTCTTATCAGTATGGTATCCGAGAATTTACTGTAGATATATTTGCCCATTTGGGGCAGTAGCTTCAGCAGTGGGAGAGTATTCATTTTTGAAGTTGTCGAGAAATCCTGTAAAATGTGTAGGACGGACTGAATGCGGTATATGTGAAAAAATCTGCCCAAAACAAATTAGAATGTTAGATGAACCATTTGAGTTTTTTACAGGTAAAGGAGAATGCAATTTCTGCCTGAAGTGTAAAGAATTATGCCCTTACGATGCAATTAACGTCAAATTTGGATAATATTAACATTGATCAGTAAAATTTCGATCTGATGCTTCAGATTTAACTAATTAAGTTTGATGAATCCATTTTTTTGATAAGATAAACCTTTATTTTAATCCTTCTACTCTTATATTAAGAATAATTCTCAAAAGTTAAAATAATGTAATGGATAAGAAAATTTCTGAGCAATTACAAGCAAGAATGAAAAGGGATGTTAATGTGGGAATCCATGGGATATTGGATTCAGAAGCGTCTCGATATAATGAAGAAGAAAGTGAAGATATTAGACCCCCATTTTTTCGAGACGTGGATCGCATTGTACATTCAAGAGCTTATGCTCGTTATATAGATAAATCTCAAGTCTTCTTTGAGATAAATAATGCCAATATCACCCATCGCTCACTTCACGTACATATAGTTTCACGAATCGCTCGCCAAATAGGTCGAGTTTTAAGATTAAACACAGATTTAATAGAGGCAATAGCCCTAGGACATGACATAGGTCACGCTCCTTATGGTCATCTTGGTGAAGAAATTTTAGATAACATCAGCAAGGAACACAATATGGGTACTTTTTTCCATAATGCTCAAGGTGTTAGATGGTTGTCTTATCTTGAAAAAAGATTTCCGGAGAGACCCGCTCAAGGTCTTAATCTAACTTTACAAGTGCTTGACGGTATTCTTTGTCATGATGGTGAAGTAAACGAGCAAAAATTAAAACCTATTAAGAGAAACGGAAAAACATTAGATGATCACACTAAAGAATATGATGACTGTTTTAATGAAAACAAGTTAAATCGAATTCCTATGACATATGAAGGTATAACAGTAAGATTTGCTGATACCATTAGTTATATTGGTAGGGATATTGAGGATGCCATACTGCTAAAATTAATTAGTCGGAATCAGCTCCCAGAATCGTGTAAAAAAGTGCTAGGTGATACTCATGCGAAGATAATTAATACTCTTATAACTGACTTACTAAAATATAGCTTGGATAATGATGTAATTGGTTATAACGATGAAACATTCCAAGTTCTAAAGGAGTTAAAAGCCTTTAATTACGAATACATATACACACGTAGAGATAAAAAAGATATATCATATGAAACATTTGTTGAAAGATTAAAAAGTAAGTTTAAACTAATTTTTAAGAGGTGTTTGACAGACCTAGAAGAAGAAAACTATAATAATCCAATTTTTAGAGACCACATCGAATATATTGATGATCAAAATTATAGCACCTATTTTAAACCTTCCAAAAAAACTAATAAGCTCTCTTTAATTGTTAGAGATTATTTAGCAGGTATGTCAGATAAATATTTTAACGAAATATTTGAAACATTTCAAAAAGAATCAAAATAATGTAAATTCACATATTCTGAATTTACCTGATTCTTTAGTTTTATTTAGGATTTATTTAGTTTTTATTAAAACAAGAAAGAATTATAAAAATATTATACTAATATCACATATTTTTTTATTATAAAAAGGGTGGATTACACTATAGGAGGAAAATTGTAAAAAAGTACAGTCTACGGGTTTTTTTTTTTCAGTCACGGGGTTTAAATTAAAAATAAGTTTTTGAAACTGATACCTTTTCAAGTCCTCCGATTAAGAATGTGTAATCCATAAAACTAATAGGGATCTTAGTAAATAAATTTAACCTATTTGACAATTAACTAATATTTGAAAATTGCCTATATTTAGCTGGTTTTCTCCTATTAGATATCATAATTTTATCAAATACCAAAAATTTTTTAGAAAAAGTTGATTATTAAACTTAGAATATGTTTAATATAGCCCAGTGGTGTAGAATTGAGCAAAATTATTGCTCGATAGCATATAGGTCAAGCATTGGGGGCCCTGAA
>Ga0114920_10001398_pt1 | contig 11072 bp, 2 predicted proteins | sample ChitaG_FD_88683 | JGI IMG/M metagenome (GOLD analysis project Ga0114920, IMG submission 88683) | Deep subsurface microbial communities from South Pacific Ocean to uncover new lineages of life (NeLLi) - Chile_00310 metaG | ecosystem: Environmental > Aquatic > Marine > Oceanic > Sediment ...
CAAGAACAAGGGCACCCTCGAGGACAACTACGACTTAACCATCAGCGACAACGCCGGCTGGAGCCTGGCGCTCCCCGAGAACCGGTTTGAGAACCTTCAGCCCGGCGAGAACAGGTTAGCTACGCTAAATGTCACGATCCCGGTAGATGCGGTGACTGGCACGGAGGACAACATAACCGTTACTACCACCTCGCAGGGCGATAACACGAAGAATGACAACGCCAGCTGCATAGCGCGTGCTCTCAGCATCAGGGGGGTTGAAATCGCAGTATCGCCGAGCTGGCAGAGGGGGGGGCCCGATAAAAATATTTGGGGTGAGTACGACCTCGAATACACCGTGACGGTCACGAATAGGAGTACCCAACCCGACAATTACACCTTGACGGTCAACGATACCCTTGGCTGGGATCTGAGGCTTGTAGGGAGCCTCCTCTTGGAAGTGCCCGCCGAGGAAAACAGGAGCACGACACTTTACGCCAAGGTGCCCGCAGAGGCAGAGCCAGGTACAGAAGATACCATAGTCGTCACCGCCACTTCTTGGACTGATAGCAGGGTTACCAACCGCGCGAGCTGCGTGGCCCAGTCAGGTGTGGTTGTATTCGAGGTGTCGATATCGCCGAGCCAGCAGAGCGGGTTATATTCTTATAACATTTTGGATGATTATGACCTCGAATACCTTGTGTGGATCACGAATAGGGGTACCATACCCGACAGTTATGCCTTGACGGTCAACGATACCCTCGGCTGGGATCTGGGGCTTGAGTTCACCCAGAGAGTGCCCGCCGGGGAAACCGAGAACGCATCACTTTATGTTAGAATGCCTCATGATGCAGAGCCAGGTACGAAAGATAAAATAACCGTCGTCGCGACCTCTCGAACCGACAACACGGTTAGCGATAACGCGATCTGTATAGCTCGCGCTGCCCTAGTGGACATGGATGTCACGATCTCGCCAAGCTATCAGAGGGGTTCCCCCGGGGAGACCATTGTTTATCGCCTGACGGTTAAAAACACGGGCGACGAAGACATGCACACAATATACAATTTACCTCCACCTGGTGATAATGCCGGCTGGGGCCCGACGCTCGATGATAATAAGCTTACCATCCCATCGGGTGAAAGTGCAACGACCAAGCTCAGGGTCAGGATCCCGGATAGCGCTACGCACCGCACAATGGATAATTTGACCGTTCTCGTGTCGGCGCCGTCCCAAGTATTTCCAACCGTGGATAAGGAAGTCAGCGCCATAGCCCAGGCTGAAACCCTTAGGCTGTTCATCTCGCCGGGCGAGGATAGCGCAAGGCCTGGGGAGAACCTCACCTTCACCGTGTTGGTCACGAATGTGGGCATCGAAAGCGACGACTATGCTTTAAAGGTCAACGACGACGCGGGCTGGGGGCTTGAACTCTCGGGAAACTCCTTCACGGACGTCCCACCAGGCGAATGGAGGCTGACAACCCTAAACGTCGCGATACCCGAGAACGCGACTGGTGGCACGGAGGATAATGTAATAGTTACCGTTATTCCTGGAGCCGGCCCCGCGGCGGGTGAGTCGAAGAACTGCGTCGCGATCGCGGCCCCGCCGGGCGTCAGGGTCTCGGTCTCGCCCGAGAGTCAGGGTGAATCGGCAGGGGCGAAGCTTAGCTATGCTGTCATCGTCAGGAATTTCGGCACAGAAAATGATAGCTACGACCTGACCGTTAGCGACACGCAGGGCTGGGTCGACAATATAACGCTCTCAGAGAACTTGCTGGTGGTCCCCGGGCTCGAGCGCAGGAGCGCCATTCTAGAGGTCGCCATACCCCACGAAGCGGTGAGAGGCATCGTTAATGCAATAACCGTCACCGCTACCTCGAGGGAGAATGAAGCGGTGAGTTCCAGCGCGAGCTGTGCGGCGCACGTGGAACCCACGGTCGTCAAAGGGGATGAAATGACTTCAAATGCATTCATCGTCCGAGGGGATGCAACGGCCCACAATGTCGATGCTGGGGCGGAGGGAGACGATCCACCAGAGGTATTTTACTCATCGGGCGACTACCCACCCCTGATGGTGGCTAGGAGGGTCGAAAACGGTGCGGTGGTCGCTGCCGGCCTCGTGTCCACTTGTCGCGATGGAAGGTGGAAACCTAAGGACCCCCCTCCTACGGCAAAATTAGATGTGCTCCTCGACATGGCATTTAGGTGGATGAAGCCTGATAACACGGCTCCGATTAAGGTGCTCTGGTACGGTGAATACGAGGTCGGGGTTCGCCCGGATAATGAAAATTATTACGTCGAGAATGGTGTCTATAATGACGCTAGTCTGGCCTCATTGCTAATCGAAGCGCTTACGGCCAGCGGGTACACGATGGAGGACACTATGGACGGGGAGATTACGCTGATTACCTCCAGCTTACTTGAGAACTACGACATCCTGGTCATACCTGAGCTCCAGCTTGGTGGTCAATGGTCGAACGGGGGAGACACGAGCTTGCTACCGGATGCGGACGTCGAGGCCATCAAGAGCTTCGTCGAGGGGGGCGGAGGTCTGCTCATCATGGAAGGCACTGACTACTTTGGCCATAACTTCTACAGGGTGCAGAACAAGATCCTCAGGGAGCTTGGCATTGAAGATGTCTACTTCCAGTCAGATCAAGTTAACCAAAACGGTGTCTATGCATTCAATGCTGAGGTCACGGATGTGGACTTCGGGGCCGATTATCGGAAGGCAACGGGTTTAACCCAAGTTTGGGTATACAGCGCCTGCTCTCTCGTAGTTAAGCCGGAGAAGAAAGAGCTAGATGTTTCCATAGAATTCATCTCTCCAAGCTCCATGGAAGGCCTGCCCGGGGAGACGCTTACCTACACCTTAACCATAACCAACACGGGCAAGCTCGACGACGCTTATATCTTGGATGCCGCGGACAATGCCGGCTTTGTGTTTAACGTCTCGCCCTCCAAGATGGTCCTTTCAGCAGGGGCATCTGATAATACCACGCTCACCGTCACCATACCTGAGGGCGCGCCGCGGGGCATGGAAAGTAGGATAACAGTTGCGGTGACCTCGGTGGGGGATCCAACGCTTGGCGATGTAGCTTACGGCGAAGCTTGGACAGGTGCCCTGGGCGTCAGCGCCTCGATTGATCCGACATCTAAATCCGGCGCGCCAGGGGAGAACCTCAAATTCTACGTCTACATCACGAACACTGGCGATTTTGAGGACAATTATACCCTTGGGGTTAGCGACACTGCCGTCTGGGGGCCGACGCTCTCGCTTGACAACCTCACCTTATCCAAGGGTAGAACCAAGTTTGCGGTCTTGAACGTCATCATCCCGGAGAGTGCGGCGAGTGACGCGGAGGACAGCATAACCGTCACTGTGACTTCGCAGACCGATAACACCGTGAGCGCTGAGAACTCGGTCAAAGCGCATGTGGCTATCATCCAAGGCGTAAATGTATCGATCTCGCCGACATCTAAGTCTGGTGCGCCGGGCAACGAGCTCAACTTCTCCGTGAGCGTCACAAATACGGGCACGGGCACGGACACATTCAGTTTGACCGCTTCTGATACGGAAGGCTGGAGTCCAACCCTCTCGCTCACGTCGACCACGTTAGCCGGAGGGGCTTCAAGAACGGGCATCCAGCTCAGCGTCAAGATCCCTGACGACGCGGCCGAGGGCGACTCGACGACGATAACCGTGACGGCGTCCGGGACTGGCTATGAGGACAGCGCTAGCTGCACAGCTCGCGCCTTCATCAGAGGGGTTGAGATTTCGATTCCACCAGAAAGCCGAACCGGTTCACTTGGGGAAACTATCACATTCACCGTTACGGTCACCAATACCAGCGAGGTCGAGGATAGCTATGACCTAACCGTGAGCGACGACGCGGGCTGGGGGGCTGAGCTCTCAGAGGACCTGCTGACGGTCCCAGCCGGTGAGGACGGCACCACAACCGTGAGCGTCACCGTGCCGAGCGACGCGACCGAAGGCGAGTCGACGACGATAACGGTTATAGCGACCTCGAGGAGTGATCCCACGGTGAGCGATACCACCACGTGCACGGCGGAGGCACGTGAAAAGGCCCCACTCCCCATTGTACCCATCGGAGTTGGGGGAGCGGCAATAGGGGGAGCGATCGCGGTCACGCTGCTACTGAAGAAGGGAATGATCTCCATACCATTCCTTCGCTCGCGCCGGAAGGGCATGTTTTCAAGCATGGACTGGAGCCAGTCCCGCCCATCGAAGCGAAGCCTGCTCAACCCGCGACCGTTCCACCCCGACCAGGCGAGGGCGCGAAAATCCTCCAAAAAGTGGTTGTGATGTCACTTATGTATGTCGAGGGGGTCCGACAATATTAAATAGCCAGATTATCAATCTCTTTTGGGACATTGGGGGGTTATAGAGGAGGAAACAAGTGAGAGCTGGACGATTTAGAGCTGCTTTGCTGTCGATCTTGATTATTGCCTCGCTGATGATGCCAGTTATGATGCTTTTATCGGTGGGCCCAGCATCTGCAGAGCCAGGGCCTGGTTATCTTGTCATCGAAGGGAGTGATGCCTCTTATAACAAAGACTGGTACCCGGAGATACCGCCCTCACGGGTATATGAAAGCAGACCTCCCGCAATTGCTGCAAAGAGGATTGGCTCAGGTGCAGTGGTCGCCGCTGGCATCGGCCGAACAACCAACGGGGGGATAGCATACCCTACCGAACAGAGATGGGAAACCGGCGAATTAGATGTCTTGCTCGATAAGGCATTCCAGTGGATGGTGTCCGGCGCGACTAATGTGCTCTGGTATGGGCACTATGAGGAGGGCGCTACAACCTACAACCGCCTCGTCTATAATTATGCCGATAGGGGCTCTTGGTTGATCGATAGCCTAAGGACTAAGGGGTACACGGTGGACAATACGGTCGGTACGGCCGACCTGATCACCTCAAGCCTGCTATCACCCTACGAGATCTTGGTCCTACCTCAGCTCCAAGGCGGGCCGACGGGAGGGGACCCGGACCTCTTGCCGGATGATGCCGTGACGGCTATCAAGAACTTCGTCGAAGGGGGCGGGGGTCTATTTATCATGGAATCGGGCGACTACGATAGCTACAACTACTACAAAATACAGAACAAGATCCTTGAAGCGCTTGATTTCGGCCTTTTCTTCCAACATGATACTATATTTGATACCGAGAGCGATGATGAACGCTATATTACTGCGATTGTCACTGACAACGAATTTGGGGCTGACTATATAGCCGAGGCCGGGAACACGATAAAGCTTTACAAGGTTGCCACCCTGGAGTTGCCCGAACCTGGAGTGGTAGTTGGGATGGCACCAAGGTACCAGGCAAGTTTACCAGGCTCGACGCTCACTTTCACCATCAGCGTGTTTAACAAAGACGAGTTCGAGGATACCTACAGCTTGACCGTAGACGACGATTTGGGCTGGGGGCTATCGCTCTTGGAGACTTCATTGAACGTTCCAGGTAGAGAAACTATAGAAACAACGTTGAGTGTCACCATACCCATTGGTGCGACCATCGACGCCGATGACGATGTAGTAGTCACAGCCACTTCAACAGTGAAGGATGGTGTAAGCGACACCGATACCAGCATAGTGCGTGCGGCAAGGATAACCACGCCGCCGGTAGATGATACTTACACACATGAAGCTAGAGCCACGACAAAATTTGGGGACAAAAGAACCATTTACACAGGATGGTACGACGACGGCTCGGAGAGGACATTGCTGAAGTTCGACCTTAGTGGTCTCCCAGGCGACTTGAACATAGGCAAAGCGAAGCTCTGGCTTTATGATTATTTCCTAACTGAGGGAGGGTCATCCGGTGTGAAATGCTACCGCGTCGATGACGATGACTGGAGCGAAGAAGCGGTGACATGGAACAGCCAACCGGCCTATGGGGCCCAGCTCGGTGATCCCGTGCCGGTAACAGATACCGGCTGGTTCTCTTGGGATGTCACGAGTTTTGTCCAAGAGGAGTTTGGAGGGGACAAAAAGGTCAGTTTCAGCTTGATCGATATTGAGGAGGACACCGAAGTGGATCACTCAACTTGGTTTGCCTCCAAGGAATATGACGACTCAGAGAAGTGGCCATATCTCGAAATCCCTCTCCCTTACGCAGTAAACGTGACCATCAAGCCCTGGATCCAAGACATTTCAGCCGGTGGGACCTTAACCTATACCGTCACCGTCCAGAACGTTGGCAGCGAAACCGATAGCTACAACCTGAGCGTCACGGACACCCAAGGTTGGGGACCAGCGATTGCGCAAAACCTATTTACTAACGTCCAGTACGGCGAAAGCGAAACCACAACGCTCACCGTTACCGTACCGAGCGATGCTTCCTCCGGCACCAAGGATACGATAACCGTGACCGCGACCTCCCAAGCTGATCCAAGCGTGAGCGACTCCTACGACAGCATAGCACGCGCGTTTGAGGGGGTCAAGCTGTCGCCGGACGATGACGCCCACGTGTCCGAGGGTTTCCTGGACGCCATCTACGGCGGCGAAGATACCCTCTACCTCCGGAGCGATACGGGGATAGACTTCAAAAACCAGCGGATGTTCCTGAAGTTCGATCTTTCAGCGATTCCATCGGATGTAACAGTTATCGAAGCAGAGGTCTGGCTCTGGAGCCAGAGAGCCGAGCTCGCGGATATGAATGCGCAGTGCTGGAGCGTGACGGATGATGTATTCTTGGATGAGGATCTGATAACATGGGGCACCCAGCCAGACCTTGTGGCACTCCTTGATACGGTTGCCCTAAAATATTCACCACCCTCGGAGGACATGTGGGTCCTTTGGGACGTCACCGAGTTCACGAGAAATGAGTTCGCGGGCGACCAGACGGCAAGCTTTGGCATAAGGGCTGAGGTGGAGGGCACGAGCGGGCGTTATAGGTTTAACTCGAAGGAATGGGCGGGGACGGATAAGGATCCCCACCTCAAAATTTTATATACAACTGTACCCTCCGATGCAGACGTTGATGTATCGGTTTCGCCTGATGATCGAAGCGGTTCGCCGGGAGCAACGCTCTCCTACACGGCCACCATTACAAACGAGGGCGACGCTCAAGACACGTACGATTTGACGGTAACCGACACTTGGAGTGCAACGGTCTCTCCGACCTCGCTCACGGTTGGGGCCGGGGGCAGCGGCACCGCTACTGTGAGCGTCACTATTCCCGATGGCACGGCGGACGGTACAGATAAAGAGATAACCGTCAGGGCGACATCCAGGACGACTTCAACGGTGAGCGACAGCACCACATGCACGGCGCGCGCGACCGCAGAGGGAGAGGGGTTGCCGATGACCTTGATAGCAATCGTGGTTGTAGTCGTGGTGATTGTGATGGTTGCCGCCTTGGTTCTCTTGAGGGGCAGGAAGGCCGCTCCGAGTTGGTCAGGCTGAGTAGGACCGCCCCTTATTTTTTCTGGAGGTAAATTGGAGGCAGATGATGGATGAAAATGATCGCGAAGTAGTGATAAAAGGCATTTTAATATCAATCCTGATGATTACGGCGGCTTTGGCATTTCTAACCTCGAGTTCTGTGGCGGCGGAGAATTCCGAAACCATCATCATAATCCGCGGCGGCCCTTCCGCTTACAACAAGAGCAGGCTAGATACTCCACCACCCTATCGCAAGTATGTAGCTGGCGATTATCCGCCTGTCATGATCGTGACTAAATACGAAAATGGTGGGGTCGCCGCCGCCGGTATTGCGGCCACGCTCAAAAATGGGAGATGGAACGGTCTCGCCAACCCTGGTCCGCACCTTGACGTTCTGCTTGACAAAACCTTCCAATGGATGGCGCCCGGCGCGGAAAGTGTGCTCTGGTATGAGGGCTACGGCATATATTCGAGTCAAAAGATCACGGGCGATGCTTCAGAATTGGGAGACGCGCTTGAAGCAGTCGATTACACGGTAACCGCGGACAGCACACAGCCAATTTCAGACATCGACCTCAGCGCGTATGACATCGTCGTAATACCCGGGGTACAACTTGGCGACCCGACTTCAGGCGGAGATCCAAGCCTGCTGCCGGATGATGATGTCACCGCGCTCGTCGACTTCGTCAGCGCTGGCGGTGGTTTGCTCGTGATCAACAACGCAGACTATGCAGGATTCAACTTCTGCGAGGTGAGCAACAAAATCCTCGCGGGTTTCGACTTCCCGTATCTCTTCCAGTGCGACACGCTAGCGGACCCCACCACTTGGGCTTCGGATAGTTACACATACAAGATCGATACCGACACCGTAATAGGTGGTCTTTACCAGGCCTCGACCGGAAGCGATGTAATTGGATTTTACAAACCCCATTCGCTGGCACAACCTACGCCGTATAGAGTGGCGGTATCGATAGTCGGGACTACGCCGACCCAGAGCCCCCAGGTAACCCCGGGCTTCAGGCCCACGATGGCCACGGCAAGACCAGGCGAGGACATCCGAATCGTCATAGGGGTCCTAAATTTTGGTCTCGTGGAGGATAGTTACACGATATCCGCGGTCGATGATTTAGGATGGGGCATGGAGGTCTCTCCGACTTCTACCACACTTCTGGCTGGCGAGCAGGAAAACGTCGTCGTCAAAATTACCGTTGACCCAGCGATAGATGATAAAGTTCAAAACTTGGTCAAGATCACCGTTACCGGCACCGGGGTTGAGGAAACGGTGACGATATCCACCGCTCCATATTTCCCATTATCGGAGCCTCCGTACGATTTGCTTCCCGACGACCATTCACTAATCCGCAAAAGTTCGATCTTTTACCAGTTCAGCACTACGTCGCTCCTCGTCGAGCCTCCAGCTAGACCTATCATCATCGGAACTGAAACCGCTAACACGCTTGACGAAAGTTATAGGGAGCCGCACCCCGTGCCCATCGGCAGGGGGGAATTTCCAGTCATAGCGGCTGCCGCGGAGGTCGAAGATGGTCGAGTCATTGTTTATGGCCCCGGGCCCAGCTTCCGAACTGTGCCGACCTCTCACTTCGGCATCGAATCCTTAAGAATGGAAGAACTCACTCTCGACATGTTGGGCTGGTTGGCACATTGGGAGGATGTAGCGCAACAAAAGGTGCTATTTTACTGGACCCCCCCCGATGCCTTCCACAGTGCAGATGTGTGCTCCGAGTTGATAAGCTACTTGCGGGAGAAGGGTTATACCGTCCACACCTACACCGATGGGATAACTGCCGCACGCCTCGCGCCCTACAGTGTGTTTATGTTCATCGGCCCGGAGCGGGCTTTCACGAGCGATGAGATCTCAATAATCAGGGACTGGGTGCGCGCCGGCGGAGGCCTTTTCCTCAGCGATCAAGCCGACTACAGCGAGTACTGCAGGGCCGTCTATAACAACCCGGTCCTAGAAGCCCTTGGAGTTAACATCAGGATACAGGATGACCAAGCGACCGACAATGAACAATACAACCGCTGGCCTTGGGACCTGCGCGTTTACCTCGTGGACCACCCAGTCTGGTATCCCTCTTATGCTGTTTCAGCGAGTGCGGGGCCCGGGGGAAAGACGGTAAATGCTGGGGGAAATGCAACTTTCACCTTGACGATACACAACGATGGCACTGAGGCGGACAGCTATGAAATTGAGGTTACCAGCACGAAAGGCTGGCCTATTGTGCTTGAGCACGAGGAGCTAACTTTGGCTGGCGGGCAGGCAGAAAACATCAAAATAACAGCAGACACCCCCCCGGCGGAGAACCTAGAGAGGGAGAATCAAACATTAGACAGTAATGATTACACCGTCAAAGTGACTGGGACTGGGGTATCGGCTGAGGCGGATTTCAGGCTAATCGCCCAAATAGGAGAGGAGCCCCCTTCTGAAAGACCGTGGGCTATAATTGCAGCGGCGATTGTTATCATCGTTATCATTGCGGTGGTAGCATATTTCACACTGATGAGAAAGCGAGGTCATGGAGAGCGGGCAATGTGGTGAGTTCCCATACGGCTTTTTCTCCACTTGAGGAAAAATAAGGCGCCAATTGCAGCTACGACAACAACCGCGGATATTGGCACAATCGGCACCCCCGGACCATCTGGCACCTTTTCTGGTGGATATTCGTCGAAGGTTTCTCCGTCGACGCCAACGGCCTGTAAATGAAGCGTGCCGTCCTCGAACACATCGATGAGCACGAAATGATATTGCGCTTCAGGGCCAAATGCCGAAAACCACTTGTTCTCACCTGTGTAGAGCGGCGCCCCCCACCCACCGCTGGTTATGTAAATGGTCCCTTCATCAGGAGGCACAATTTCCTCCGGTGCCGTCGTCCAGTTAAGCGGATGCGAGCGCTCGTAGGCATGCAAATGACTCGTCAATACCAAGTCGACGTGATATTTGTCGAAGTAAAATGCCAAGTCGCGTACCAAACTCTGAACGGGCCCCCTGGAAGAGACCATGTCCCTATGGAAGACCACTATCTTCCACGGGTAATCTTCTGAAGCTATCAACTCGTTCTCTAACCAGCCGAGCTGCTCCTGATAGGCGGCGGACCCCTCAGTTACCTCGAGATCCAACACCATTATCCGAAGGTCTGGTCCCCAGCTGAGCGCGTACCACCGCTCGTTGCCCGGCAGGTTGAACTGCTGGTAGTAGTTCGTGGCATCGGTTTGAGGGTCGTAATTAATGGTCCTGACATCGTGGTTTCCTACCGCGGGGATAATCGGTATGGTCAGCCCTTCCGTGTCTATCCAATATATGCCCACTGCGGCGAACCAGTTGTCCCACTCCTGCTGGTCGTTCCAGTCATCGATAAAGTCCCCAGAGAAAATGACGAATGATGGATTAAACTTTGCCATCTCACTTGATACGTTATCCCGCCCCTCGGGCCAATCGGGCGCTCCAGTTCTCGAATCGCCTCCAACAACAAATCTGATATCCGCTGAGGTTTCTGGAGCCGTCCGGAAGCTCCGTTCCTCGCTCCAGCCGTAGTCTGGATCCCCGCAGATGAAATAGTAAGTCGTGTTAGCCGATACTCCAGTCAGCTCGATGTGGTGAACATAGCCCCTCAACCCGCTATAAGTTACGGGAGTGATGTTGGAGTCGCCCGCGGCTTGGTA
>Ga0114920_10001399_pt1 | contig 11071 bp, 13 predicted proteins | sample ChitaG_FD_88683 | JGI IMG/M metagenome (GOLD analysis project Ga0114920, IMG submission 88683) | Deep subsurface microbial communities from South Pacific Ocean to uncover new lineages of life (NeLLi) - Chile_00310 metaG | ecosystem: Environmental > Aquatic > Marine > Oceanic > Sediment ...
AGCCAGCTCGCTGACTTACTGGCGGAATATGTCATGTATCCGCCTCCGTTGTTGATGACTTCGATGTATTGCTCATCCGGGTTCTCGCCACCGGAAAGAGCACAGAACATCAATTCCGTGGGACTGACGTCCATGGTAGGGGAGACGGTAAAGGTGACCCTGATGTACTGTGGTGAGTTTTCTGCTTCGTTAGAAGTGATCTGTATCGAGTCAATATGCGTACCCGCAGTGACTGAATCCGTCCAGACAGTCACCCTTACAGTATCGGGATCAAGGTTCAGCGTAGAGCCCGCTCTTATCCAGTTGACAGGCGAAATCGCCCGGATTGTCATCCTGCCGACACCAGCATTCCTCACCGCAACTTTCTGCGTGGGTGGGTTTGGTCCTCCTGCGAAGGCGGTAAACGTCAGGGCATCGGTAGAAAGGGAAATGATAGGAACTTCCGGAGATACAGGCTCCCTATCGGAACATCCGAAAGCCGCCATCATCACGGTGATAGTGACCAAATACAGTGTAGACTTCCACATGTCTTGAGTCACTCTCCTCACATCTCTGGAATTCAAGACTGCCAGGTCTTACCCAGACAGACTAATAACGTTTCAAAGAGCGTAATGTCAAAAGGAAAAGATAATGAAGGCACCTGGGATCAGGTGTCCAGGGTGGGATATGGTTTGCCCTGCAGCGACAGGGCGTGAGATTTTAACTGCCTAAAGGTACTCCTCCTCCGTTACGTAATCCTCCAGTTCGTCAATGTCCATATGTTGAAGTTCCTGCTTCCTGTTCTGCCAGGATGCCCTTTTGGTATGTTTCTGTTTACCTCCCCGGGATTTGCCCGACTCCGCGTGTTTTTGCTCTTCGAGTTGCTTTGTAGGGGTTGTTTTGAGTCTGTGATCCCTTTTTTGTCGTCTGCGCATGACCTGCTCTGTACCTCCTGATTGACCGCTGGGAACGTGGTCGTCATGTTAGAGACGCTATCGGCAGGATGAGCGGTCACTACTCAACATTGACAAACAAAAGATGTCGGGCGTGTAGATTATGGATAATTCTTATACATCCCGGTCTACGCTTGGCTGCCACCCATTAGTTTTTCATCCAGGTCTTACAAGGGACGTATTGTCCGCATAGCTTTGCTTAATTTGCAAAACAGAAGACATTCTGCGTGGTCTGAGGGGGTTTTGCCTTATCCGCCATCTTACAACAAGATAGAGCGGCACAGGTTGCGCTGCTGAGCTGATTCTGTGGGCGGCATAGTGTATGCTCTGCTGACTGACGGATGTACGACAGCCAAAGGAGATGCGATGTTGGACAACAGGTATCAGCGGGGTTTCACTGAGGAGAGGCTCGCCGCCGGCATTGAGCCGCGCATCCGCAAGGATGAGAGGGGATACTACATCATGTCTCTCTCGGAAAACGTCAAGGTCTATTTTAAGGACTATTACAGGTTCCTGGAAAGCACTTACGCCAACGCCACCCGCGGAAAGTCAAGCCTGGTACAGAAGATCGGTACTACTCCTTCAAAGAATGCCGAAAGCATGGCGTACTACCGGGCCAAGGCCGTGATTCTGGATCTTGTCCTCAGAACGATCAGAAGATTCTACACGGACGGATCCAATTTCGGCGTAATCATGACTCCCTGGTGCTTCGGTACAGTCGTCCTTGAAAAAGTTGAAGTCTACCGCGACAGGCTGAGCAAGGGTGATGTTAACGATCCCAATATCGGTAACTACCCCTATTATGTCATCAAGTACATAGACGAAATCTACAAGATCGTGCTTTTGGAGCTGTTTGACTTTCCGGAGAAGGCGTTCCAGATGCGATGGCAGTATTCTGAACTACTGCGACGATATGGGAAAGTTCTTTCCGATATCACCACACGGCTGAACTCCGTGCTGCAGACTGTCAAGAACTTCGGCGCCTGATAGGTACTGTCCCGCAACAACAAGCACTTCAGTGCGCAACCAGCCATTCCGTTATCCACCCGCCGTTCAGGGCGTTTGCTTCAAGTCCCCACACAAATCTGCCGATACACTTTGTGACGTATTATCACGGGAAAACAGGGGAAAATGCAGCTTGAGTAGCATGCCGGCATTTTAATAACATGTCGTCAACTCTCATTAAAAACCGGTCCGAGCAGAAATTCATGCCGGTCTATCTCGAATCGATTCGGGTTGACTCGGTGCTGGATTTTGATCTGTATATCGAGGTCAACAAGCAACTGGTTCTCTATCGATCCAGCGATCTGTCGTTTACGGAGCGGACCCGCCAGAAACTGGTTGAGAACAGTGTCGACCGGCTCTATGTGGCCCCAGAAAACAGGCAGAAGTACCAGAAGTACATAGAGAAAAACCTGGACAAGATTCTTCTGGATCCGGCTATCGAGGAAACCAGGAAAGCAGGTATCCTCTACGAAACCTCGACAAGCCTTGTCAAGGACGTCTTGAGCAATCCAACCTATGGTGAAAACATCCAGCGCTCTCAGGAAATGGTTGCCAACACGGTTGAATATATTCTCAAGGGTCGGGAAGCGTTTCTCAACCTGTTGAAGATCACCTCCTTTGATTACTACACATATTCTCATTCAGTCAATTCATGTACATTTGCGGTTGCGCTGGCACAGCAACTCGGGTTCAAGGATGAGGAGTTCCTGTATGAACTTGGTGTGGGAGCCTTGCTGCACGACGTCGGCAAATCCAAAATCTCCGATCGTATTCTTAACAAGCGAACAGCACTGACACCCATCGAGTTTGAGATCATGAAGAAACACCCCAAATGGGGAGTTGAAATTCTTGAGGAAACCAACCTCATCCCAACAGCGTCATATTATCCGGTGCTGCAGCATCACGAGCGTGGGGACCGGCGGGGATACCCTGTGGGGATGTCACTGGATGAGATGCACGTTTACTCCAAGATTGTCGCCATCGTTGATTCTTTCGATGCCATGACAACTGAGCGCGTATACCAGCGCGCCATGGAGACCTTTCCGGCACTTAAGATCATGTTCTCGTTGAGGGGCGCCTACGATGAACAAGTCCTCCGTGCTTTCGTTGAACTTATGGGTCCCTCCGGCATGGTGGATTTGTAGGCAGCGAACCGGCGGGCAACTGACAAATCCTGAAGATACAACATCTTCGAGTTTCCAACCGGGGGGCAACAGTGTGCTAAAAATACGCTGGATATAGCAACTCTGGAGCTGTATACTTCCAATATCTATATTGGAGGTGATGTGAAAGAGATCATTAAGACCGAGAGAGCCCCTGCGGCGATCGGCCCGTACTCGCAGGCGGTGAAGGTCAGGCCGGGAACGATGATATTCTGCTCAGGTCAGATACCGCTCGATCCGCAGACCGGAGACATAATCGGGAAAACCGCGAGCGAGCAGTGCCATCAAGTGATGGAAAACCTCACGGCAGTACTCAAGGCAGCCGGAGCGGACTTCACGAGCATCGTCAAGACGACAATCTTTCTGGCCGACATGAATGATTTCAGTTCGGTAAACGATACATACTCAGGCTACTTTACCACCGATCCACCGGCGCGCGCCACGATAGAAGTGAGTCGGTTGCCCAAGGATGTAAAGGTGGAGATCGAAGCGATCGCTATCCTGTGAACTGATGATTTTACCATCTTTATTGATTGTATATTAACGAGTTGCCTGCGAAAAAGGCAAAAAATTGCTTGACAACAGAGGAAAAGCGGCTTTCTTGCGCCTTCAAAGCTTGTGAAATTGGTCACATAATCGGACCAACCAAGCAGATATTAGTGACAACATGTCGGAATACTTGGCTGTATTAATTTTTCTGCTGGCTGGAACCGGAATCGTCCTGTTCACCTTTTTCTTTGCCCGGCTCATCAGGCCGGCAAACCCATATCCTGAAAAATGCGTCAATTATGAGTGTGCCGAGGAAGCAATCGGGACTTCCTGGGTAAGGTTTAACAACCGTTTTTACATCTTTGCTCTGATTTTCGTGATTTTTGACGTTGAGGTTGTATTCCTGTTCCCCTGGGCGGTGGCGTTCAACCAGCTCGGTCTGTATGCGCTTATAGAAATGGTCATCTTCATTCTAATTCTCTTCTACGGTATCTTTTACGCCTGGAAGAAGGGAGTGCTCAAGTGGGTCTGATCAGAAAACTCCCGATTTATGCGGAGAAGATCCCGGGTGGTGCGATTACGACCACTACTCTGGAGAAGGTTCGCCAGTACAGCCAGGCTTGTTCGCTGTGGTATTTGCTCTTTGGAACTGCCTGCTGTGCGATTGAGCTGATGTGCACCGGCGCTGCTCGCTATGATTTTGACCGTTTGGGTATGATTTTCCGGGCCACTCCGCGCCAGTCCGACTTGATCATCTGCGCTGGCACCATCACCAAAAAGATGGGGCCGCGTCTGAGAAGACTGTATGACCAGATGGCCGAGCCGCGCTATGTTATTGCCATGGGGGGCTGCACTGTCAGCGGGGGACCGTTTTACTATGACAGCTACGCGGTTGAGAAAGGGATCAATCACATTATACCAGTTGATGTCTATATCCCCGGCTGCCCGCCCCGGCCGGAGTCACTGCTGGAAGGATGCCTGACACTACAGGAGAAGATCAAGAAGCAAAAGCTCTCCGACTGGCAGGAAAAGTAGCATGACCGGAGATGAACTGAAAGACTACGTCGCCAGGCAGTTTGAAGGCAGGATGACGCTTCTGGATACAGGTCGTTTTGACCCGATGTACGAAGTCAAAGTACCTGATCTTCTTGAGGTGGCAAAAGCTCTTCGTGACGACGAGAATCTGAAGTTTGACTTCTTCTGCAATCTTGGCGGTGTCGACACTGGTGAACGATTCGAGGCGGTATATTCGATAGCCTCCACCATCAATAAGCTCCGTCTTGATTTCAAAGTGATGCTCCCCCGTGACGGTGCGGAGATTGAATCTGTGCAGGAGATCTGGCCTGGAGCCAACTGGTATGAGCGGGAAATATGGGAGCTTTTCGGGATAAACGTAAAAAACCACGGAAACCTTAAGCGTTTCTTACTGCCTGATGACTGGGATCAGGGCCATCCGTTGCGCAAGGACTGGGATGCGCCCGACTTCATTCGGATGCCGGAATTGTAAGCATGGGTGGGTTGAGGACAGAAGAGTTCATCGTCAACATGGGGCCGCAACACCCCTCGACTCACGGCGTCTGTCGTCTGATGCTCACTATGGATGGCGAAAAAGTCGTCAAGATTGAACCGTTTATAGGCTATCTGCATCGAGCCATAGAAAAAATCTGCGAAAACAGAACTTACGCTCAGTGCGTCCCCATTATCGACAGGTTCGAATATGTAACCTCCATGTCCTGCAACCAGGTCTTTTCTCTGGCTGCTGAAAAGCTTGCAGGGATAGAAGTCCCCGAAAGGGCAGAATACCTGCGGGTCATTATGCTGGAGCTCAATCGGATCGCTTCGCACCTTATCTTCTATGGTGTGACAGCCATGGACCTTGGCGCCTTGACACCCTTCCTGTATGGTCTCCGCGAGCGGGAAATGATTATTGATCTTTTTGAGATGACCTGCGGACAGCGGTTGACGTACAACTATATCCGTATCGGTGGCGTTTCCAGGGATATCCCGAAGGAGTTTGTTCCCCAGTGTCGCAAAGCCATTGAGACTATAAGAGACAAGCTCAATGACTACGAAGGCCTGTTGAACGAGAATCCGATCTGGCTCGTACGGAACAAGGGCGTGGGATATCTGGCGCCTGATGTGGCTATTGCATACGGTGTGTCCGGGCCGTCCCTGAGAGCGTCCGGTGTCAAATATGACCTCAGAAGGGATGATCCGTACTCGATTTATGACCGCTTTGACTTTGATGTCGCTGTGAGATACAACGGTGATTGCTATGACCGGTATCTGGTTCGTCTGGATGAGATCAAGCAGTCTATCAGGATAGTTGATCAGGCTCTGGATGGATTGCCTGAGGGACCGATCAGGGCCAAGGTTTCTCCCAATTTCAAGCCGCCAGCGGGAGAAGTTTACTCCCGTATCGAGAACTCTCGAGGCGAGATGGGCGCTTACATACTATCTGATGGCAGCAAGAAGCCGTTCCGGGTAAAGCTTCGCGGCGGATCTTACAACCAGCTTGAGGTAGTGCCGGTAATTGGTGTCGGCGGGCTGATTGCCGATCTCGTTGCTATCTTTGCCTCGCTTGATGTCATCATGCCGGAGGTGGATCGGTGAGCTGGCCTCTCGCAATAGGTGAACTCCACGGCATCTTCAGATTGCTTTACGGTCTCCTCAAGGATACTGGTCTGCCACAACCCTGGCTTGATACCGTGACCTATATTGTGCTGAGCGTGGTGGTATTTGGTCTGCTTTCGGTCATTGCCTTGTTCCTGGTGTGGTGGGAGAGAAAAATCGCCGGGCACATTCAGCAGCGTTTCGGTCCGATGCGCAACGGCTGGCACGGCTGGTACCAGACCATCATGGATGGGCTGAAGCTGTTGCAAAAAGAGGATGTCATCATCAGCACACGTGACAAGGTGGTCTTTTTCTGGGCTCCGGTGATGTGTTTTGTAGCTGCTTTCCTGGCCTACGTGGTCATCCCCTTTGGTGACGGGCTGATCGTCGCTGATTTGAATATCGGCATTCTCTATATCATGGCCGTTACGACGTTCACCGTCATCTCCCTGCTTATGGCCGGGTGGGGTTCCAACAACAAGTATGCGCTTCTTGGTGGCATGCGCTCGGCAGCGCAGGTGGTCAGCTATGAAGTCCCTATGGTGGCTTCAGTTTTGGCTATAGTGGTATTTGTCGGCTCGCTGTCGATGGTTGATATCGTCAAATCCCAGTCCGGTCTTGTCTTTAACTGGTTTATCTTTCGTTTCCCGTTCGGGCCGATTGCCTTCATTACGTATATTATCGCAGGCACGGCGGAAGCCAACCGTACTCCGTTTGACATCCCCGAAGCGGAACAGGAGCTGGTGGCGGGATACAATGTTGAATACTCAGGGATGAAGTTCGCCATGTTTTTCCTGGCCGAATTCATAAACATGTTCACTATCTCAGCCGTGGCAGTTACTCTATTTCTGGGTGGCTGGAATGGCCCGTTTCTCCCTTCGTGGATCTGGTTCGTGATCAAGGTGCTGGCGATTGTTCTGCTCCTTATGCTTTTCAGGTGGACCTATCCGAGGCTGCGTGTTGATCAGTTAATGGAGTTCGCCTGGAAGTTCCTTGTACCGGTGACATTTGCAAACCTGATTCTGGCTGCCTGGATGAAGTATGCAGGGTGGTATTGGTAGTTTGAGTTGACTGATGGCAAAACTGCTTAAAGACATAAAAAACTTGCTCCTTGGGATGTGCATCACCGGTAAACATCTCGGAAGGCATGCGGTCACTATCCAGTATCCGGAAGAGAGATGGACTATGCCGGAGCGTTCCCGCGGGATCGTGGTGCTGCTTTCGGACAAAGAAACCGGAGAGCTCAATTGCACTGGCTGCATGTTGTGCATGCGAGCCTGCCCCACGGCAGCCATTCAGATTGATGCTCCCCGCGGTGAGGATAAGAAACGGCGTCTCAAGTTATTCACCATCGATTTCGGCATATGCTGTTTTTGCGGGCTGTGCGAGGAAGCGTGCAATTTCTGCGCGATCAAGATGGCGCCCATGTATGAGTTTTCCACCGTCAACAAGGATGATCTTTTCTGGGACATGAAGAAGCTTCAGGAAATCGGCCGCGACGTTGATTATGTGGATACGCGAAAGAAGAAGCCGGCGGCAGGAGCGGACAAGCCTGCAACTCCGCCGCAAGCCGGAGAAAACAAGAACCCTGAGGGCGGGACAACTGGTGAAAAACAGGACAAGAAAGAAGGAGAGGTTTAGAATATGAGCCAGGCGGCGGATGTCTCGATCGTGTTCTGGATACTCTCATTCGTGATCCTGGTATGCGGGTTTCTGGTAGTCAGCCTGAAGAACATCTTTCACTGTGCGCTGTGTCTGGTTCTTTGCCTGACGGCGGTGGCGGGGATTTATATCCTTCTGGGAGCCGAGTTCCTGGCGGCTGCCCAGGTGCTGATTTATGTCGGTGCAGTGTCGGTACTCATGATTTTTGCGGTAATGCTTACTTCGAATCTTGCCTCGCACAAGATTGTCCAGACCAACCAGAACACGATGACGGCGTTTTTCGCCTGTCTTGTTTTTGCTCTTGGTGCCGTTGTGCTCATCGGCGGAACGAAAGTCTGGCGTTATGCAACGGATGTTCTGCCGGCGGAAAACGTTCTGACTATCGGCAAGCTTTTAATGACCGAGTTCATGCTGCCTTTTGAGGTCGTCTCGGTGCTGCTGCTGGCGGCTATTATCGGCGCGATTGTACTGGCCAGGGAGGAGGGGTCCTGATGTTCCACTATCTTACGCTGGCAGCGCTGCTTTTCTCAATTGGTTTGTTTGGCGTGATTACACGGCGTAACACGATTGGTATCCTGATGTCGCTGGAGTTAATGTTCAATGCGGTCAACATAAACTTTGTGACCTTCAACAGATACATCATGACCGATGGCCTGACGGGGCAGATTTTCGCCATTTTCATTGTCGTGGTGGCGGCTGCTGAGGCGACCGTTGGTCTGGCTATTGTGCTCCTTGTTTACCGCAACTGGCGCGGCATTGACAGTGACAACTATGCAGTAATGAAGTGGTAGGGCCAACCATGATTGAGCATGCATATATCATCCCTTTGTTGCAACTTTTCGCCTTCGTATTGATTGTCTTTTTCCTGCGCTGGAGGGAGCCGCTGTCCGCTGCCTGTTCCATAGCGATGATTGCTATTGGTTGGGTGATGTCGATTGTAGTGCTGATCGAGATGATCGGCTGCCACGGTGTGGCGTACGAGGCATATTTCTATCTGACCGCTTTTGCGTCCCTCAATTTTGAAATAGGCATCCTGGTTGACCCGCTCACGGCGGTTATGCTGATGGTGGTCACAACGGTGGGCGGCTGCGTGGTGATATATTCTGTCGGCTATATGAAAGGCGATCCCCGGTTCAGCCGCTTTTTCTCGTATCTGTCGCTGTTCTTGTTTTCGATGCTCGGGTTGGTGCTGGCCAACAACTTCTTCATGATCTTCATCTTCTGGGAACTCGTCGGTCTGACCAGCTATCTCTTGATCGGTTTCTGGTTTGAGAAAAAGGTGGCCTCGGATGCCGGGAAGAAAGCGTTTATCACTACCCGCATCGGGGACCTTGGTTTCATAGTGGGACTGCTGTTGATCGCCGTGTATACCGGGACGTTTAACTTCGGCGAGGTGTTTGATAAAGCTGGTGCCGGGGTCATCCCGGCGGGTGTCCTGACCGTTATTGCTGTTTTTGTTTTCTGCGGGGCTGTCGGCAAGTCTGCTCAGTTTCCGCTGCATGTCTGGCTGCCCGACGCCATGGAAGGTCCTACGCCCGTTTCGGCATTGATCCATGCCGCTACGATGGTGGCTGCCGGTGTGTATCTGGTAGCTCGTACGATGCCGCTCTTTGTCGCGTCGGCGGAGGCGGCAATGGTAGTGGCTGTGATAGGGCTGATTACGTCGTTCATTGCGGCGAGTATCGGCCTTGTGCAGAATGATATCAAGCGTGTTCTGGCATACTCCACGGTTTCACAACTGGGTTACATGATTATGGCGCTCGGGCTGTTTGGCTACGACAGTGCGCACAATCACCACTCTGCCGGATATGTCGCCGGTACGCTGCATCTGATGACCCATGGCTGCTTCAAGGGATTGCTTTTCCTTGGCGCCGGGTCGGTTATTCACGCAGTGCACACAAACAACATTCAGGAAATGGGTGGTCTGGGACCCAAGATGAGGACTACGGCAATCACGTTCATGATTGCCTCGCTGTCAATTGCCGGCATCTTTCCGTTCTCCGGTTTCTGGTCGAAGGATGAGATAATCGCCACCGTCCAACACCATCCGATATTCATGTTCTTTACGCTGGTCATTGCGTTTATGACGGCGTTCTACATGTGGCGGCTCTGTTTCCTGACGTTTTTCGGCAAACCGCGTGATCAACGAAAGTTTGACCGTGTCCACGAGTCGCCTCGGGTAATGACCTGGCCGCTTGTCTTTTTGGCCTTTCTGTCGATATTTGCCGGCTGGGTGGCGCTTCCGTGGTTGCATCATGGGTATTCATCGTTTGTCTATTACGGTGAGATCCACCATGCGGGGCCGAACTACCTGCTGATGATAATATCAACGATAGTCGCTCTCTCCGGTATCGGGCTTGCATATTTAATCTACTACAAGCAGGCCATTTCGGCGGACAGGCTGGCGGAGCGGTTCAAACCGGTTTATACGCTTCTTTACAACAAGTACTATTTCGATGAACTGTATGACTTGATTCTGATCCGGCCACTTATGGCGTTCGCTCGCTTTATGTGGACGTTCGATGCCCGTGTTATCGATGGACTGGTCAACCTGACAGGCAGTGCGACAATCCTCTGGTCGGACATAAAGGAATGGTTTGACACGTGGATCGTGGATGGCGCGGTGAACGGGATTGGATGGCTTGTTAAGCAATGCTCGGCAGTACTCAGGTTTCTGGAGCCGGGCAGAGTACAGTTTTACGTGTTGTTCATATTGGCCGGGATAGTGGTGGCTGCGCTGGCGAAGTTTGAGGGAGCCTTCATTGCTGCCCGGTGGCCAGTGCTGTCGGCCATCTGCCTGGCCGGGCTGCTGGTTCTTGGGCTGTTGACAAGGTTTGCCGAAGCCGGACAGAAAGAAATACAGGCGGCCGCTGATGCGGCTGACATGAACGCCGAAGGACAGGAACAGTAAATACGGACTGTGGAGGATAGATAACAGTATGAAGTTTCCCATATTGAGTTTGTTGTTCTTTATTCCCTTGGCGGGGATGCTGGCGGTTATGCTCATTCCCAAGGAACGCAAGTGGGCCATCCGCTGGACAGCGATCATTTTCAGTTTTGGCCCTCTGGTCCTTTCTGCCTGGCTTACCTGGGACTATTTCGTCAACTACAAGGACCTGCCTGTGATAGCCGCGACTCTTGCGGAAGGCATGGCCTATGTCGAGGGACCGTATAGCTGGATTCCCAGCCTGAATATCCACTATTATC
>Ga0114920_10001400_pt1 | contig 11068 bp, 11 predicted proteins | sample ChitaG_FD_88683 | JGI IMG/M metagenome (GOLD analysis project Ga0114920, IMG submission 88683) | Deep subsurface microbial communities from South Pacific Ocean to uncover new lineages of life (NeLLi) - Chile_00310 metaG | ecosystem: Environmental > Aquatic > Marine > Oceanic > Sediment ...
CTATATAATTATAATACTTATCAAATTCTGACTACGCTTCGTTATACCGCACTTTTCATAGAGTCTCCAGGGCTGCGTCATTGTTTTTCTATGTACTAAAATTTTGCGATTTTTCTTCGCTTTTTGAAAGATCAGGTATATTTTTATCCCAAAATTCGCATATTTTCTTCAAAAGAAGAAAAAGAAAACGGGAAATTTGCGACTTTGACGTAGGCCTTATAGAGTCTCTGATATTATTGACAAAGCAAGGTAAGATGGTATAATAGGATGACTTACTCGGGAGATAAAGAGATAAAATGATTATAGATATCGATAGATTGCCCAGAAAAGGGCTAAAAATCCGCAAAGACTTTGAATTCCTTAGTGTTGATCTAATAGAGGAAAACGCTGTGTTTCTTGAACCGGCTCATGCTGAACTCACCTTAAAAAAAGTTGGTGAAGAGATTGGAATAAAGGGGAAGATCAAGACACGCCTTAGCTTTACTTGTAGCCGTTGCCTTGTTCCCTTTGAATTTCCGATAGATTCCAGTTTTGACATTGTCTGCTTTCCTGTAGAGTTCGATGTGGCTAAGGAGGAGCTGGATAGCGAAGATATAAATAAATTATTTTATTACAGCCGCAAGATAGACCTTAACGAGGTGATTTTGGAACAATTAAATCTGACATTTCCAATCAAACCTTTATGTTCTGAAGATTGTCAGGGTATATGTCCTGTTTGTGGGAAAATCATAAAGAATGGCGAGTGTTCTTGTGTGAGGAACGATTCTGATCCTCGCCTCGAGAAACTCAAGATGTTCACAAAAGATAAAAGATAAATGGCGAACCCAAAAAGAAGGCATTCTCATTCAAGAAAGATGAAAAAGAGGGCACATGATGCCCTTTGTGTCCCCCCCTTGTCTTTATGTTCCAACTGCGGGAATCCAAAGCTACCGCACCGTGTTTGCCCAGAGTGTGGATATTATAAAGGGAGGCCTGTTATTGAAGGAGCCGAAGAGTAAGAATATGAGAGGGTTACATGAAGATCGCTGTTGACGCGATGGGAGGAGATTTTGGGCCCAGGGGCATAGTGGAAGGAGCCGTTAGAGCATCTCATGAGTATCAGATTGAAATCCTCCTTGTCGGTGTAGAAGAACTTATCAAGAGAGAGTTTGAGAGAGTCTCCCCTTCCAAGGCAAGAATCACTATCGTTAATGCCTCTGAAGCCATTGGTATGGGCGAAGGGATCTTTTCTTTTAGAAAGAAAAGGATGTCCTCCATTCGAATCGGAACTCAATTGGTAAAAGACGGCCAGGCAGAGGCTTTTGTGAGCACCGGAAACACAGCTGCAGTCGTTTACATCTCGAGAAAAGTTTTAGGAAATCTGAATGGAGTTGATAAGCCAGCCTTGGCCCTTCTTGTTCCAACGTTGAAAGGGATGACCCTCCTCATCGATGTAGGAGCTAATGTTGATTGTCGTCCCCATCATTTAGAGCAGTTTGCGATTATGGGCCAAATTTTTATGGAGAATATTTTAGGTTTAGAGAATCCTCGTATCGGACTGATGAGCATAGGAGAAGAGGAGACAAAAGGCAACGACCTTACCAGAGAAACCTTTGAATGGCTTCAGGTAGCTCCTCTGAATTTCATTGGCAATGTAGAAGGAAAAGATATCTATTCTGGTAAGGCAGACATCATCGTCTGTGATGGATTTACGGGGAATGTAGCTTTAAAGGTTAGCGAAGGAGTGATTGAGACATTTTTTAATATAGCTCGCAATGAAGTCATGAAAAACATATTCTCTAAGATTGGCTTTTTTTTGATGAAAAGGAACTTAAAAAGGCTTTATAAGAAAGTTGACTATTCTGAGTATGGAGGCGCTCATCTCCTCGGATTGAGAGGCGTTTGTATCATCGGCCATGGGCGCTCCAGCCCTAATGCAGTAAAGAACGCTGTAAGATTAGCCAGAACTTTTGTGAAGAGCAAGGTTCAGGAAAAGATTCAAAATGAAATAGTTCGCTTTTCACATGGGCTTGATGAAATGAAGATTTAAAATGTTATTTTCTGAGAGAATTTCAATTGTTACTGGAGCTTCGCAAGGGATTGGTGAGGCTATAGCCAGGGTACTTGCCAGGGAAGGAGCAGAAGTTATTCTGGTTGATATCCAAAAGGACAAATTAGAAGAAGTTGCTCAGAGAATTAAAGGGGAAAACGGGAATGCTTCCCCTTATTGTGCAGATGTTTCTCGAATGGAAGAGGTCACTTCAGTCGTAGAGACCGTTTTGAAAGGGCGCCAGAAGGTCGACCATCTTGTCAACAATGCCGGAATAACAAGGGATAATCTGCTAATGCGGATGAGAGAGGAAGAGTGGGATGCTGTTTTAGCCGTCAACCTAAAAGGCGTTTTCAATTTCTCTAGAGCGGTGATAAGGAATATGATCGCTAATCGTTATGGCCGCATCATAAATATTTCTTCTGTCGTGGGGCTGATGGGAAATGCAGGCCAGACCAATTATTCTGCCTCAAAGGCAGGAGTTATTGGCTTGACTAAATCATTAGCCAGGGAAGTGGCTTCCCGTGGGATCACCGTCAACGCTGTTGCTCCTGGTTATGTGACCACCTCTATGACCGAGAATCTTCCTGAGGCAATCCAAAAAACCTTCCTGGAGCTTATTCCAATGAAAAGATTCGCTACACCTGATGAGGTCGCTCACGTTGTGAAATATCTTCTTTCTGATGAGGCTTCGTATATAACAGGTCAAGTGATAAACATAAACGGCGGAATATTTATGTAGCTTTCATTCTATATTTTTAAGAAAAATCTAAGCAAAGAGGAGGAAAAACATGGAAAGAGAAGAACTACTGAAGAAGGTAAAAGCTATTGTAGCCGATAAGCTGAGCATAAGCGAAGACCAAATCACTGAAGAAGCGTCTTTTATAGATGATTTGGGTGCAGACTCCCTAGATACAGTTGAGTTGGTTATGGCTTTGGAAGATGAATTCAATATGGATATTCCTGATGAAGAAGCGGAAAAATTAACCACTGTCGGGAAGGCTATTGATTACATTTCGGCCTGTTTTTCCGATAAAGCAAATAAATAAGACATCAAAAGTTCCTGATGAAAAAATCCCTTTCTTCGCCAAGAGTGTTGTCTCCGAGAAGAGTGGTTGTGACAGGGATAGGCCCTGTTTCTCCTTTAGGAATAGGGGTTAAAACAAATTGGGAGGCCCTTATGGGAGGGGAGAGTGGTATAAGGCTTATTACCAAATTTGATGTCTCTGATTATTCTTCTAAAATCGCAGGGGAAGTGAAAAGTTTTGATCCTATCGAATTCATCGAGAAAAAAGAAGCGCGGAAGATGGACTTTTTCATCCAGTATGCTGTGGTTGCAGCCCAGCTCGCTGTTGAAGATTCTGGGATTCGGCTCGATGCTTTGGAGGGAGATAGGTGTGGAGTCTATGTTGGCTCAGGAATTGGAGGGATTGGTTCCCTTGAAGATAATCATAAAAAACTGCTTGAGAAAGGGCCCAGTCGAGTCTCCCCCTTTTTTTTAGTCTCTACCCTTATTAACGAAGCTTCAGGTCAAATATCCATAAAATATAAAGCAAAAGGTCCGAATTCAGCCCCTGCCACCGCCTGCACTACTGGAACGCATGCGGTCGGCGATTCTTTTCGGATTATTGCCAGAGGCGATGCCGATATAATGATTACGGGAGGATCTGAGGCCCCAATCACTCCTCTAGCGCTTGCAGGATTTTGTAGTATGCGGGCTCTTTCTCTAAGGAACGATGAGCCCCAAAAAGCCTCACGTCCTTTTGATGCCCATCGGGATGGATTCGTTATGGCAGAGGGAGCTGGAGTTCTGATACTCGAAGAGCTGGGCGGAGCTTTGAAACGAGGAGCCAGAATATATGCAGAGATTGTCGGCTATGGTATGAGCGGAGATGCCTACCATGTCACTGCTCCATGTCTGGACGGGGAGGGAGCATATTTGGCAATGAAAAGAGCCGTTGAAGATGCGGGAGTTAATCCTGAAAGTATTCATTATATAAATGCTCATGGAACCTCGACCCCTTTTAACGACAAAATCGAAACATTGGCCATCAAAAGATTATTCGGCACCCATGCCTCCAAGATAGGCATAAATTCGACTAAGTCGATGATGGGACATCTTTTGGGGGCAGCAGGAGGTGTAGAAGCCGGGATTACAGCCCTATGTCTTGAAAATCAGATCATGCCACCGACAATCAATTATGAAAATCCTGATCCCGAGTGTGACCTGGATTATGTTCCAAATAAAGCCCGTCCGGCAGAAATCCATTATGCTCTGAGCAGCTCTTTTGGATTTGGCGGAACAAACGGAGCCCTTCTTTTCAAAAGATTCGAGGAATGATTTTTTATTTGAAGAGAATGAAGAAACAGAAGTCGATAGAAACACATCATCGGGTCATCTTTTTCAAACAAAATAATTTTGTCCTAAAATCGAATAGATAAAAAATAATCTTTTCTCGCCTTTATTGATGGTCAATGAAGATAAAAATATCTCAGGAAGGGTGTCTTCTGTGAGATTAGCCATAACCCAGAGGCTTGTTTTGACTCGCTTTATCGAACAAGGTGAGACAAATATAATAGGAGGTTCGATTGAATATCTATGTTTTTGTCAAAAGGGTTCCTGATACAGAGTCCAAGATAAGAGTAAATCCTGAGACGAATTTGATTGTTGAGGAAGGGTTAAATTTTGTTTTAAATCCTTATGATGAGTATGCCGTGGAAGAAGCTATTCGTTTGCGAGAAGCCAAAGGCGGCAAGGTCACTGTCCTTTCAGTTGGGATAGAGGAAGCGTTGGTTGTTTTGAAAAAATGTTTGGCTATGGGAGCGGATGAAGCAGTTCTGGTGAATGATACAACTGCAGAAACTTATGATGGTTTAAGAACAGCCAAGATTATTGCCCAGGCTTTAAAGAAAAAATTCCCTGATTACAGTTTGATCCTCTTTGGGAAGCAGTCTGTTGGCGTCGATAATGCCCAGATTCCTGCCATGGTCGCTGAGTTTCTAGGGTTACCACAGGTCAACGTGGTGACAAGGTTGGAGATAGAAGGGAACAAGGGGATCGCCCATCGTGAAATCGAAGGGGCCTTAGAGAAAGTTTCCTTTTCTATGCCTGTTGTCATCAGTGCCCAGAAAGGATTGAATGAGCCACGTTATGAAACTTTAAAAGGCATAATGATGGCCAAGAGGAAAGAGATTCCTGTGTATTCTCTACAGGAATTGGGCCTCGATGAGAAGGACATTGTACCTCAATTAGAAATAATCAAAATGGAGAGTCCTCCTCCGAGAAAGGCAGGAAGAAAAATAGAAAAGGAACCAGCTGGAGCGGCCAAAGAATTGGCTGAGTTTCTGCACCAAGAAGCCAAAGTTATATAAGTGGAGGAGAACGATGATTTTAGTCTTCATAGAAATAAGAGAGGGCAATATAAAAAAATCTTCATTAGAGGCACTTTCAGAGGGAAAGAGAAGGGCAGATGAGATGGCGACCGAGGTGGCAGGCGTTCTAATCGGTCACAATTTAGAGAGTCTTTCGAGTTATATTTTCCATTATGGAGCCTCAAAGGTGTATCTTTTAGAGAACTCACTCCTCAGCCATTATTCTCCTGAAGGTTTTGCCCAGGCGCTTTTTTCGCTGGTGGAAGAGGCAAAACCTGAAATTATCTTCTTTTCCGCAACTTCTATGGGAAAGGATTTGGCCCCAAGGCTTGCGGCTAAACTTGGAGTGAGCCTTGCCTCTGACTGCACTCATACAGCGACGAGAGAGGGAAAGCTGGAGGTTGTCCGTCCGATTTTTGCAGGGAAGGCTTTTTTAATCCTGAGTTTCAATTCATGCCCTCAGATGGCCTCCCTCAGGCCCAATGTCTTTCCTCTTATTGATCCTTTAGATAAGAAGGGAGAGGTTATCCGCAAGGATGTCGTCGTTGCTGAAGACCAGATTAAAGCTCAGGTTATAGAAGTTTTAAGGGAAGAAGGAGCGGAGCTTGATGTCACAGAGGCTGAAATCGTTATTTCAGGGGGAAGAGGAATGAAGGGCCCTGAGAACTTTGACCTGCTGCGAGACCTTATCTCTCTCCTGTCTCATTCTGCCGTGGGGGCTTCCCGCTCTGCAGTAGATGCTGGCTGGATAGATCATCAACATCAGGTTGGCCAGACTGGAAAGACCGTATCCCCCAATCTCTATTTGGCATTCGGGATTTCAGGAGCGATTCAGCATTTAGCAGGGATGGCCTCCTCAAAATGCATTGTAGCAGTCAACAAAGACCCAGAAGCTCCTGTTTTTAAAGTGGCTGATTTCGGCGTTGTAGGAGATTTGTTTCAGGTGATTCCTTATCTGAAAGAAGAATTAAAGAAATTAAAATAGGGTCAGGTGTGACCTTATAGATCCTTCCTCATTTCTTCCTCCTCTGGCTTGAGGATATCGAGAAGGAGCCTGTTTTTCTCAGAGCGGCTTTCTCCCACACTTGTAACATAAATAGCGGGCTCATCAACCACCGGGCATTTGGTCTCGCAAATCCCACACCCGATGCAGATTTCTATTTCGATAACAGGAGCTATCGGAGTTTTTATGGTTCCATCAGGAAGTTTAACATCGGTCTTTACCAGTTTTATAGCCTTGGGAGATGTGGGACAGTGTTCCTCACAGACGATGCAGGGAGTCCCTATATTATAGGGAATACAGGTGTTTTTGTTAACCCAGGCGGTTCCTATCGTTACCTGAGTTTTTTCTTCCACAGTGAGTTCCTTTATGGCTCCTGTGGGGCATACTTGGGAGCAAAGAGAGCAATAATATTCACAATAGCCAATTTTAGGAACGAGGATAGGAGTCCAGATTCCTTCCGGCCCTGCTTCAGAGAGAGCCGGTTGGAGGGCATTAGTGGGGCAGACCTTCATGCATTCCCCGCATCTGACACATTTTTGCAAAAACTTCTCTTCAGGAAGAGCCCCTGGAGGTCGAATGAGTTTTGGTGAGGCACGTCTTGAGGAAGGAGAAAGGCGGAAGAAGGGAACAGCGACCACTCCAAGAATGGAAGTAAAGAGGAGTTTCCTTCGCGAAAGGTCTATTCTTGCGATCTTTTCTGGGGCTGATTTCACAGGGAATCCAATAGCGCTAGTAGGACAGATGGCACTGCATGTGTAACAATAATCGCATTCTGAGCTTTTCCATTCCTCATTAGGAAAAGGGTGAGCCTCAGTTTGGCAATGAATGTTGCAGAGCCCGCACTCTGTGCATTTTTGAGGGTCTATCCTGAGCTTCACTACATTCCATCTTGAAATGAGGCCGAGCAAAGCTCCTAAGGGACAGAGGTAGCGGCACCAGAACCTTTCTCTGTTGAGGTTTAAAAGGACAAGGCCGATGAAAATGAGCCCGATAAAGAACCCTTGGGTAAAAGTAGAGTTGAGATCTAATATTTCGAAAAATTGAAAGAGGCTATCACCAAAGGCAGGAAGGTTGATTTGGTAAAGAAGGCCAAGGAAGGCGGTGAAGCTATGACTTAGAGCAGGAAGAAGACTCACTCCGAAGGAACGATAGATCAGAGATAAAGGATCAAAGATTCCGACAAGATCAAGGGTGAAGAGAGCACTGATAAGAATGAATATAAAGATATAGTATTTCCAGGTAGTAGGACCATCAGGCCTCTTCTTCGCTCGCAGAAGTTTCGACTTTTTAAAGACAAAAGAGAAGAACTGATGGATGGAGCCGAGAGGACAAACCCAGCCGCAGACAACTCGACCCAAAACAAAAGTGATGATGATAGTAATCGCTGAAAAGATGAAAGAGAGAAAAACTGCGCGAGAGGCTATAATGGTGGCCACTGCAAGGAGGGGGTCGAAATGAAAAAAGATTTCCACCCGCCCGATATAATCCTCTCCTGGGAAACGAGTTTCCAACAAGAGGTAGAAAAAGAGAATAAAAAATATCGTTTGAGTTAGGACTCGGAGGGCCTGGATAATTCGGTATTTTTTAGATCGTCCTTTTTGCAAAGTTTAACTTCTCCAGGTTGATTTCTCCAAATCCTTTTTGATGGGCAAGCTGAAGATAGCGGAGTTCTTGAGGTTTTATATCGAAGAACGTCGCGCCGATGGCATCCACAGCCACATAGTCCACACCGGCGGCCACAGTTTTGTAGAGTTTTGCGTCAGAGAGTCTTCCTCCTTGAGGGCCATTGCGGATGAGAATCCTGTAGGCGTCTAAAAGAGTGAGACATGGCTTGAAAAAGGCGGAAAGATCAATCATAACCAAGTCGAGTTCCTGATGGAGTTGGTTGCGGTTTCCTCCAAGAGCACCAAGCCAGTTTTTCATCCCCAGGGTGAGCCTTGAGAGGCTATGAGTTTTGGCAATCGGGGTATTAATGATCTTGTCGGCTTCGACAAAGTCAGTGTAGACTTCCCATTCTTTAAGCCATTCTCCTTTAAGAGGAAGTTTCTTTAAGCGATGAGGATTGGGAAAGAGAACCTTTGCCCCTGCTTTTTTGGCAGCAGCAGCAATGCCAGAGCGAGCGTAAGTTCTTCGAGCCGGGTTGCAGGGATTATCGATGACTTTGACCTCTTTTGCTCCTCCCTCAAAGCAGAGTTCGACAAGGGCTCCGACGATTTCAGGATTTGTACAGGCGGCCTGCTTTGGTGTCCTATCCCAGCCGATATTCGGTTTAACGACTACAACATCTCCTATGGAGATGAAGCGCTTGATTCCTCCAAGCGCGGAGATCGCCTCTTTAGTTATCAGAGCGGGGGAATCACCATGAATCAGGGCAAAATCGGGGAAGGCTTTCTTTTGGCCGAGAAGAGAAGGGTTGAGATGGAGGAGAAGACTTCCTATTGTCATTTCTTTTATAAAACCTCTTCTTTTCATGGGTGCTTATCCTTTTCCTAAGGAATGAATGTATTCAAAGATGCCTTGATAGATTCCTTGAGCAATCTGCTGGCGGTATTGAGGAGTCTTTAACCTCGCCTCTTCCTTAAGGTTGCTGAGATGAGAGATTTCGACAAGAACGGAAGGCACCTGTTCTAATCCAATAAGGACCCAAAAAGGTGCGCCTTTGACACCCAAGTCTTTTACGTTCCTGTATTTTATAGAGAGAGATTTCACTAAATTTCTTTGGATTTTTTCGGCGAGTTCTTTGGATTCATTGATCTTGCTGTTCTTGACGATCTTTTTGATGATTTCCATCATCTCACTGATATTTTTGGTGGAGGTCGCATTTTCTCGAGCAGCTATTTCGTTGACTGAAGGATCCGTGCTAAAATTGAGATAAAAGGTCTCTACTCCAGAACGCTTCTTGCTGCGGTGAGCATTGGCATGGATAGATATGTATAAATCTGCCTGTTTCTGGTTGGCGATCACTGTCCTGTTTTCGAGAGGAATATAAATATCTGATTCTCTGGTCAGGATGACTTCTAATCCATTATTTTGACTCAATAGTTTTTTCAAACGGCGGGAGACATCGAGGACTATGTTTTTTTCTTGAAGGCCTTTTTTCCCGATACAACCTGGGTCGGTTCCTCCATGGCCGGGATCGATGACAATTCTTTGTATTCCCAAACCCAACTGGCGAATCATGCTGTAGCCGGATTTGGCAGGTTTTGGAGGTTGAGGAGGCTTTATGGGAGATGTTTTAAGGGTTGAAGAATCTGGATAGATATCGATGACGATCCTGAAGGGGTCGAACAGATGGAAAACACGATGGCGTTTTACCTTTTGGAAATCAAGGTCGACGACAACCCTAACAGTAGAAGTTGTTTTTTGGGCGATACGTATCTGACTGAGATATGCATTTTTAACAAGGAATATTTTTCCATGGAGAATAGGGTTCAGTTTGGCTTGATAGATATCGACATAGATGCGATCGGGATCGCGAAGTTCGTTAAAGCTGTATTCTCTTAGGGTCCCGATATCGACAACAATACGCGTATAGGAAGGATGAGTATAAGAGCGGAGACTGTAGATTTCAATTCTTTGATTTTCCCCTTCAGAGGAGAGGGAGAAATATAAGAAAGCAATAGCAGTAATCGTGAACATCTGGACAAATTTTTTGCTCATCGTTTTATACTGTATTAATTCTATAAATTATATATATTGTAGCTTGTGAGACCTCTCTCATCAAGCCCCATATTTTTTTAGCTTTCCTGCATGGGCCAACATCAAAGGCATGGCATAGACCGCTTGAAAACGGCCCAAATAGCCCTGGCTGCACTCTTTTTCCGAAAAAACCATCACCTTATCGGGTTGGGAGGCTTGAGAGTAAAGGAGGAAAGGATTTGGATGCCAGGAATGGGATTTTAGGAGACAGGGAGTGGAATGATCAGAAGTCACCGCCAGTACTTCAGGCTGAAGGGCAAGAAGACCAGGCAAGAATCTATCCACTTCTTCGATGGCTTCTTTTTTAGCTTCAAAATTTCCGTCTTCCCCAGCTGTATCTGTTTTTTTGACATGGATGTAGAAAAAATTATAGTCGTTGTAGTTTTTTTCAACGGCTTTAAACAGGGCCTTCAGTCCTTTCTCTGGGTGAATAATTTTCATTCCGATCAGTTTAGCTAATCCCTTGTACATGGGATAATGAGCGATGGCTATAGGTTTTAATTTGTAGAGTTCGCTTATTGTTGGGATAGATGGAAGCTTAGAAAATCCTCTTAGAAGAATAGTGTTGACTTGGGGGGAATCGCTTAGAATATCTGTTGCTTCATCCAGAAAATCGTTCACTATCTTTGCCGTCTCTGCGGCCTCTTGAGAAAGGGGCTGGGTGTAAGATCGGGGCTTTCCTTCTTTTTGAGGGTCTGCATCGGATAGAGAATCAGAGAGCCCTTCTCCGCTGAATTTAGCAACGAATCGATGCTCTTTTACGGGGTAAAGGACAATTTTTATCTCTTCTTGCCTCTTTAAGGAATTATTGAGCTTTCGACAGAGATTTTCATTTTCGCTTGTTGGGATTCTACCCGCCCTGCGGTCAATAATAAGATCATTTTTTAGTGTGGCAAAATTACCCCTGGCAACTAAATCTTTTTTTTCGATATCAAGTCCCACTCCAAGTGCTTCTAAAACTCCTC
>Ga0114920_10001401_pt1 | contig 11058 bp, 10 predicted proteins | sample ChitaG_FD_88683 | JGI IMG/M metagenome (GOLD analysis project Ga0114920, IMG submission 88683) | Deep subsurface microbial communities from South Pacific Ocean to uncover new lineages of life (NeLLi) - Chile_00310 metaG | ecosystem: Environmental > Aquatic > Marine > Oceanic > Sediment ...
AGTAAAAAAGCAAAAACTATGAGCCTTAAAGATTATTTTCAAAAAGCGCAGAAAGAAAGCTGGGCTATTGGCCAATTTAATTTTTCAACACTAGAACAGCTCAAAGCCATAATTCAAGCTGGAAAAAAATTAAATTCACCAATAATAATAGGGATTTCAGAAGGAGAAAGTGATTTTGTTGGTTTGAAACAGGCAGTTAATTTAGTTAATAGCTATCGTGAAGAAAAAAACCTTGCTCTTTTTTTAAACCTTGACCACGGCAAATCATTTGACTATATTAAAAAGGCAATAGATGCAGGTTATGATTATGTTCATTTTGACGGCTCTGGTTTTGACCTGATAGAAAACATTAAAGTTTCAAAAAGAGTTGTAGAATACGCCCATAAAAAAGGCGTTTTAGTTGAAGGAGAGTTTAATGCTACAGCAGGAGCTTCAAAAATCCTTGGAGAAATACCAGAGGCCAGTCAAAAGAATTTGACTGATCCTGAGCAAGCTTATAAGTTTAGCAAGGAAACTCAGATTGACAGCTTGGCAGTAAATATTGGGAATTTTCATGGAATGGAAGCTTCAGGTAAAAACCCGGTTATTGATTTTAATAGATTGAAAAAGATAAAAGAACAAATACCTGATAAATTTCTTGTTCTTCATGGCGGCTCAGGTGTATCTGATCAAGACATTGAAAAGATTGTTAATTCTGGGATTGTAAAGATAAACATAAACACTGAATTGAGATTAGCTTATACCAATAGCTTAAAAAAGGTTTTAAAAGATAAACCTTTGGAAATTACACCTTATAAAATAATGCCTGAAGTGGTTAGTTCAATTCAAAAAATCGTTGAGACAAAAATAAAAATCTTTGGTTCTGATAACAAAATATGATTAGTTTAAAAGCAAAACAAAGAAAAGAAGAGGATTTAAAGAAAATTAGGGCGGAGGGAAAAGCGCCCGCTATTTTATATGGCCCTAAAATCAAGAATCTGAATCTAGAAGTGGATTTAAAGGAATTTGAAAAAGCATACAAAGAGGCAGGAGAAAGCTCTTTAATTTCTCTTGATATTAGTGGTCAAAAAGAAAAGTTTCTGGTTTTAATTTATGACATTCAATTTGACGTCTTAAGTGGAAAGCCAACCCACGTTGATTTTTATCAGCCCAACCTAAAAGAACAGGTTGAGGTATCAGTGCCCCTGATTCTTGAAGGCGAAGCGCCAGCTCTGAAGGATTTAGGGGGCACCTTGATTAAAAATATTTCTGACATTGAGGTAAAAGCTTTTCCCCAAGACCTTCCAAGGGAAATTAGAGTAGATATTTCAAATCTGAAAACTTTTGAAGATAATATTTCGGTCAAAGATTTGGAAATTTCTTCTAAAGTTAAGATTTCAAGAGATCCAGATGAAATTTTAATCACTATTTCTGCTCCTGAAAAAGTTGAAGAAGAGCTTGAAAAACCAATTGAAGAAAAAGAAACAGAAGTGATTAAAAAAGAAAGAGAAGAGAAAGAAGAGGAAGCAGAAAAACCTGTTTCAGAAGAAAAAGAAGAGGGAGAAAAAACCAAACAATAATATTTCTAAAAATGCTAAAAATATTAAGCAAGAAAGTTATTAAAATAATAGTCTGCTTTGCTTTATTGCTTGGTTTTGTTTTGCCTGCTTTGAGGTGGGTTAATTATGAGGTCTTAGCCCAAACCCCTCAGGAAGAAAGACAGGCGCTGGAAGAGGAGTTAAGAAAGTTAGAAGAACAGCTTTTAAGTATTGAAAATGATATCACTAAGACAGAAAAAGAAAAAAAGACCCTTCAAAATGAAATTTATTTGTTAAGAAGAAGAGTTCAGAGTTTAAATATTCAAATTCAGCAAAGCAATACAATGATACAGGATGTTGGGCTTCAGATTGATGATACGCAAGGCTCTATTGAACATACTTCGCTTAAAATGGAGGAATCAAAAGAGCGGCTTTCCGCAATTTTAAGGGAGATATATCAAGAAGATAAAAAATCATTACTTGAAATCTTTCTTGCTGAAGAAGAATTGTCTAATTTTTTTAAAGATTTAATGGCACTCCAAACTCTAAATGAGAGAAGTCATGAATTACTGATAAATATTAAAAAATTAAAGGTTAACCTTGAAGACCAAAAAGAATCTTTGGATGAAGAAAAACTGGACCTGGAAAGAATAGTTAAGATAAGAATACTTCAGAGGCAGGAAAGCAGTCAATTAAAAGTTGAGCAGGAAAGTTATCTAAAATTAACTGAAGAGCAATATCAGAAACAATTAAAAGAAAAGCAAGAGACAGAAAAAAAAGCCAGTGAAATTAGGGCAAGGATATTTGAACTTATTGGTGTTCCTAAAGCGCCTACTTTTGGAGAGGCTTATGAAATTGCAAAATATGTGTCAGGTGTTACTGGTGTCAGGCCTGCTTTAGTGCTTGCTGTTTTAACTCAAGAGTCAAATATTGGTAAAAATGTTGGCCAGTGTTATTTAAAAAATCCTGAGACTGGTGATGGGGTGAATGTAAGGACGGGCGCATTTGTTTCAAAAGTAATGAAACCCATGGGTTTGAGCGGGAGAAAAGGAGATGTTGAAGACTTTCTGCGAATAACAACCACTCTAGGGAGAGATTCTCTGGGCACCCCGGTTTCATGTCCTATGAGCATTGGTTGGGGTGGGGCAATGGGTCCAGCCCAATTTATTGCTACGACATGGAGTATTTATGAATCACAGCTTCAATCTTCGCTTGGAAGACCGGCAGATCCATGGAACATTACAGACGCCTTCTTGGCTTCAGGTACTTATTTAAAGGATTTAGGAGCCAAAAATGATGAGTTTAAAGCTGTTATGAGATATTTTTCTGGTAGCAGATGGTCAAAATGGGAAGAATTTTACGGAAGATCAGTGCTGGCTATTGCTGCTCAATACGAGCAGGATATTAAGAGTCTGGAGCGCTAATTTTAGACTCCATTTTCTTAAACGTTTTCATAATTGGTTCTAATCTTCCTTCCATGATTTCAGCTAGCTTATGCCAGCTTTTTTTGATTCTGTGATCAGTAATTCTGTTTTGGGGGAAATTATAGGTCCTTATTTTATCCACTCTTCTTGCCCATTTAATCTGAGTTTTTCTTTCTTCAGATAATTTTTCAAGATTTTTTAAATCCCTTGCTTCTAAAAGCTTTGCCTGGAGAATTGACATAGCGTTTTCTTTATTTTGGAGCTGGCCTCTTTCTGTTTGAGAGGTAACAACAATTCCTGTTGAAAAGTGAGTAATCCTTACAGCTGTTTCACGTTTGTTAACGTATTGACCGCCAGGCCCTGAAGCTCTGTAATAATCAATTATTAATTCATCCGGCCTTATATTTATTTCAGTTTTTTCTGGTTTGGGTAAAATTGCAACAGAAGCAGTTGAGGTGTGTATTCTTCCAGACCTTTCAGTTTTTGGAATTCTTTGAACTCTATGAACTCCGCCTTCATATTTCATTTTTTTAAAAACATCACCGTTTTTAAATTCAAAAACAATCTGTTTGAAACCGCCCAGGTCTGTGGAATGAGAATCAAGAGTTTTTTGTTTCCATCCTTGATTTTGAGCGTAACGGGAATACATTTTAAATAAATCAGCAGCAAAGAGTGCTGCTTCTTTTCCTCCTGCTCCTGCCCTGATTTCAATGATGACTGATGGCATATGTCAAGTATTACTTCTTTTTCTTCTTAAACTTCTTTTTTTTCTCCAGTTTTTCTTTAAATTTCTGAACTCGACCCATTGTATCCATTACTTTTTCTTTTCCAGTGTAAAAAGGATGACATTGTGAACAAATCTCAGTTTCAATAAATTCTTTAGTAGAGCCCAGGGTGAAAGTATTGCCGCAGGCGCATTTAACCGGTGTTTTATTGTTGTATTTTGGATGAATATCTTTTTTCATAGACATTTTTTAATTATCAATAAGATATTATCATATATTGATTAAAAATCAAGAAAGTGTTAGGTTGTAAAATATATTTTAAGGTGATAATATATTTAAATTAGATTAATTGTTTTAACATTCAAGGCAATGTCAAAAAATGATTTTGATATTAATTTAAAAGAAATGGCTGAGAAGGGCTTGCATTTCGGCCACAAACCTTCCAAGACTCATCCAAAGATGAAGCCTTTTATTCATGGAACAAGAAACGGCATTAATTTTATTGATTTAGAGAAAACAAAACAAGGGTTGGAAAAGGCCTTAGGGGTTGTAGAAAACTTAATATCAGAAGACAAAGTTTTATTGATTGTTGGAACAAAGATTCAGTCAAGAGTTTTGGTAGAGGATTTTGCCCAAAAACATAATCTTCCATTTGTGAGTGAAAGATGGTTGGGAGGGACTATCAGTAATTTTGAGGTTATTAAAAAAAGAATTGATTATTTTAATGAGTTAATGGAGAAGAAAGAAAAAGGGGGGCTGGCTAAGTATACGAAAAAAGAAAGGCTTGGATTTGATTTAGAGCTGAAAAGGCTGGAGAAAAAATTTAAAGGCATAAAAAGCCTGACTAGAGTGCCTGATGCTCTTTTTGTCTTAGATATTACAAAAGACAAGTTAGCAGTAAAAGAAGCAAGAGAAAAAGAAATTACTATTATTGGAATTGCTGATGCTAATGCTGACCCAAGCTTAATTGATTATTCAATTCCAGCCAATGACGATGCTGTTAGCGCAATAAAGTATGTTTTGAGCAAATTATCAATAGCAGTTGAAAGGGGAGAGAAATTAAGAGAAATTAAGAAGCAAGAACAAGAAAAAGAAGAAAAAGAAAAAGAAAAACAAGAAGAAGAAACAGAAAAGAAAGAAAAAGCATGACCAGTATTGAACAAGTTAAAAAACTTCGTAATATAACAGGAGTTTCAATCCATGAATGCAAAAAAGCTTTAGAAAAAGCTAATAATGATATTGAGAAAGCAAGAGGAATTTTAAAAGAATTGGGAAAGGATTTTGCACAGAAAAAACTTCACAGAGAAACAAAAGCAGGCATTGTTGACAGCTATATTCATGCTGGCAAAAGAGTTGGAGTTTTGCTTCAGCTTCAATGTGAGTCAGATTTTGTTGCTCTCAGCCAGGATTTCCAAAAATTGGCTCATGAACTTTGTCTTCAAATCGCTGCTTCAACCGAAGACACTCCTCTTTTAGAACAGTCATGGATAAAAGACCAGAAAAAAACAGTCAAAGATTTAATTGATGAATATATTGCAAAATTTGGTGAAAACATAACTGCAGAAAAATTCATTAAATATGAAATTTGAATCCATCCTTCAAATTATTTTACTAGGCAGCTCTATTGGGTTGGCAGCGGTTATATTTAAAAAAATTCCTGTTTTGCGTACTTTAGCTGATAAACCTTCCCAGGATTTTGAAAAAAAACAGGAACTTGATTTGAAATTAAAAACAGGGATTAAAAAACTCAATCCTTTTAAGGGTTTGTCCTATGAAATACTTTTGCAAAAGATTTTAACAGGTGTTAGAGAATTTTCATTAAAACTGGAAAACAGGGTTTCTAATTTGCTTAAGGAATTGAAACGGAATACTGAGGAAAGGAAAGTCAGGGAAAATGATAATTACTGGGAGGAAATAAAAAAAGCAACAAAAAATAAATCAAAGCTGAGAAAATAAGCCACCTTAGCTCAGCTGGCAGAGCAACGCATTTGTAATGCGTAGGTCCGCGGTTCGATCCCGCGAGGTGGCTCAGAAATAATATTTATTTTTTAAAAAAATGGAGAAACTTATTTTAGTAAATGAAAATGATGAAGTGGTTGGTTCTGAGGAAAAAGTGAAATGTCATTTAAACAAAGGAATGCTCCATCGTGCTTTCACTATTTTTTTATTGAATGATAAAGGACAAATTTTGATTCAAAAAAGAACTGCATCTAAAATGTTGTGGCCTCTTTATTGGGAAACAACTTGTTCCAGCCATCCACGAGAAAATGAAAGTTATGAAGAATCAGGGACAAGAAGATTAAAAGAAGAATTAGGGATTAATACGCCTCTTAAGGTTGTAGATAAATTTACGTATCACTCTTTTTACAAAGATGTTGGCGCAGAACACGAGGTTTGCGCTGTTTTGGTGGGTCAATACAATGAAAAAGAAATTAGTTTTAATGATAACGAAGTTACTGATTTGAAATGGATTAGTATTGATGATTTAAAAAAAGAATTAAGCAAAAATCTTCAAGATTACGCTCCCTGGCTTGAAATTGCTTTTAAAAGACTTTTAAATCAACATGGGAATAAGCTTGAAACCTTATTTTAAGATTTTAAGAATTTCAGACTGGACAGGATATTTTTTAATGAGCTTGCTCGGTTTTATTCTTTCCAAAGGATTTTTATTTCCTTTTAAAACCATTATAGGTTTTTTTGCTATAATCTTACTGTTCTTAGGGGTTGGTTTCTCCGTTAATGAATGTTTTGACACAGAAGAAGACAAGTATAATAAAGGAAAACCAAATATTTTACTTTCTCAACAAATGAGCTTTAAAAAGAGCTTGTTTTTTTCTATCTTGCTCGGAATCTTGGCTTTAATTTTATCAGCAACTTTTGGCTTAAAAGTGTTCTTTTTTTGTTTGACAGGGTTATTACTTGGTTTTTTTTATTCTGCTGAGCCCTTACGTTTTAAATCCCGTCCCTTTTTTGACTTAATTTCCCACGGTCTTTTTGCTGGTGTTTTCTTGTTTGTTTTACCTTTTTTGATTTTTAATTATCAGATGACATTTTTTCACTGGCTTATTACTTTTTCCATTTTTTATCTTTCAATTACACTTGAACTTAGAAATCATTTAGAGGATTATGAGTCAGACAAAAAGGGAGGAGTTAATACCTCTGTTTGTTTTTTAGGCTATAATAAATCAGAAAACCTTTTAAGATATTTAGTATTTTTTTACCCTTTGATTTTTTTACCCATATTTTTATTAACCTCTCAACCTTATATTCTTTTATTTTTATTTTTAAGCTTTATTTTTCTTTTCTTTTTCTTGTTTGGCAAAAACTATAGAATAGTTGAAAATTATAAGATAATGGATATTTATACTATTTTATCTTTTGCATTAATCTCATTCTTTTCAATTATTTAATTTTATGTTTTACAAGAATAAAATTATTGATTATTTAGAGGGCTTGAAGTTAGAGACCGATAAGATTATTGAAAGATACATTCCCAGAAAAGTAAATCAGGAGTGGCTGGAGTTTGTTTTTAAGGAATCTCATTACCAATATACTCCCAAAGCAGCTCAGGAGGTTCTTATAGATCCCATCTGGGAGCTTTTAGACAGGGGAGGAAAAAAATGGAGACCAGCTTTGTTTTTATTGATTGTTGATGTTCTTGGCGGTGATGTTGATAAATTGAAAGATTTTTCAATTATTCCAGAATTAATTCATAATGGGAGCCTTATTATTGATGATATTGAAGACAAGGGAGAATTAAGAAGAGGCAAACCTTGTCTTCATAAAATCTTTGGTATTGATGTTGCTGTTAATGCCGGAAACTTTTTATACTTCCTGCCCTTAATAATTTTTAAAAAACATAAACATAAATTCAAGCCAGAAGTTTTATTAAATGCTTATGAAGTTTATGTGCAGGAAATGATAAATATTCATTTTGGGCAGGGAACAGATATTTTTTGGCACAAGGGAAAAGCTGAAAATATTAATGAAAAAGAATATTTTCAAATGTGTTCTTTTAAAACAGGATGCTTGTCAAGAATGGCAGCTAAGCTTGCTGTTATTCTTTCAGAGAAAGATAAAAGGTTGGCTGAAAAAGTGGGCAGAGTGGCTGAAGCAATAGGCATTGCTTTCCAGATCCAGGATGATATTTTGGATATAACCTTAACTGGAAAAGAAAGGGAAGAATTCGGCAAATCTTTTGGTAATGACATTAAAGAGGGAAAAAGAAGCTTGATTGTGATCCATGCTTTAAAAAACGCTGACAATGAAGACAGGAAAAAGTTGCTTGGAATATTAAACAAACACACAGAGGATTTAAATGAAATTAAACAAGCGATAGAAATCATCAATAAATACAATAGTGTTGAATACGCTAAAAATATTGCTCAAAAGATTGTTAAGGACGCATGGAGAAAAGCAGATGAGCTTTTGCCAGAATCAAAGGCAAAAGAAAGATTGAATGAATTTGTGGATTATTTGGTTGAAAGAAGGGGTTGACAAAGAATTTTCGAGAAGATAAGATGAAAGGGAAGAGATATGAAAATCAAAGAAAAAGAAAAAATGTAGGATTAGTTTATAGCTGAATTCTTGAAAGAAAGAAAGAAAATCAGGAAATCTCTTCCTGATTTTTACTCTGATAGGCAAGCACATTACAACTGAATATATTTAGGACCTAGTAATTTAGTTTTTTAGAGTTGTCCCGATCTACTGTAAATAAATACGAATTAGAGCTAATATTTTATGAATTTATTCGTAATTATTAGTTCAAACTTCGAGGTTTATTAATAGTTATTTTGAGGATTTGATCCTGGTCCAGGATGAACGCTGGCGGCGTGGATAAGGCATGCAAGTCAAGCGGGTTACTTTCGGGTAACCAGCGGCAAACGGGTTAGTAACACGTGGGTAACGAACCCTAGAAACAGGAACAACTTGGAGAAATCCAGGCTAATTCCTGATAATCTCATTTTTTCAAAAGAAAAGATGAGCAAACGGAAGGTTTTCCAACCGTTTTAGGATCGGCCCGCGGCTTATCAGCTTGTTGGTAAGGTAATAGCTTACCAAGGCTATGACGGGTAGGCGGAGTGAGAGCTTGACCGCCAACAATGGCACTGAAACACGGGCCATACTCCTACGGGAGGCAGCAGTCGAGAATATTGGTCAATGGGGGAAACCCTGAACCAGCGACGCCGCGTGCAGGAAGAATGCCTTCGGGTTGTAAACTGCTTTTATGGAGGGAGAATCCCCACACCAAAGTAGCATTATATGTTTATGGTCCTTTGGCGTGGGGATGACGGTGCTCCAGGGATAAGGCGATGCAAATGCTGTGCCAGCAGCCGCGGTAATACAGAATCCCCAAGCGTTATCCGGATTTATTGGGCGTAAAGGGTCCGTAGGCGGTTTGATTAGTCTGGTGTTAAATACCTTTGGCTCAACCTTAGGGGTGCGCCAGAAACTGTCAAACTAGAGAGCATTAGGGGTAAGCGGAACGCACGGTGTAGGGGTGAAATCCGTTGATATTGTGCGGAACACCAAAAGCGAAGGCAGCTTACTGGGGTGACTCTGACGCTGAGGGACGAAAGCGTGGGTAGCGAAAAAGATTAGATACCTTTGTAGTCCACGCTGTAAACGATGAACACTGGCTATTTGTAGTGTCGACCCTACAAGTGGCGAAGCTAACGCGTTAAGTGTTCCGCCTGGGAAGTACGGCCGCAAGGCTAAAACTCAAAGGAATAGACGGGGGCTCACACAAGCGGTGGATCATGTGGCTTAATTCGATAACAAACGAGGGACCTTACCAGGATTTGACAGACTAGTGAAGCCTGCTGAAAAGTAGGTCTACCTTCAAGGACGCTAGTCCAGGTGTTGCATGGTTGTCGTCAGCAGGTGTCGTGAGACGCTCCCTTAAATGGGGAAACCTGCGCAACCCCTGCCCTATGTTTTATATGTCATAGGGGACTGCCGTAGATAATACGGAGGAAGGTTGGGATGACGCCAAATCCGCATGGCCTTTTGATATCCTGGGCCGCACACATGATACAATGGCTAGGACAATGGGTTGCCAAGGAGAAATCCGGAGCTAATCCCATCAAACCTAGTCTTAGTTCGGATTGAGGTCTGCAACTCGACCTCATGAAGCTGGAATCGCTAGTAATCGCGAATCAGCGATGTCGCGATGAATACGTCCCTGGGCCTTGTACTCACCGCCCATCACGCCAAGCGAGCTGAGAATAGCCGAAGTCCGCGTTTTACGTGGCCTAAGCTGGGTTCAGTAAGAGGGGCGAAGTTGTAACAAGGCACGGGTATCGGAAGCTGTCCGTGGATCACTACATTTTAAAATTTTGGTTGACAAGGTTGAAGTCTGAAATTTGGATTTTAACTTTTAAGGAATTGGTCGAAGCTCCTAAAAGATCGACTTCCGTTGGTTTCAACGGATATAATCGGGACAACTTTAAGAAACTAAAACAAAAGAGCGGGTTTAAGCCCGTTCTTTGTATTTTATGATTTCTTATTTTTGCTAAAATATTGTAAAATAATAAAATGAAAAAAAATAAAAATGTATTCTTAATTCTCTATATTTTTTCTTTGTTCTCTTTGTTGAAATCTGATAAAATTACATAACATGTTTAAAAAACTTTTTACATTGAGAAATACAGCTCTTATTGCTTTCGGCCTTTCGGGTATGTCTGCATTAATTTACGAAGTAGCTTGGTCAAGGCTACTTTCTTTAATTTTTGGTTCAACCGTCTATGCAGTTGCTACCATGCTTTGCGCTTTTATGGCTGGCCTTGCTTTAGGAAGTTATTTAATGGGGCGGGTGGTTGATAAGCTTAAAGATTTAGCAAAATATTTTGGTTTACTTGAATTAGGGATTGGAATTTATGGAATCATGTTTATTATTCTTTTACCCTATGTCCAGTTTCCTTATTTTTGGCTTTATCAATTATTGCATAACTACTTTTGGCTATTTCTCTTTGCCCAATTTTTACTTTATTTCTTAATTTTATTAATTCCTACCACAATGATGGGAGCAGTTTTTCCAGTGGTGAGTAAAATTTTTACTAGAGACTTAAAAGAATTGGGCAAAGATATTAGCTACGTATATTCTGCTAATTCTTTGGGTTCGGTTTTGGGACCATTTCTAGCTGGGTTTATTTTTATTCCCATAATTGGACTAACAAAAACTGTAATGGTAGCTGCAACTATCAATATTTTTTTAGCTTTAATAATGTTTCGATTCAGCACCTTTCGGAGCGAAATCAAATTTCTTCTTCCGATTGTTTTAATTTTTTTACTTTTGGGTTTTTATACCTCTCTGCCTCCAATTTTGTTAAATTTGTGGTTTATAGGAACTTATGAAAGTTGGGACCAGGCTCAAGATGAACTGTCGGCCAT
>Ga0114920_10001402_pt1 | contig 11056 bp, 16 predicted proteins | sample ChitaG_FD_88683 | JGI IMG/M metagenome (GOLD analysis project Ga0114920, IMG submission 88683) | Deep subsurface microbial communities from South Pacific Ocean to uncover new lineages of life (NeLLi) - Chile_00310 metaG | ecosystem: Environmental > Aquatic > Marine > Oceanic > Sediment ...
CCTGAGGCCGTCTCAGCGGATGTTGTGCCCGGCATCGAGATCCACAGCCCGCGGACCGCCCGCGTCCTCGCGCAAATAAAGGCGCGCAGGTACCAAGAGAACCGGGCGGCCGTCGCTACCCAAGCGAAGCTCGATGCCTTCCTGCGCGAAGATCGTGAGGCTGAGGCTGAGGCTGAGGCTGAGGCTGAGGCTGAGGCTGAGGCCGAGAACGGTAGGGACATGGACAAGTGGCTGCGCCCGCTCGCCGTGCTCATGTTCGCCATCTGCTGCGCACAGGCCATGGCAAACGCCTTTGTGCTGCCCGTATCATTCGGCCTGGGCTACCTGTTCCTTTGCAGCACGCCCAAAGCAATGCTGGCCCGAGCCACTCGGCGCCTTTCCTCAGGGGATTCGGACCCCAAAGCGCTCAGTGCCCAGGAGACGATGAGGTGGAGCAGTGCGCGTGAGTGCGGTCGCTGCAAGTTCCGCAGGCCCGCAGGGGAGAGCTTCCGCATCGACAGGTACAAGGGGTCGAACATCTCCATCTCCGTCTGCGAGATGTGCCAAGAGCACATGTTACCGCGAAAGCACCGCTCGGCGCCGTGGCACACCCCGGACGACGCAAAGTGCGGCCGCTGCAACCGCACCGCGAACGAAGGGGAGGTCTTCCGCTGGTGCTCGCACGACGGCCGGAGCCAGCCCATCTGTAAATACTGTGAGCCCTACCTCAACCGTCGTAGATGATTTCCAAAACCAAGACACAAGCAAAACATCATGAGCAAGAATAATCCCGTTTCCCAGAGCATCCCTCACGACCTCGACCTTGAGACGGCTGGCGCCGCTGGGAGAAAAGCCATCAACGGCTACGTCCGTCAGTTCAACCAGGTCAGCGGAAAGTGGGAGACCCCCTACCTATTCCGACTTCAAGCCAAGGCTGCGTTCACGAAGCTGACTGGCTCTGTTGAGATTGATGATAAAGCCATCACCTTCAAGATTGACCATGTGCCTTCGATGCTGGCGCCCTTCATGAGCCAGGCCACCGAGGCCATCGACAAGGCCGTGAGGGACTGCATCGCCGACGCCAAGAAAGGCAAATAGAGGTGATCTTACTCATCGGAAGCGAAGCGGCCAAGCAACGCGTATCCAGCATGCGCGACGGCGGGGACCTGGACCTGCTCATGTCCATGCCTGACCTTTTGGACTTCGTAGAGAAGCAGGACATTGACGCGTCCCCAGTGTCCAAGACCAAGTTCTCTGGCACCTGGTGCGGTGGCGCGGTTCACATGCACGTCGCCAGGCCTTTCTCGTTACTCCAGGACCTGCTGGAAATGGCGAGGGGCGACATTATCAGTGTCATGGGGCAAAACCTGTTCCTGCCCACCTTGGACTGGCTGTACACCATCAAGATGTCGCATCGGTACCAGGCGTATGACCCGGGCTTTCTCAAGACCATGCGGGACATCAGGGAGATGCGGTACGCGGGCGCACAGCTCGCCGACTACGAGTGGCTCATGTTCCGAGAGCATGAGCTAGAGACCGAGGTCGATGCCTGGGGGTTCGAGGACATCCAGGTCAGTCGCTCGTCTGTCTTCGCACAGGACCGCGGTCGAGACCCGTACGACCGTGGAGAGCTTCTCGAACTCGTCAAAATCGGGGCCGAGGCGATGTCGGACTTCTACACTGACGATGCTGGATCTGTAGTCCACGGAGCTTGGGAGCGGCTCGACAAGGAAGCCAAGGTGAACGCGGTGGTCGAGGAGTGCTACGTCCTTGCGCTCGAGCGGTGCCTCATCCGTAAGCCCACGTGCGTCAGCCCAGACACTGCCTTCCTCATGGCGCTCGAAGCGATGTGCACAGATGAGAGCGACGATGACTTCCGCGAGTTCGCCTGGGAGAACTTCCACGACATCGTCAAGGCCTCCAACAGCGACTACCTCTCAAAGTTCCTCAAAGCGGTTGACGCTGGGACCCTCGTGAGGCCTACGGCGAAGACGCCTGAGCTTGAGACGCAAGTATGATTGAGTACGAAGACGCAACAGAGCCTGACGATGAAGACGAGGTGGTCCTTCGGGATTCAGACACCCAGTCCTTCGTCGTACTAATAGGCAATCTTTCCTTCGGGTTCCGCAGCGCTGGCCCGTTCGACGAGTTCGATAAAGCTGCAGACTGGGCTCGGGAGACCATTGGGGATAAAGAGCCGACCTGGGTCATGAACATCTTTGACCCAGACAGCAAGCAGGCAGCTGGAAAACAAGACGCCTGAAACCCCACGAAAGGGAAACGATGAGCAAGACAAACAACGGAATCGCAGAAGCCTACAAGACAAAACGACGCGAAGAGGCTGAGGCCCGCAACGCAGCATGGCGGGCCATGCCACTTGAGCACCAGCTAGCGGACCTCGATGCGCGAGGGATGACCGCCACCAAGCAACGCGCGCGCATCGCCAAAGCACAAGGAAAGGTCTCGTAATCATGAGCATCCTCAAGACAGCGCTCAATGCGGCCGTCATGGTCATCTCAGGGAAGCTCGCTTCCGACGGATTCGAGAAGGCCAAGTCCAAGCTCAAGGAGCACAAGGAGCAGCGGGCTGAGAAGTCGGGCGATCCCAAGTGCGTCGGGTCTGTGACTCAGGTCGAGACCTAATCTATCCAACACTCTCCGCGTAGCGTCGCTGCGCGTCACCCTCAACTCTCAGAAAGGAACGCCATGCAAAAGCACATCCCGACCATCATCGTCGCTGCCGCTTCGTTCGTTGGAGCCCTCATCGGTTCTGGCATTCGCCGCAGCAAAAAAGAAAAGTAGCCGGCAGTCGCTGGTAGATTGATAAGCGCGTCCCAATAGGGGCGCGTTTTGTCGTTTAAGTGAGGGGCCGAAAACCCCACGAAAGGTCAAGTAAGTGGCACTGAATCAAAACCAAATCGCGTCCCTGAAGAGAAGCGCGCGCCTCATTTCAGCCGACCCGCACCTGCAGATCGCCGAAAGCTGGGTCGAATGGGCCAACGCAAACATCGACCGGATTGAGAGCAAGGGCGCGCAGCCACTCATCCACGCCGGCCGCATCATGCCCATTATCTGGATCTTGAAGGAGGTCTTCGGGGTCCCTGGTCGCATCGTTTTCAACCTGATGAAGGACCAGCTGGAGCTTCAGGTCAAGCGTATGCACGCACAAAGAGCGAGTCACATCGACCTAGAGTCGACCTCGACCGCGTTCAATAACCTCTGCGGTGAACTCCAGCCTATCCGCAGAATCAAATGGGAGACGAACTGATGTTGGTATTCGACGAAAGATTCATCATAGGGCGTCAGTCCTACGACAGGCGCACTGACCTTCAAGGCCGCACTCAGGAGCTGGTGCCAGACACCGAGGTCATCCAGTACGAGGAAGACCCTGACAGCTGCGCGCAGATTGTTGTGGACCTCGCCTGCGACGCACCGGGCATCATCTACACCGTCTTTGACACCGTGTCCAAAGACCACATTGCTGTGGTCAACGATGGGGAGACACGCGAAGGACTTATGGAGGCGACCCGGCAGGCCATGGCCATGCTCAGCGCCGCCGGCGACGGCTTCGAGGAGACACTCACGCAGGAGACACCGTGATGAGCATCAAGAACAATAAGGGCAACAGGGACAGGCGCTCGGCTCGCGTCTCCCGCTGCAAGGAGCGCGCCGCAGCCACAGCGGCCAAGCACTACGACTTCCTCCCCGAAGACGTGGACACCATCTGCGAGCACATTCGTACAAGCAAAAGCAGCTTTGTCGTTCGATGGGGCCAGCTGCGCATCCACAAAGTGAGCCTGGTGAATCCTACGGCCGTCGTCTATGTGGCGTATGACCGACTCGTCGCCCAGGCATCCTTCTTCATTCCGCGCAAGAACGGCGAAGCGCTTGAGCGCGAAGTTGCCAAGCACCCCAAGGGTCGCCGAGCACCCAAGATGCTTCTGCCGCGCCTGGCGTCGACATCTCCGGTGGTGGCCTCAGCTCAGCAGTCGCTGGACCTGGAGGAGGACACGGGCAATCTGGCCCTCGAGCGGAACGGCCTCAGGAACCGCATCCGGTTCCTCAAGGTTGAGGTTCAAAAATGCCTCAGCGGGGACCTGTCCGATGCCAAAAACTGGGAAGTGATGAACCGCATGAGCGAGCGGCTTGATGTCCTCGAGAAACAGCTTGCGGCTCTCGAGGACAAAAAGGCCGAAGCGGTGGCGACATCGGACACGTCAGAGGACGGCGCCAAGCGCAAGGAACTTCTCACCATCCTCGAAGACATTGACTGGGAGATCCAGAAGCAACAGATGCAACCAGGCCCAACGGACCGGTCGCTGGTCCATAAGCGCAAGGATCTATTCGACGCCCTCCAGTTGCTTATTCCCGGAGTTCATCCCAAGGCGAAGCCCGGCGAGGCGGCCTTCGCCCTCCTGGTCGCCATCAGGGACACGAAGGAGGAGGTGATTGCTTTTGAGAAGAGCCGGTGTGGTCAGAAGCTCGACCACCCAACCATCCTCAAGAACCGGGCTACCAGCCTCAACCTTCGGCTTCATGCCCGGGTGCTCAAGGGGATGTGGTTTACGATGTACGACGACGACTTCGACATCAACAGCCTCGCTAAGGCCGAGGCTGCGGCCGCGGTCCAGGAAGCGGAGGCGCTCCAAGAAGCGCCTCCGCCCACGCAGCCGTCTCAACCGCCTCGAACCATCTCGGTGATTGGCGATGAGATTATCGCCATCAACAAGACCATTGATGCAAGCACCAACGTGCGTGACCTGATGGGGATGTATGCAATCCGCGACGAGCTTCAGTTCGAGAGGATTGGCTTGGTACCAGAGATTGGCGGCCAGCCGCCATCCTACGTGGAGATCAAGGCAGCGAAGATGAAGCGTATCCAGGCGACGCAGGCCAACATCCAATGGTTCGTCCAGGCCCATGACCTCTCCATCCCGGCCGTGTGCGCCATCGTCGACCGCAAGCGCGAGGTACTTCGGACCATCCGCGCCGAGTACCAAGCGTCGTATCCCAATAGCGGTTTGCCGTCAGATAAGGAGAAGGGGGAGAATGACCAAGCACAAACTCAACCACTTCCAGGGCCCAGATGACGAGTTCTACTTCCGCCTGGGACAGGTCGTGTCGCTTCACGACAAGTTCTATCAGCATCAGGTTCGCTACAGCGACAGCTTCGAGTCTCACCTCATCGGCCACTTCTTGCTCGATGAGTACAGCTTCGAGGTGAAGATGCCGGACGACTCAATGCCGTCGCTTCGTATTGCCTGCGAGATTCTCCACAAGCGTTCCGAAGATGAGCGAGACAAGTTCGTGTCTCGTCTAAAGCTCAGCGCCCGCAACCGTCGCTAAGAAGTTTGTTGCGTCTGCCCCGCTTGCTGCCGCGGGTCCCAAGAGCAGCCGTCAGCGAAACAGGAATGGGACGACAATCCGCCACTAGCCCCTTTCACCATCTGTGGCCCCAAATCGTTCGGAAGCTCCACGTCCATGAGGCGCTTCAAACCGGATGTGCACAACGCATCGCCGGGACCTCGTTGCTCGTTAATCACCGACCTCCACCCAAAAGTACAATCAAGATGGATACCCAGATCATCACCATTCACGTCGAGACCGACATCGACCCCTCTCAACTCCTGGATCTCGCTTTCGGGTTTGGAAAGCACGTCACAGACATGACGTCCGAGCCCTGCGTCGTTGACGAGACCCTGACCGAAGTCGCAGCGGGAGCTGCCCCGGAGGCTCGAAACTAATGCTCGCTCGCATCACACGTTTTGTACCGGAGCATCACCCGCTCTTTGTGGGAGCCCCAGCAGGGCGATCGCAACGCGAGTCATTCGACCAGCAGCTGATGACCAAGCTGCTGCGCGAGGAACTCGAGGCCATGGGCTACATGCCATTTCGCATCAACGCCTCACGCCGGAGCGGCAGCGGGGAACCCAAGGGCTACCAGTTCGACGTCAAGCTCGATGGCGACGCATCTTCCTTTGGTGCACGCAGCGCCGGGATGTTTGACGTACCGTTCAGCACGTCCTACGAGGCCATTGAAGATGGCGGCAGCTTTACTCTCGACGCTGAGGGCGACGCTCATTCTGCAGTCGCCGCAGTGGGTGCAATCATCAGTGGCGACTGAGCCAAAACACATCCTCTTCGACCGGCCTAAGCTCGAGCGGTTCAAGGTCGCTTGGGCCTCAGCGCCTGGAGGGAAGGATGCCGAGTTTACATTCGAGGGGGCTGAGTTCGTCAAGGGCTACGCTGAGTATCTAATCGAGCACCTCGAAACGATATGTCCCCGAGACAAAAGCAAGCAGAACTGACGGCCGCCATGCACAACCCAATCAAACATATGAGCATCAAAGAATTCTCCGCCTTACGCGACCAGGTCGGCTCAACCGCAGTCCTGGGGCCTCTTCTCATCTTCCTCGCTGGAGCCGTCTCGTTTGCCGGGGTTGCAGGGGTCCGCCTCGTGATGCGCGCCGATCCCCCACCCGTCGTGACGCCAGCTTGCGGCGACTCCCGAGTGGAGCAGCTGGCTTCAGCGGTTGAGGCTTGCATCAAACAGCATAGCAACCCCAGAAAGAGGACTGGATGCATCGCCGTGGTCCAGCGGGCCCTATGCACAGAGCCGGCCGATACGGCCGTGCTTGAGCGCATCGCCACGATTGAACACCAGCAATGGACCGAATGGTCCAAGGCCGTTGCAGGGGAAGTTAGCCCTGAGCGCAGGGCGCGATGGGAGAAGTACTGGATCCCGTATGACCAGCTCCCCGAAGACGTCAAGGAGCTTGACCGAGAGTGGGCTCGAAAGGTTCTCGCCGAGGTCGGACCGGCTAGCGACGAGGGCGTCCGGGCTGAACTCGACCTGGTCAAAGCGGACCTAATCGAAGTCATGAAGGTCGCTCGCAGGCCGATGTGGCGACGCCACCCTGACGGTCATTTTCCGCTTGAGTAACGAGCCCTATCGTGGCAACACGGCTCAGGGATTTCTCAGCTTGAACAAGCAAGAGCAAACCGGCCTTGGGTCTTTTTACGAAGACCTCAACGCAACCATCGCCGAGTACGCCGAACAAGAATCGGCGTACAAGGCACGCGTGCGCCAGACGAAGGCGAGACGCGACCAAGACGAAAAAACAAAAGACCATAATCCGGAATAGCTCAGATGGTTAGAGCAGCCGAGTCGACAGCAGGTCGCTGGTTCGAGTCCAGCTTCCGGATCTACGGGGCCCTTTATGGTGAAGGTCACCCCGGCACCTTTAGCACCGCCTAACAAGGGTAGGCGGCGCAAAAGCATCTAAACCCACAACCCAACTATTCAAGGAAACGAACGATATGTTCCAAGCATACTGCAGTCAATGTGATGACTCCTGGGAGAACGACTCCCCTAACTGTCCCGATTGTGGGACCCCCAACCCGAGCGCCGAGCGAATCGGCGGTCAACCAAAGACAAGGCTGAAAAAACCGATGAAACCAGGAACCGAATCCACCTTCATGTCCTCCGCGACCAAAGCAATGAAGCAGGGCGCAGCCCTGGCTGCGGCGAACGAGGCGAACAACGTCATCAAGACCGGAGCGGCAAAGGCATTGTTGGCGGCTGGACTTTCGCAAGAGGCGATCGACAGCCCGGCTTTCCAGAAGGGCATGCCGGCGCTAGTGGCATTGGTCACGCTCTTCGTCGCGGAGAAGTACCCTGGAGTCATCCCCAAGTCGGACATGGTCGTCAAGGCTGCTGGCCTGGCGCTCACATCAGCCAGCGCTGAGGCACTCGAGCCCTTGCTCGGTCACGCTATGCCCATGCTGACAGCTCTTGCCAGCGCAGGTGAGAAGCTGGGCGAACTCGAAGGCGACGTCTACGAGGAAGAGGAAGTCGACGAAGGCGAGGACTATGTCGACGCCGACTTCGAGACTCAGGAGCCTGAGATTGAGGTCACGCCATCCGATCGAAAGCGTAGCGGGGTTGGCGTCTCGCCAGACAACGCACGTCGTCCAAACAGCTAGGTAGACCGGTGAAGCAGGACTACTCCACTGAATGGCGCGCGGCGCTCATAGAGCGAGACATGGCCGTCCGTGCCATCGTGGAGTTCCTTGATGCTCTCGGCGTCAGCGATCCCCCCACCGATCCAGACGACAGCGAATCCATCACCTCCTTTGAGGTCGTCGAGTTCAACGACGTTCCAGGAGGCATCGCAAAACGGGTTCGCCCGAACCAGTTTTGCGAGTTCGAGGTGCTCAAGCGTGTGCGGGGCCAGCTTGGGAAGAAGCTGAAGCGCTAACCAAAGTCGGGGCCACGTGGCCTCGCAGATTTTCCCGACGGATTTATTGGGTGTCCGTTTGGATTCAGCAGGGGCAAACGCCTTAGCTGTGCACAGCAACAAGGCCCATATATTCAACCAACAACAACAAAGAAGACAGGCATATGAACCAAATCAAGATCATGATCACCGGCTCCGCACCTCGCAGCGTCAACTTTCGTCCCGGCGAGACCCTTGGCGACCTGGTCGCACGTCTCTCCACCTCGGACTTCCCCCTGAACAAGGTGCACACTTGGTACGCCGACTCCGTGCCCGTGACGACTGTCAAGTCCTTTGCGCTTACCAACGGAATCGTTCTTGCTGGCGCACCCAAGGTTGACGGCGGAAACCGTTAGTCTGAACTCCTAACACAAAGGGCACCTTGCTTCGGCAGGGTGCCTTTTTTTTTGCTTAAGTGATATGAACCAAATCAAGATCATGATCACCGGCTCGGCTCCTCGCAGCGTCAACTTTCGCCCCGGCGAGACCCTTGGCGACCTGGTCGCACGCCTCTCCACCTCCGACTTTCCCCTGAACAAGGTGCACACTTGGTACGCCGACTCCGTGCCCGTGACGACCGTCAAGTCCTTTGCGCTCACCAACGGAATCGTTCTTGCTGGCGCACCCAAGGTTGACGGCGGAAACAGCTAGTCTGAACCCTCACCCAAAAAGGGCACCCTGCTTCGGCGGGGTGCCCTTTTTCTGCTTAAGTGAAAGGAGCTGCCTTCGCAGTGTTTATCAACGAACCAAACAATCCCGCCGACTTCTTCACGTATGTGGCCCACGGACAGTTCAACGACGTTGAGGCCCCTTTGTGGGTCTACGTTGACACCGACATCATGGAGGTGCCGGAAGGCACCATGGGTCTCTCGTTCACCCTGGAGCACCCACTCGAGGTAGAGGACCCTAGCAATCCAGACCTCATCGCGCGTACAGATGATGACATCTGGACCTTCGATAAGCCCATCGATGTTGCCCAGTGGCACAACTATTTCCGACTCGAGCATTGGCCGCGCAATGTGTTTCGCTCGCTGCAATGCGGGGGGCTCAACACGAGGCGCAGCACGGGGACTGAGCTGCTCGATGACGCGGCGCAGGTCTACTACTACGAAGTAGAGTACGACCCCTTGCACGAGGAGTTCGATGCTTCCACCTGGCCGCGCGACCCGCATACAGCCTTCCGGAACTTCGTCGTCCCGCACCTTCGCGGGCCCAGAACATTCACCATCCGAGACACTCACTGGAGTCGACCTGCTAGCTTGTCGCGGGTCATCGCGTCTATCGAGTCTGGCGGCAGCGAGCTTCCTTTGTGGGTGTTCAACTCCCCAGATGAGGTGGAGTTCTTCTACGACTTCCAGGAGACCGGGACCGCATACCTCACCGACGTGGGGAACTTCTACGGGGAGGGCTTCGATCACCAGCGTGAAGGCGACGTCGGGTATATGATCCCGTACTACCATGACGCAAGCTGGCCGACAGGCCTTGCGCGGCTGGTCGACAACTATCGCTACGAAGGCAACACGGCTCAAGTGGCGCCTCACGTATTGGGCGCACGGACCGGAGCGGTAAGTCGGATTATCGAACCTGCGCGGCTCGGGATTGACTACGTCCGCAACGCGGACATGCGTGGTGCTCTCTCTGTCGAGGACAACATTTTGTACTCGGCCGACTTCGATGGCTCCCCACAGGATTGGTGGACCTGGCCGTCAGATGGCATGGACCCCACCAAGACGATTCACATCATGCGGATCACAGGGGAGACCGTGTCGACCTGGGTGGTCGAAGCCGGGCTTGTCGACCGCTCCTGCAGCGGCGCGGATCTTCCGCCCGATCAGGCGTACATGACCAACTCGACGGTCACGCACTCGCTGTACCGACATGAGCGGTGGGCCGACAATGTGTGGTCGAGCGCTTGGAACGCAGATGGGTCTCCGACTTACGGGCCTGATGCAATGGGCGTTGGACACGACGAGCCTGACGAGAGCACGTGCGAGGACCCAATCTCTGACCCCGAGAGCTTCAGCTTTCAGACGTGGGTCAAGTTCGCAAACTGGCACCCAACAGCCTGCGACCATGGAGCTGGCCGTCATGTGTGGGTTGGAGATGGCGACTATCCGGGAAGCCTCTTCTTCTCAGGGGCTCGGCAGAACATGCACTGCTGGACCAACTGGAACAATGCTACGCAGGAGTACGGCGCGGTCTACTACCGCAGGCGTCACTTCCCGGACGGCGTCTACCGCCGCATGGACAACTTCTCTGTAGTTGGAAACGGTGACAGCGGCATCCGACGCGGGACTCACGACGACGAGCCTGAGCTGTCTGAGTGCGGAGCGCCATGGCACTCGGCGTACTTCCGGGATTGGGTGGCGGCAATGTCCGCCGAGATTGGCAGGCCCATCTACTCAGACCCGCTGCAAGGTGCGCCATGGATTCGGGTCTGGGACCCAGAGCACACTGAGAATGAGTCGGCGATGACCGTCACGCTCGAGGGTAATCATGTTCTGATGACTCCGGGCCACACGCAGGAGCTGCCGGTTGGATACGAAGAGCGGGCTCTGGACCATCTGTCAGGTGACCAGTCGTACCACTTCGCAACGAAGTATCGGACAGGCATCGACCTGCACTTCGACCCGTGCTCGGCGCGCTATGCCTCCGGCGGAGACCGGGCAGAAGGATGCCCCGACAATCCATTGTGGCTTTACCTCAAGAAGATTGAGCCATGGCTTCGCAACTACCGAGACCCTGACGTCGTCTTGGACATCGCCGACTCTTTGTTCCGGAGGGTTGAGACGAAACGCA
>Ga0114920_10001403_pt1 | contig 11054 bp, 10 predicted proteins | sample ChitaG_FD_88683 | JGI IMG/M metagenome (GOLD analysis project Ga0114920, IMG submission 88683) | Deep subsurface microbial communities from South Pacific Ocean to uncover new lineages of life (NeLLi) - Chile_00310 metaG | ecosystem: Environmental > Aquatic > Marine > Oceanic > Sediment ...
GACGGTTTATAATGAGAAGCATGGCATCACTCCTCAGGGGATCAAGAAGGCGATTAAGGATATTACCGACAGAGTGAGGGTTGTAGCAGAGACTCGCACTCCTTATACTATTGCTACTCTTCCAAAAGATGAGATGCTGCGCCTGATAAAGGACCTGGAATCGCAGATGAAAGTGGCGGCAAAAAATCTCGAGTTCGAGAAGGCGGCGCTGTTTAGAGACCGCATCATCGAGCTGAGAAAGGAGATGGGCTGATGACTATCGCAGTGCAAGACTTTCGCGAGAGGATGGAAGACAAGCAGAGCGTGTATAAGACAGAGGTTCTTGGGGTCAAACAGATGGGCTGGTGGAGAGACGAACCTTACCCTCACATTTTACCTCAGGATTCCTGGTCACTTAACCTGTGGGAGGAGATATCCTACAACGCAATCCAGTACTTCGCCCAGTCGGAGATCGCCTGGCATACACAGAAGAACAATATGCTGAGTTCACAGGTCATGTCGGTCAATATCTTCTTCACACTGAAGCAGCACCTCGATCTCCTGAAACCGTGGCTTTCTCGCTACTACAGCGATGTGAAAAACGTGACTGACCTTGATTTTGAATACATCGGCCCTAAAAACAGGAACTACTTCAATGAAAGAGGTGGGCGCGGTCAAAACAGAACAAGCTCTGACATATCCATCATCTGGGAGGATAAAGATAAGGGAAGAAACATGCTTCTCCTGGAGTACAAATTCACCGAGCCTAACTTTGGTGAGTGTAGCCAGGAGAATAACCCTAATCGGCAGCGCTGCTTCTCATCACGCCGGGTTGTCTTCTCTCCTTACACACAGTGTCATAAGGCCCAGGTCGGGCGTACCTACTGGGATAGGGTACTGTCCGAAGACACCCCTTTCCACAGGAAGTCTCTGCTGACAGCGCACTACTGCCCGTTTCGTTACGATTTCTACCAGTTAATGCGCAATCAACTACTGGCTTATTGCATCGAATCGGATCACGCTGCTGGCTTTAACCAAGTAGATTTTGGGGTTATGTACCACGCCGACAGTGACAAATTGCTGAGAATGTCCCACCCCTTCGGCGGAGAGCATGACCCACTAAGGGCATGGCCCAATCTACTGAAGTATCCCGAGACTTTTCATGCCTTTACTGTGCAGGATTTTCTGGATGCCATAGACAAGGGTTTGCCTGATGACCTGGCAGGGTGGCGCATGTATCTCAAACAAAGGTATGGCGTGTAATACCTACCATTGACAGAAAATCAGGGTGATGAAGTGGACGAGGAGACGAGGCAGGAGCGCCGTGAGAAGCGCAGGCGGAAGGAACGGAAGAAGATGCTTCAGCACGGCAAGAGCCTGGCAAGGGTCTATCGGGACGCTATCCTCAAGCGCCTGAGAGGTAAGGCAAAGTAGATTTTCATCGGCGGGTTCTCACCAACGAATGATGAAGATTTGTGTCATAGATGTCGTTCGTGGTGAGCCCTTCGACAGGCTCAGGGCGAACGGAACAAACTATACTTTCTAGGAGAGGGAGAAGCTTAGCGGAAAGCTAGCTTTTTTTGTGCTGACTTTCACCGTCCTCTTCTTTGAGAGGGACCTCCACCGCCCTTGAGGGGAGATATTCTCTGAGCCCCGTCAGCCTGTCGGCGAGATAGTTTTGAATTTCAGCCATGTCCTTCGAGAGGGTGATGGTGATACGAGAGCTGTAGCGTCCCATGCTACGAAACTTCTCATAGCGGGCTTTGACCAGATCGTCGATAGAGGCGCTGCGGACCTGGACCATCTCGCTTATCAGAATTCTCCTGAGCTGGCGCGCTGCCTCATCGGGGTCAGTATGGGCTCCACCCTTAGGCTCAGGCACCAAAACATCTACCACGCCAAGCTCCATACAGTCCTGAGCGGTGAGCCTCAAGGCAGGAGCCACCTCCGCCGCCCTACTCTCGTCCCGATAGAGCAGGCTGGCTGCCATCTCTGGAGGCATTATGGAAAAGATGGCATTCTCCAGCATTAGGATGCGGTCGGCAACCCCAACGGCCAAGGCACCTTTACTGCCCCCCTCGCCGATAATCACCGAGATCGTCGGGGTCGGCAGGTCGGACATTATGGCTAGACAACGAGCGATAGCGTTTCCTAACCCCCTTTCCTCAGCGTCAAGGCCAGGGTATGCGCCAGGGGTATCGATAAAGGTGATGAGGGTGAGCCTGAATTTTGCTGCCAGAAACATCGCTCGCTGAGCCTTGCGGAACCCTTCTGGGTAGATTCTACCACGATTCCTCCTCTCGCCATCATGGTTTCGCTCTTGAGCGATTATCACTACCGCCTCGCCCCCGATGTCCGCCAGGCCACATACCATGGCGCCATCGTCACCGTAGTAACGGTCACCGTGGAGCTCAATGAAGCTTGCTGTGATTCTAGTGACATAGTCAAGAGAGGTGGGACGCTCTTCATGACGTGCCAATTGAACGCTCTGCCATGCCGACTCTCGGCGAGGCACTATCGGGGGATAAGGGCCGAATCTCCTCTTTATAGCTAAACGGTATTGAGAGGAGAGAAGGTCGAGGAGAGTGGCGAGGAGACCTCGCAGCTTGGCACGCTCCACCACACAGTCGATCATTCCGTGCTTCAGATGGGATTCGGCGGTATGGGCATCAGTGGGAAGCTCCTTGCCCTCGGTCTGCTCTACAACCTTTATGGGGGCGAAGCCAAGGATAGCATGGGGTTCAGCAATAATGATGTCAGCGAGGTTGGCAAAGCTGGCGTAGACGTCCCCTGTAGTGGGGTTTGTCAGAATGGAGATGAAGGGGAGTCGAGCGACGTGAAGCCGCCTGGCTGAGGCTGCCGTCTTTGCCATTTGCATCAAAGCAAGTATCCCCTCCTGGACTCTGGCGCCTCCGCTGGAGACCACCGTTACCAGCGGGAGCTTCTTCTTGAGGGCATGCTCAAAGGCAAGGGCTACCTTCTCCCCGACAACACAGCCCATGCTCCCCCCTAAGAAGCTGAAGTCCAATACCACGATGACGGTAAGTGTGCCCTCGATCTGGCAGACCCCCGTGACTACAGCTTCGGTGAGCCCGGTCATCTTTTCAGCATCGAGTATGCGCTTCTTGTATGATGCCTCTCCCTTGAAGGGCAGGGGGTCAAGTGATACCAGTGAACGGTTTATCTCCTGGAAGCTTCCTGCATCTGCCAGACTGTCGATGCGCTCGTAGGCAGGGAGCACGTAATTGAATCCACATTCCGGGCACACACGATAGCGCAGATAGAGCTCGGAGGAGGTAAGGTCCGTATCGCAGTTGAGACAGGTCTCCAGCAGGCTGATGCTAGGCCTTTTCTCCCTTTTGCGCGGACCGAAAATCCGACCGATAATCTCCCTCAGCAATTTACCGCCTCCTTCTATTTCAGCACCTCGCGAGACTTCCCCGGCTCCCCAATAGCGACCACGCCTTGCTCTTCCAGGAGGTCCATGATCCGTGCCGCCCTGGGATAACCGATGCCTAATCGCCGCTGCAGAAAAGAGGTGGAGATGCGGCTGTGCTCCTGGGCAAGGCGTTTCGCCTTCTCCAGAAGGGGGTCCTCATCGGCACCATTGCCTCCGGTGGTAGTTGCCTTGACGAAGTCCTCCATCATCTGGGGGATATGGACCTCCTGAGGGCGATGGCTAATCCAGAAGCTTACTAGCCTCTCGATGTCAGCCTCAGAGACAAAGCTTCCCTGGAGGCGTTTCGGTTTGGGAGCATCCGGGGGCAAAAAGAGCATGTCCCCTCGCCCCAACAGCTTCTCAGCACCGCCAATATCAAGTATGGTGCGTGAGTCCACCTGCGATGCCACAGCAAAGCTGATGCGAGCAGGGAAATTGGCCTTAATCAAGCCGGTAATGACATCAACAGAGGGGCGCTGGGTGGCTACCACCAGATGTATTCCGGTAGCCCGGGCAAGCTGGGCTAAGCGGCAGATATTGCGTTCCGCTTCATCAGGTGCAATGCTCATTAGCTCAGCAAGCTCATCGATGACGAGGATGAGGTAGGGGAGCGGCTGCGCTACCCTGGGGCTCTTGTTGTAGGCTTCGATGTCGCGTGCTCCCATCGCGGCTAGCCTGTCATAGCGATGCTCCATTTCCTTTGTGAGCCACCTCAACGTGCCCATCGCTTTCTCGCGTTCCACGATCACCGGAGAGACCAGATGGGGCATATTGTTGAAATCGACCAGTTCCACCCTTTTGAGGTCGATCAAAAGGAGCCTCAACTGATCAGGGTTGGCATGAAGCACAAAGGTACTGATCATCGATTTGATGCAAATGCTCTTGCCACTTCCCGTCTGCCCAGCGATGAGCAGGTGGGGCATCTTGGCAAGGTCGGCAACCACAGGCTCACCGGTGACCGTCTTGCCCAAGGCAAGGGGCAGCCTGGCCCTGGCCTTGAGCTTGTAGAAAGCGGCGCTCTCTATGATGCTCCTCAATGTGACTACAGCAGCTATTGTATTGGGCACCTCGATACCCACCATAGACTTCCCCGGCACCGGGGCCTCGATCTTAATCGAGGGGGCAGCCAGGGCTAAGGCAAGGTCGTTGGCCAGTGATGATATGCGCTCCACCTTGACCCTGGTCTTGGAGACCTCCTCAACCCGCACTCTGATATTGCCGTCCTTGTCCTTCTCCTTTATCTCCTTGTATTTGCGGTCCCAGCCGGGCTCAACGCCGTATTGGGTAACGGTCGGTCCTACATTCACCTGAACAACCTTAGCCTCAACATTGTAGCTTGCCAGGGCTTCTTCAATGAGCCTCGACCCCCGCTCGGTATCCACCTGGATAGGCTCGACCTCGGGTGTTCTGTCGAGGATGTTGATGGAGGGCAGTGGCCATTTCCCGCTTACTGTCTCGGGTTCTTCGACCATTTTCTCAGCTATAGGCAGAGTGGCTGTCGCTATTACGGGCACGACTTCGGGCTCAACCACTCTGGTGGCTTCTTCAGGGACTTCATACTCCACTTTTTGCACAGGTGCGGCGGCAGGCTTTCGGGGTCGCCGAGGCTTGGGGGTGATGATTCGGTGCAGAGGATGGCGTCGATAAAAGACAAAAGGCCAGATTGCAGCCCGCCACAGGTATTTATGCAGCGGATAGCGGCGATATGCATTCGATAGAGCGGAGGCAATGGATGAAAGGATGTGCCAACTTCCGCGCGGCGCTACTAGAAAGATGCCTAGAAAAACTATACCGGCAAGTCTCAAGCCACCGAGGGCATTCGGGGCGCCAATAACTGCCATACCCAGCGTTCCTCCCCAGGCAAAGAAGGCGAGAAGTCCAAAAAGAGCGAGGATAAAGGCAATGGCACCCATCCAGCGGTTCCACCTACGCAGGGCGAGAGCAGAGGCAATATCACCCACCGACTGGCTCCATCTCCGAAGGAATTCGGGGACTCCCCGTCGGGCCACTATCATTCCCAAAAGCACAATCGCCACCGCCACCACAATAAGCCCTGCCCCGAATGTACCAATAAGGGCACCCCAGGCGGTACTAAAGGCTGAGACAACCGGAGAGCTGAAAGAAAACAGCAGCGCCACAAAGATGATTAAAAGCAAGATCCACCTCACCGGGCGCGAGAAGAAAAAGCCAAAAAAGCGCCTGATGGGAGATGGACTCCCACTTATGGCTGTACGCGGGGCCCCTCTAGATGTCTTGCGAGGCTTTCCTTTAGCCTTTGCCAACAGTCTCCCCCTAGAACATAGATAGCTGTTCAGGTTTATGCTCTTCCTTAACCTCCTCAACCTCCTCTGCTTGAGCTAGGAGTCGAGGTATCTTAAGCATATCCTCTTGAATGGTCTGGCGCAAGCTCTGCTGGTGTAAGGCTGCTGCAGGGTGATACATGGCGAAGTGGATTATTCCATCTTTTTTTCGTGCTGTGCCGTGGACCTTCCCTATGGAACTCCCGGGAAAGAACTGAGCTAGGGAGTAACGACCCAGGGTAACGATCATCCTCGGTCGAATCAGCTCTATCTGGAGGTCAAGCCACTTTCGACAGGCTATCATCTCGGATGGCAGCGGGTCGCGGTTTGTCGGGGGGCGGCATTTGATCACATTTGCAATATAGACATCATCACGCGTCAGCCCGATGGAGCGGAGCAACTCATCGAGGAAATGACCCGCCGGCCCGACAAAGGGTCGCCCCTGCTGATCCTCATGCCAACCCGGGGCCTCGCCGATAAACAGGATATCGGCATCCTCAGAGCCCTCGCCAGGCACTACCTTAGTGCGATGCTTCGCCAGTTCACAATCTTCACAGAGTGCTATCTCTTTGTAAAGCTCGTTAAGCGCTGACATCTCGCCTCCCCGTTACCATCATTACTATGCCGACAACGATCAATAAGGCGCCCCAGATATTGCGTAAAAAAGAAGCGTCTAGCATGTCGGCAAGCATACCCCCAAGAAAGCTAAAGACGACAGCGGCCGGGATGATCCAGATCGCCACCCCCAGCCTGACATTGTGCTGCCGGTAGTGGGTGATTGCACCCACGAGTGCCATCAGCGTGATTACGACGAGGGCAACCCCCTGCGCGTTATGCTGCCCTACCCCCAACAATAGAACCAACCCTGGAATCAGGATAACTCCTCCCCCAATGCCAAGCATCCCGGCAAGTATCCCTGCCACCAGCCCTATCCCGATTCCAATAGCGATACTCATCCTTATTCTCTGCTAGGTGACAATCATATAGATACCCAAAACCAGCATGAAGGCGCTGAATATCCACCTGAGCTGCCTTGCTGGCACCCGCGTCATCAGTTTTGCTCCTACAAACACCCCCGCTACTCCCCCTATAGCCAGTGCGGGAATCAGTAGCCAGTCTATATCCCCTGGAATATATCCGAGGACGGCATAAGTGATCGCGCCGACGACAGTGATGGGGAAGATAACGGTGAGGGAGGTGCCGTGGGCCTGATGCTGCGCCACCCCCAGGAGTCCGACCATGAGTGGCACCAAAAACACTCCGCCACCCACACCGGTAAGCCCAGCTTGCGTCCCAGCGACGGCACCAATCAGGATGGAGATAGGAACGACCCGCTTCAAACACTAACCCACCTTGCTATTTAGAAGGATGATAGCATACCCCCATAGGTGAGTCAATTTACCAATGTACAGATTTATGTCCAGTGAGCACCCCAACAACCCCAGAGAAAAGCCCGTTCTGGACTTCCCTTTTTCAGCAGATTAACAAACATCGTTACCCAGCAAGACTGCGCCACGAACTCCCGAAGGTTTTAGCAAACAGCATCGATTCGCACTTGTTTGCCATGTGCTATTATATATCGTGCCAGATGGCCAGCAGGAGCCATGCGCCACAGTGGAGCAAACGATTCGGCGCAGCACTCAATGCCGGCGATCTGCGCACAATATAAGGTATGGAAGGAGGAATCGCTATGGGTTTTGAGACTGTCCTCTACGAGGTCAAGGACCGTGTTGCCACCATCACCATGAACCGACCTGAGAAGAGGAATGCTCTCAACCACGCACTGCTTAGGGATCTCGACGCCGCCTTTGATGAGGCGCATAGTGACGCCGAGGTCAGGGTCGTCATCCTGGCCGGTGCGGGCAAGGCTTTCAGCGCTGGATACGACCTTACCGGAAGCCCGTACATCAGCGTTCCAGAGGGATACGACGCATGGACCACCGGCAACGCTCTCACGACGCTGCGCGGCATAAGCCAACGCTATCTGCGGATAATGAACTTCCCCAAGCCAGTCATCGCCAAGGTACACGGGCATTGTGTTGCCGCCGGTTGCTACTTGCAAATGTGCTGCGATGTTGCCATCGCCGCTGAGGATGCTATCCTTGGCCATCCTGCTAGTCGTGCCGGCGGTGTAACCAGCATGCCGTTATGGGTCTGGTTCCTGGGAGCGCGCAAGGCGAAAGAACTGCTTATGACTTCGCGCCTCATCAGCGGCAAGGAGGCGGAGCGCATCGGCTTGGTGAACATGGCGGTGCCTGCGGACAAGCTACAGGAGGAGGTGTGGAAGATGGCGCAGGAGATGGCGGAGGTCCCGCCGGACGGTATGCTGATACTCAAGGAAGCTATCAACACCCATATACAGATACTGGGCCTGGATGCCGTCTTCGCCTACCACAGGCAGCTCAATGCCTTGGAACGCATTGGCCGGCGGGCAGGAGAGAGTCCGTTGGACCTCGAAGCGATACGCCGCAGAACCAGGGGCGAGCAGCAGTAGTCACATCTGTGCCGCATTCACCAAGGGATGGCGCCAGCCTACGAGCGTGTGCTATCGTAGACCAGCGATGGGAGCGCCAGGGTGCCGGCATCTCGGATGAACGCAGCCTGGCATGTCGCTGCGCCGATACACTATAAGGAACAGGCTTCAGCATCGCTTTAGCACACTGCTCTCGCAGGCGTTGCACCGAGGAAGTCAGGGGTTTCGAGCTGCCTCAGCTCTACAGGGTGAGGAAGCCCTGCATTTCTAGGTGCGTCGCGGCCGCTTTACCTCTTCGACGTAGGGTCTCATCTGCGCCAGGTGACGAAGCTCATGGAAAAGGGGTATGCAGTCCTCAGGCGACGGCGGTGAAGACAGCCGCACGAAGACCGCCTGCCGTTCAGGAAATACCAGGGTCGGCACGCCGAAGATGCCCAGGGTGTTCACGGCGAAGGTGTGGTCTTCAGCCAGCCGATCCAGCAGGCGGCGGTCCGAGAGGTCCTGGTCAAACTGTTTCATATCCAGGCCGACGGTCTCAGCTACCTCACTGAGAGTATCGATAGAGGCGATGTCGCGGCGCTCCTCGTGCCGCGCTTTTAGCAAAGCAATGTGGAAGCGCCCGAAAGCAGCCTCACCTTGACGACGGGCCGCCTCCGAAGCCCAAAAGGCGCGCAGCCCTCGGCTCGGGTAGTCTTCACCTTGCTCCCAGAGCTTCCATTCAGGTTCATTCTGACTGTTCACCTGCTCCAGGCTGAAGTACCGCCAGTTTACAATGACGGCCAGCCCGCTTTCGTCCTGCACTGTTCGCAGCCAAACTGCTGCGGTGTGGCAGTACGGTCAAAGATAGTCGAAATAGACGTCTACTGACACGGCATCACTTGTCATCGGCTCCACCGCCCTTTCTTCCTGCACGGCCTTTACCAACCGCCAGGCATATCCGAAATTGCAGTTTGAGTAGACCAGCTCTGGCAATGACCCCACATACGGTCTATCGGTCACAAGGATAGCATAGCTTCGACACTTGACTCAAGACCATACCCGAATCGTTCTTGAATAGTTTTGCTAGGTCGGGTACCCGTCAGGCGCTGCCCCCTGCTCGCCCCCTCTTGCTTGCCAGCCAAGCTCTGCGGGTGTAGCCTTCTGACTTCTGTCTACTCCAGTGCCGAGTAGCGCCGTTCCTCCCGATGAGCGCTTCTCCTGAAAACGACAAGACATTGCAGATACGCCCTCTGCCATCGTTGCTACCTACAGTGGCCGCGGCAGACATGCCGGCGGCAACAGACGTCCGTTGAGTGCTTGGCGTTGAACGCCAAGAGGCCCGGTTGGTAGAGGAGGGTAGCGCCAATGCAACAAGCCTCTCTCAGCTTGCTCCCTCTAACCGGCCGTGGGTATTGCCAGCCTATGCTGAGGCCAACCAACCTGCCACTGCTGCAAGGCGCCAGTCCTAAGCGGGAGCGTCTCAGGACCAACCTCCTCTGCTTTTTCTTTTTGAATGTCACCATCCTGTTCATAGGCTGATATTCTTCTGCAACAGTTGCACGGTAACAAAATCATAAGGCCCCAAAATGAAGCGCCAAAGTCTGTTGACGTCTGCCATTTGACCACGTAAGATAGTCGTGATGTGTGTAAAAGAACTAAAGCTGACCGTTAAGCATACACACAAGTAAGGATTGGGAGGTAACAATGTCACAGTTGGCCGATGCTTTAGCAAATATGGATGAGGATGATGTAGCGAAGCTAGTACGTGAGAAAATAGATGCTGGCATTGATGCCATGTCTATACTCAATGAATGCCGTACTGGCATGGATATCGTCGGCGAACGCTATAAGAGCGGGGAGTATTTCCTCAGCGAGCTTGTCGTGTCTGGTGAGATATTCAAGGAGTGCATGAAGGTCATTGAACCTCACTTGAAAGCAGGCAAACAAGCAGACACGCTAGCCAAAATGGTTCTGGGCACGGTCAAAGGCGATATCCACAACATAGGCAAAGACATTGTAAACGTCCTTCTGGGAGCGGCCGGCTTTGAAGTATATGACCTTGGAGTAGATGTGGAGCCGCGTATCTTTGTGGAGAAATTGGCTGAGACTAAGGCGCTCATCCTCGGGATGTCAGGTTTGCTGACGCCTTCGTTTGAATCAATGAAGGAAACGGTTAAGGCTGTCGAGGCGGCGGGGCTGCGAGACAAAGTTAAAATCATCGTTGGCGGTGGCGTTGTTACCGAACTGGTTGGGAAGTATGTTGGGGCCGATAGATTTACTTCCGACGGGCTTAGAGGTGTAGAAATATGCAAGGAATTTGCCAAGGAACTGAAATAGGAAGAGGAGAGAACTCCCGAGCGCCCAATATTAATGCCCGGTGCTGAAAAAGTGGGGAAAGGCAGGCAAGGAGAATGACAACAGAAAACCTGGCGAGCCGAATGGCAAGATTGCAAGCAGCCATTAATCTGGAGGAGGGTGACAGAGTCCCAGTCGCACTGATGATGGGTGCTACAATGCCCTGTCGTTACAAAGGGATTAGCCAAGGAGAGTTGTACAGGGAACCAGCCAAGGCACAGCAAGCAGTGTTTGAGGTGTTTGATGAGCTCGGTGGATACGATGCTGTTGGAGGTGGTGCAAACACATCTCGTGAAGAGAGTGTTCTTGACGCACCTATGAGAATAAAGGTGCCTGTAAGAGACCTCCCTGACGACGACCCCGTTCAGTGGGAGGAGATAGAGGTTCTGACCCACGAAGACTATGACAAGATAATCGAGCAGGGGTGGAAGGATTTCATGTTTGAATTCTACCCTCGCTTTAGAGGCTGGGACCCTGCTGAATACCACACTCGGATTGAGACCAAAGCAACCAGAGACATAAAGCGGCA
>Ga0114920_10001404_pt1 | contig 11052 bp, 14 predicted proteins | sample ChitaG_FD_88683 | JGI IMG/M metagenome (GOLD analysis project Ga0114920, IMG submission 88683) | Deep subsurface microbial communities from South Pacific Ocean to uncover new lineages of life (NeLLi) - Chile_00310 metaG | ecosystem: Environmental > Aquatic > Marine > Oceanic > Sediment ...
AACCTGGCCGAACCCCACGAATGGGCCATCGTGCTGGCCATCCCCCCCGAGATACCGAGAGTGCCGGCGGCCAGGCGCGTGGCGTACACGATGTGGGAGACGGACACGCTGCCTGACGATCCGAACCGGGCCTCAGAGCAATGGGCCAGGTTGTTGAATACCTGGGCCGAGGTCGTAGTCGTCCCTTGCCAAGTGCAGAAAGACCTCTTTCTGCACGGTGGGGTCACAGTACCTGTGCATGTAGTACCTCTGGGGCTGGATGTTGGGGTCTTCCAGTATCGAGAGAGGCCACCCCAGCGGAAGTTCGTAATCGTCTCACATGGAACCTTGACGAGCCGCAAATCGCCAGTTGAGACCCTAACGAGGGTCTGCTGGGCCGCGTTGGGCGATAAAGAGGATTGGCTGCTGATCCTGAAGACGCGCGGGGGGCAGTTAGGTGGCGGAAAGTTCACGCCTATCATCAACGACGATCGGGTCGTCGTGATCAACAGGGATCTATCTCCAGACGGCCTAGCTCGGTTGTTACAACATGCCAGTCTTGGCATGTATCTGTCACGGTGGGAGGGCTGGGGGTTGGCGCCGAGGGAGGCGATGGCCACGGGGCTGCCAGTGATATGGACGGCGACGAGCGGGCACTTGGAGGACTGTGACGAGGGCTATAACATCCCTGTGCCAGTAGTGGGCAAAGTCCCGCTGGGTCAGTATGAGGGTGGCGTGGACGAGCCCGACTTTGCATACGCTGCCGAGAAGCTGCGTGAGGAGTACGATGCCTGGCATAAGCGGGGCAGGGGGCAGTCGGAGATGGGGACCCGGGCTGCGGCCTGGATAGCTGGAAGGCGATCGTGGGAGAAGTGTGCAAGCGGACTTATAAATGTCGTCCAAGAGGCAAATGATGGCGGCTCTGCTTAACGGGCGGTAGTGAAGTGGTAACACCCTCGGCCTGGGACCGAGAGACCGCAGGTTCGAATCCTGCTCGCCCGACCTCGACGTGGGGCGGTGGCAGATGTTGGAAAGTGCGCCAGGTTGTGGCCCAGGAAGACGCGAGTTCGATTCTCGCCCGTCCCTTGTAATTGGGCGTACCGTTCTCTACTTACAGTAGGGGATCCAAAAAGGTTTCTGCCGCTGAACCGTAATCAGCGGTGAGTGGGGGAGTAAGTTAGTGGGAGACGGCCGCCCCTGCAAGGCGGCGACGATGGTTCGAATCCATCCTCCTCCATATTGGGGATTGGAGGTTGAATGCGGATTGTAGTTAGTGCCTTATGGTATCCCTGTGCGATCGCGGTCTACTTCTTAGATGCGTTTCGGGAAACTGGCCACAAGGTCGTGACCGTGGGGCCTGAATTCGGGACGTGGATCCCTTGGAAGGGTGGGATGCACTTGCCAGAGAAATATGCCATCAAGCCAGACATCGTTGCCCCACAGGATGGCTGGAATATGTCGGACGCAGACCTGGCAGTGCGCGAGAGGTTTGGGCGGCCGGATCTCTGGGTCCAGATAGACGCGGGTTACTACCTCCCAATTCAGCCAAAGGCACCGTGGTATGACCGGGCGACATATCCCATCGCTGTCATAGCAACCGACCCCCATGTGCTCAATTACAGCAAGCAGCGCGTTGAGGCGGACTTCCTTTTCAATATGCAGGATATCTACTGCGAGCCTGGGGACATCTGGCTTCCTTATGCGTATTCGGCGCGGCATCATTATCCAGTTGAGGCCGAGATTGAGTACGACGCTATGCTGATCGGCCTGCAGTACGCCAGTCGCTGCGCCGTGATGGGGGCGTTGGCGGAGAAGGGCTATCGGACTTATCTGGAAACAGGGCCGGTGTTTGACCAAGCCAGGGACTTGTATGCCAAGACAAAGGTTATCCTGAACTGGTCAAGTAAGCTTGACACCGTGGCGCGGGTCTGGGAGGCGATGGCCTTTCGGAAGTGCCTGGTGACGAATAGGACACCTGGCTTGACGCCCATGTTCAAGGAAGGTGAACACTATCTCGGCTTTGGCACCATCGCCGAGGCTCTGGAGAAGATAGAGTGGGCCTTGGCGCACGACGAGGAGCGGGAGAAGATAGCCCACGCTGGCCGGCAGGAGGTGACCACCAAGGGGCACTCTTACGATGATAGGGTAGAGTTCATTTTGGGAAGGGTGGGGCCGGATGCCTGAAATCGTGATCTGCATACCCGTGTGGGACAACTTGCGCTTTACGCTTGTGTCCACCCAACAGATTTTCCAGACAACCCCCGGCGACTACGCCTTGCTGGTCGTGGATAACGGCTCCGAAGACGACACGCCCAGATTCTTGCGTGATATGGAGGCCCAGCATCCAGACAAGTTCTTCACCATAACGAATCCCGAGAACTATGGCTATCCGAGAGCACTGAATCAGGGCATTGCGTGGGGGATAGAGCACGGGTGCGAGTATTCTCTGTGCCTGAACAACGACATAATCATTACCGACGCGTCCTGGCTGGAGTGCCTGATCAGCCCACTGCGGGAGGACCGCCGACAATTGGTCGGGGCTCGGCTGATTGATTTCAACGAGCTGGCGCGGTTCAATGGTGAGATCATCCCCTATCTGGAGGGCTGGGCACTAGCCTTTCACAAACAGTTCTTGGAGGACGTGGGGCGGTTTGACGAGGAGTACAGCCCCGGGTGGTTCGAAGATGTGGATCTGTCTTATCGGGCGGTCAAGGCGGGGTACCGCCTGACCCAGGGTGCGTCTTTTGAGTGGCAGCACCGTGGCACTCAGCGTGCAGGCCCACTGTGGCATCTTGGTGGGCAGACAGGGTATGGGCGGCTTGATTCTGTCGGCATCTTGAAGAGAAATCAAGCTTATTTCGCCGAGAAGTTTGGGTTGGAAAAGTCAGAGCGTACGTGGCTGGACTAGGGTTGTTTGAGGAAAATACCATGCTTGCATTTGGCACCGAACTCGTAGGCCGTGGAGTCCAAGAAACGCTTTACCATGACCCCGATGCCCCTACTCAGCCTGAGCAGCAGCAGTGGGAATTTCAGCGGCTGCTGGAGATCTACGGCCGACTGAAGCCAAGAACCGTCCTCGAGATAGGCTCCGCAAAGGGCGGCGTACTCTATCAACTTATGAAGTGCGCTGAACCCGGCGGTCTGTTTGTAAGCGTAGACATCGTTTCGTTAAGCGTAGACATCGCTTCGTGTTCTGGGGGTTGGCAAGAATGGGCGGCGAGATTCGGCCACACGCTGCACATCGTGGTGGGCGACTCCGCCGCGCCTGACATTATCAGCAAAGTCAAGTCCCTCGTACCCAAGGTTGACTTTCTGATGATAGATGGGGACCACCTTTACGAACCCGTAAAGCGAGACTTTCTGAACTATGGGCCGCTGGTGAGGCTTGGCGGCGTGATCATATTGCACGACATCGTGACCGCTTGGCCTGGCTGTGAGGTCTCCAAACTCTGGGCAGAGCTTCGGCACTATGGGTACATCACGCAAGACCTGGTGGTCTCTCCAGTTCAAGGGCAGTGTGGCACGGGGGTCTTATACGTCGGAGAATACATCAATGCACTTGGTGGTGTTAATCATGGCTAGTGGCAACGATCGCAGAGGCTGGACTGAAGAAAATCCTAAGCAGCTTGCCGCCATCAGAGGCGAGCCGCTGATGCTTCGGACTATCCGCCAGGTTCGAGAGCGAGGTTATGACGCTGTAGTTATGAGTGATAAGCCTGCCGTGCGAAAGCTCTTGCCCGATGCTAAGTTGCCTCAAGATAGTAGCAACTGTTGCCGGTCTCTTCTTAGTACCAGACCTTATTGGCAGACCAGGACTATTATACTGGCTGGCGATACTGTCTTCTCAGAGGCGGCGCTTGATATGATTTTTGCTGACGATGAGCCGCTTAGTGTGGTTGGCGACGCGGGAGAAATCTTCGCAATTATATTTGACGAATCCGAACAGCAACGAGTTGCCACAGCAGCCAGGGATGCGGCGGTGAAGATTGAAGAGGGTGCTCACACCCATCTATGGATCTTCTATCGTGTCATCTGCGATTTTGACGACGTGGCCACGCATCGCTTTGATGACATTATCTATAGAAAGGTCCCGGAGGGCGATCGCACTCTCGACATTGACACCCCGGAAACATATAGGGCTGTCCGAGCCCGCTTTGAGCGAATTAAATAGTGCCTGGCCACCGCTGCAATTGCGAAGGTGGCACGAGAGAGGGGACAACTATGCGGGTAGTCTATGTTGGTGGTAATTGGGACTTGTTTCATGTAGGCCATTTGAACCTGCTCAAATATGCCGCGAGCCTCGGTGATTTCTTGGTAGTCGGGATCAACACGGACGAATTGACCGAGCGTGATAAGCGGCGCCCGATCATCCCGCTTGAACAACGCAAGGCTATCTTAGAGGCCATTGACTGCGTAGACTTCGTGGGAGTGCGCGCCAGTTTCTCCGACAACTACTGGTACGAATACTTCAAGGTTGACGTATGGGTAGTGCCACCCGGGGTCTGGTCGCGTGAGCGCAACGTGATACGCAGGAAAGCCCTAAAAGAGGCGGGCTTAGATATTCAATATGTGGTTCAACCCCGGACACCGGGGATTTCTAGTACAAAAATAAGGGAGGTGTGCTGTGAAGAAAGTCTACGTTTGGGTACTTGCCGTTTTGTTACTGGCAGGGTTGGCAGGGTGTGTCAAGGGGAAGGCAGAGCCGTTGATCTTCGCGGCGATTCCGTCCGACGAGGCGGAAGTGATGAGGGCGGGTTTTGAGCCCTTCGTGGAGTACCTGGCAGCGTGTACGGGGGAGCAGATAGAATTCTTTCCCGTGGCCGATTACGCTGCCGTGGTGATGGGTATGAAGTACGACCGCGTACAGATCGGCCGCTTCGGTTGCCGTGGCTACATTGAGGCGGCAGAAAAGGCGGGTGCAATTGCGATTGCGAGGGGCGTCAGGGAAGTAGGCGGAACAGCGAGCAGCTATCATTCGCTGATCATAGCCCGTCGAGACAGGCATATCACTGACTTGAACGGCGTGTCGTTTGTCTTCGTGGATCCGCTTTCAACCTCGGGCTACCTTGCGCCCGCACTCTATATCCAAGAGGAAGGTATAGAGCTGGGCGAAACAATGTATGCAGGGGGGCATCCTCAGTCTGTCATGGCAGTCCAGAGCGGCACTGTGGACGCGGGGGCTTGTTCTGAGACGTTCTACAACACCGCCCTCGCCGAGGGCCAGATCACGGAAGAGGAGATAGAGATTATCTGGCGCTCCGATCCGATGCCGTTCGGCCCTATCAGCGTCTCCGCTGGGGTAAAGCCTGCGGTGAGGGAGAAGCTCCAGCGGTGCCTTGTTGCAGCTCCCCAGGACCTCGTAGAGGGATTGCACATCAACTTGGTAGCCTTCGAGACAGCAACGGACAGTGACTATGATGGGATCCGGCAGATGGAAAAGCTTCGGTAAGCAGCTCCTTATCATTGGCGTTCTGCTCTGGAGCGTCTCGCCATTCCTCTTAGATTGGCCGAGGATAACACCAAGTTACTTCTTGGATTTCATCACGGGAATGTGGCCACCGGACTTGAGTGTTCTTCCTGCGTTGGCCAGGCCGTTGGGCGAGACGCTCCAGATGGCGGTGACCGCGACTGCGCTGGGGTCAATTGTTGCGGTGCCGCTGGCACTGCTAGGGGCCCGCAATACGGCACCACACATTATGTGCTGTGTACTCTCGCGTGCAATAGTCGCTACCTGCCGCTCAATCCCGTCCCTGTTATGGGCCATACTATTGGTTGTGCTGTTGGGCCTGGGCCCATTCACGGGGGTGATAGCCCTAACAATCCACTCTATAGGTGCGTTGGGTCGGCGCTTTTATGAGGCTGTTGAGGCGATGGGGCCGATTGCTAAGGAAGTGCTTGAGGCCATGCGTGTTGACGGCGCCAATGAGGCGCAGGTAATTTGGTATGGCCTTTTGCCGTTGCTCGCACCACTGTTTGCGGGCTATGTAGTTGGTAGGTTGGATACCAATACACGTGCCGGTACTGCTTTGGGCTTGGTAGGGGCGGGGGGCATTGGTCTTCAGCTTACTACTAGCATACGAATGTTTAGGGGACACGAAAGCCTAACCATCATTCTGGCCATCGCCGCTCTAGTTATTGGCACGGATATTTTTAGCCAGATGGCGCGTAGAAGGTTGATTACTGATTCGGGGGTATAGCGAGGGTGCTGATCAGCGTTGGTACGCGGTGTCTCAATGAAGAGGAGCTGCTGCCTATTTTCTTGGCAAACCACCAGTTTGCCGACGAAATCGTGATCGTGGACGGCGGCTCAACGGACAGGTCAAGGGAGATAGCGATCGCCGATCCAAAGGTGCGGTGGCTTGAATTCCACGAGCGGGTGGCGGGCAAGTGCGGCGGCTGGCGCAATCCCGAGGGCCGGCATGTGAACGCGGTCATAGATGCCTGTGAGGGCGAGTGGCTGTGGGTTGGCGAAGTAGACATCGTGCCCTCAGACACACTACAGGCAGTCATTCGGGGTACCGTAAAGTCTTGTGACGACTCTGCCGTTGCTTCGTTCTTGTACTACGTGGCACCCCGGAGCGGGGGGCTGCCCTACGAGCACTATCCCGAGCTGATCAAGGGGGTGGGCCTCACCTGTTGGCGGAGGGAGTTAGGGTTGAGGGCTGATCCGGCTGAGGAATTCCAGCCCACGATCAAGTTTGAGAAGCCCAACCTGGCGGTGATGCCGCCACACGCGCGGGTGCACCTGAGCTGGTGGACGGAGAAAAGGGCTGCCCTGAAGCGGGCATTCTATCATCAAGTACACGACCTCAAGCAAAAGCATCCTGATGAGCAATTCAAGCGTGAGCCGCTGCCTGAGTGGCTGACGTGGAAGGGGAAATAGGATGAGGGAAGATGGTCCCTGCACGGAGCGCAGATGGTTCTTAAACAGCAAGGGCGTGAGAACGCCCATCCAGTTTGATCACCCAGAGTTCGCCGAGCCGCAGAAGTGGTGTGAGGGCAGAGGGGTTGACCTAGGCTGCTGGATACGGAGTCCGCAGCCTGATACGCTTAGGGTGGACAGGGACGACGATGTGAAGCCGGATGTGCTGGCGGATTTTAACGCCACGCTCCCCTTCCGCGATGGCGCCTTTGATTATGCCTGGGCGAGCCACACGATCGAGCACATCGTGGATTGGCAGCGCTTCCTAGCTGAGATGTTTCGCATCGCCAGGCCAGGGGGCCGGGTGATACTCATAGTGCCAGACAAGCGGTGGACATCGTTTGACCCGACGCATGTGAATTTCTGGACTTACGAGACGTTTCTGGCAACGGTCGTGCCGACTGTGCCGCACAGGCTATTGGCAGAGGGCTGGTCGCAGCAGAATTGGAGTTTCTACATGGTTTGGGAGAGGAGTCCCCTATGAAACGTGTCAGCGTCAGTTCAAGCAACGTGGCATCTGTGGGCTACGACAAGAAAACGAAGACCCTAGAGGTAGAGTTCCACAATGGTGCCGTGTATCAATACCACTCAGTGCCAAAGAGCGAGTTCAAGGGGCTGCTGGAGGCCGCGTCAGTGGGTAGGTATTTGCACAAGTACATTCGGGGTGTCTATCCCCATTTCAAAACGGGCTAACGATGAAGGCATGGGAATGCTGAAGGCATGGGAATGCTGAAGGCGTGGCAATGTCTTGACTGCGGCCAAGGGTTCTTGAGTGAAAGCGAGCCCCATCCGCGTCACTGCCCACAATGCGGAGCACCGCTGCAAGCCCGAGAGGTGCCCCCAGAAGTGAAGCTGGGCGGGGTCCCAGTCCTCAATGAGTGGCTGGTCAGGCGGATACGGTGCGGGAGTTGCCACTGTTGGGCCAGGACCGACCAGAGTGGATACGTGGGCCACTGTGTTCAGTGCGGTTCTCTGGTAACAAAGGAATGAGGCTGCAGAGAGGGGTTCTCTCCGGCGGAGAGGCAGTGGGCACGAATTTGGAGGGGTGGCGGGGAGCGTTGGGATCCTCTCCCGCTGGGATATCCGAGCAAGAAGTAGGTTGATCGGGAGGCAGGGATGAAGAGACCGAGAGAGATTGCGTTTGAAAGGGGCTGGTTCACTGGCGGCATTCGCGTCTATCCCCATCGGGCAGGGATAGGCATGTCAATATCCGTCTGGCCCGGCACCAAGCGTCCACAAGTCGCAATCTACCTTGGGCCATTCAAGTTTTGGCTGGGCATCAGTGGCAAAAGGGCATCTGCGTGGATAGTCCGTAAGCGACGCGGGTAGGAAGAAGCCGATATAGTTACCTCTCATGCTTGACATTTGAGCCCGTGGCTAGATTAGGCCATAAGGAAGGCAAGATGGAAATAGCATTCTTTTGTGCGGATAACAGTCATACTCACCACTTCTGCCCGGACGACTTGTGGGGCAGGGGCCTGGGTGGCGCCGAGCAGTATTTGATCTCCCTCGCTGAGGAATTGGCGAGGGAGCACGAAGTTACGGTTTTCAACCAGCCGCCAAGAGACGGTATGTACGGCAGGGTGCTCTACACGCACACGGATGGATTTGACTGCCAGCATCCTTATGATTGTTTCATTTTGTCTCGCAACCCAGACGTGGCGACGATGATAGCGACGGCGGCGAAGGTTAAGCTATTCCTGTCGTGTGACCAGCAAACCAGTGGTGATTACCAAACGGACGCATTCCCACACGTTGATCACACGGTCTGCATCTCGCCGTATCACGTCAATTATCACCGCGAACGGTATGGCGTGGCGGCAGAGCGGATCAGCCACATAGGGATTGGGGTGCGCCAGCAGGATTACACGGCTCGGGTCACGAAGGTGCCAGGACAATGCATTTATTGCAGCATCCCCGATCGTGGACTGGAGCATCTAGCGGTCATCTGGCCGCGAATAAAAGAACTCGTGCCCCACGCCACGCTTTTCATAACGAGTGACTATCGCTTATGGGGGGTGCCCTACGCAGGGAACGAGCGCTGGGTGGAGCGCTTCAGAGGGGTGCCAGGGGTGAGATTCGTGGGCAGGGTGGCCCGGGAGGAGCTGGTCAGGCTCCAACTGTCAAGCGACCTGATGCTGTATCCAAGCGATTACGAGGAGCTTTTCTGTGTGAGCGCGGCCGAGTGTATGGTGGCGGGCGCGTACCCGATCACGAGTACGTTTGGGGCTTTGCCCACGACGGCGGGGGCCGGGACGCTCATCACTGGAGCACCCGCGAGCGCGTCGTACCGGATGGCCTTCGTGGAGAAGGCGGTATCTTTGCTGAGAGACCGCGAGGATCTCAGCCGGCTTCAAAGGACAATCTCTGCTTATGCCAAGGCGCGATTCCGTTACAGCGACATTGCGGATAAGTGGATTGGTATTATCAGGGACATACAAAAGAGACAAGCAGATTAGGAGGTATTTCAAATGCAGTGCAGATTTGTAAAAGCAGACGGAACGCGATGCAAGCACAGGGCTTTGCACGGCAAGTCCTATTGTTGGACACGTGGCCACGACGCAATTGGATTGTCGGGCTTCTTTCGGCAACCCGGTGATAGGCTAGCGACTGAGAAGGCCGTGGAGCTGGAGACCCAGGCCGTGGAACCCAAGGCGCGTCCCAAAGCCAAGAAGTGGGTCGCATGGCACTTCGCATCGCTGGGTGGGCCAGAGGGCTTAGGGGTCGTGGAATACGGCTTGCCTGAGTGCAAGGACGAGAAGCTCGTAGCCGAGATCCTGGCCACGCCATACTTGCAGTTGATCTCGTGCCATAAGAACGGGACGATACTGAACAGGTTTATGGCCAAGCCGTGTGCCGCAAAGCACCATGAGCATTGGCGTATGGGGCTTCCGGGCTTGTCAAGCCGCTTCCCAGAGAACCATTTTGACGTGGGGATCCTGGTAGGGCCGCAGCCTGGCGACGTCGTGGAGGCAATGGAGCGCCTCGTGAAGGGGCTAGTTATCAGGGTGTAGCGTCCTAGTCCGCGTGGGCAGGGGGTGAGATGGCTATCTATACTGTGAGCAGCGTGAATATTGGCGACGATATTCGGGATGATCTGGGCGATACGGACAGCGCCGATTATGATTGGGAGGACACAGCGATCAAGCGCTTCATAGCCCGGGCTGTGAAGTTGTACTCGCGCCACGCGCCTTATTACAAGGATGGCACACTGACGACCGTGGCGGGTCAGGACCTGTATGCTCTCCCGAACGACTGTGTGAAGCTAGTGCGCTGCGACTACCGTTTATCCACTGTGCCCTGGCTGACGGGCTTGGATGAGTACGCTGGCTTGGTATCCACCATGTTCCCGTACTGGTTCCAGGACTACGAGTTCCGGTCGTTGATCATAGCCCGGGACAAGCTCTTACAGGTGCACAACGAGCTGGGCAGGGGTGTGTGGCGCCAAATCACTTACACGGTGAGCTACGCTGGTGGCCAGCACGTACTGCTATATCCAGCGCCGGCTGACGCTGGCGACACAATTGATATTCGCTACACCTGTGTACATCCACGCCAGGCCGACGACTACTTCACGATCCCCGCTGCTGATTCGGAGGATATACAGAAACTGACCGTCTCGCTGATACTTGACGCGAAGGCCAACCTCCTAGAGCAGCAGGCCCAGGACTACGACGCTGGGACGACACGCGTGAGGTGGGGGGGCGGGCCGGCGGGACTACGGCGGCGGGCGGCAGGACTGAAGGCCGAGGTGCTGGCGAGGTTCAAGGAGGTTGTCCTTGTCAGAAGCTAGGCACTTTCCCCCAAGCGAAACCACGCGCAAGCGGGCCTGTCACACGAAAGCAGGGGCACGAAGTTATCCACTGCCGGCGAATACAGGGCCGATCGTGGCTGTGAGTTATAAGGGGCGGGAATACCCCATTGAGCTAACGCTTTTTGAGGTGCCCGTCACGAGGGCCTATTTAAGGGTCTACTCAATGGACGGCCCTCCTGCGACTCGTGAGGAGGCGTTTGCTATGTTGGGGACCGCTCACGGCACCTTCAGCTATCGGGCGATGTGGTATCGCTGGGGGGACGAGGTGCTGATCTGGCCGCCAACGCCAAACGATGGGGAGATATTGGTCATTGAGCATGAAGTGGAAGCTGTGGCG
>Ga0114920_10001406_pt1 | contig 11034 bp, 11 predicted proteins | sample ChitaG_FD_88683 | JGI IMG/M metagenome (GOLD analysis project Ga0114920, IMG submission 88683) | Deep subsurface microbial communities from South Pacific Ocean to uncover new lineages of life (NeLLi) - Chile_00310 metaG | ecosystem: Environmental > Aquatic > Marine > Oceanic > Sediment ...
ACCTCCGCCCGCTCGTAGAACCTCGTCCCGCCTACAATGGTATACGGCAGGCCTTTATATCTTAACGAATCCTCTATGGCGCGCGACTGGGCGTTGGTGCGGTATAAGACAGCGAAGTCCGATGCGGATTTATCGAAGGTTATGCCCAATTTTATCTTTTCTGCAATCGCCTCCGCCTCATCGGTCTCGTCGCCGCACAGGAGAAGCGAAACCTTATCGCCGCCGCTCGTCTCGGTGAAAAGCTTTTTCGGCTGGCGTCCGATTATTCTGGAGACGACATCGCCGGCGGAATCGAGGATAATCTGAGTCGAACGGTAATTTTGCTCCAGCCTTATGACTTTGCAATCGGGATAATCTCTTTCAAAATCGAGTATATTGTTTATATCTGCGCCGCGCCAGCCGTAAATAGACTGATCGTCATCACCCACCACACAAAGATTGCGATGACTACCCGCCAGAAGATTGACCAGCCGGTACTGGGCATGGTTGGTGTCCTGGTATTCGTCGATAAGTATATATTTGAAGCGATCATGGTAGATTTTTAGAATTTGAGGATATTGATCGAAAAGCTGCACCGTTTTCATCAAAAGATCATCGAAATCCATGGCCTGGTTTTTGTAAAGCCGCTTCTGGTATTCGCTGTAAACGGTTGAAACGTTTATCTCGAGGAAGTCTGAGGCCTTCTCGGCGTATACATCGGGTGTGGTCAATCTATCCTTGGCGCGGGATATGCGGGTATGGGCAATTCCTACCGAGGGTTGCGAATCCGGAATCCCTTTATTTTTATAGATCATTTTGACCAGCGCCAGCGATTCGGCCTCGTCGTAAATGGAAAAGCTTCTCTTAAACCCGAGCGGTTCGGAATGCTCCCTTAAGATCCGGGCGCAGAGCGAATGAAAGGTCGAGAGCCAGACCCAGCGACCCTGCGGGCCGAGAAGATTGACGACACGGTTTTTCATCTCCCCGGCTGCTTTGTTGGTAAAGGTAACCGCCAAAATCCGGTCTGGCTTTGCCGCGCCGGTGGCGATGATATGAGCGATCCTGTAGGTTATCACCCGCGTCTTGCCGGAGCCTGCGCCGGCCAGCACCAGCAGAGGCCCGTCGACGTGTTCCACTGCCTGGCGTTGCCATCCGTTGAGATCGGCAAGATGCTCAGGATTTTCCATGGGCGGTAATATATAAATCTAGAATGATTAATGACAGCGGTGATTTTCACCAAGGAAGACGGCGTTTAATTTCAATACGCTTGCGTGACCGTTTTCAAACCCGGCAATGCAATTTTGCTCGATTGGGGCGGAGAGCTAAAATAGACGATTATTAATTGACAATCTCAGGATCTGAATTGTGGACAGTCTCTGCAAATACGGCCATAATTGTATTGCCATTCTTTTTTCCAATTTATATCTTAATTTCCCGTTTCGAATATTAAATTCCGGCGGGGAGAAGCGTGGTGTTTGAGGAAGATCCTGTACTGTCATAATAGCCTCCTTGGTGTATAAGGCTGGTGAAAGGAGAATGGTATGGATACAGTGTCGCTTTTGATATTGATCGGCGTCATAGTTGTCGTTGTCGCCTTTTTTTTAATCCTTCTGGCGAAACAATATCGCAAGGTAGGACCTAACGAGGTCCTCATTATTTCCGGTGGGCGGAAGAGAACCGTCACCGATCCCGACGGCACGGTGCGAAAAATCGGCTATCGGATGCATATCGGGGGCGGCACGCTGATTATCCCTTTTCTCGAATCGGCGCAGGTACTTCCTCTGGGAGTTCATACGCTTGACCTGGAATGCGCCGAGGCGATCACCTCACGCGGAATTCAGGTCAAGGCTCAGGGGCAGGCACAGATAAAGATCGGCGGCGACGAGTATTCGGTTCGAATGGCCGCAGAGCAGTTTCTGGGCAAAGGAGACCAGGGAATCAGGGATGTAGCCGGCAAGATCCTCGAGGGGCACATGCGGGCTGCCCTGGGCACTATGACGGTCGAGGAGGTCTTCCAGCAGCGGGAGACCTTCGATGACAAAGTCAAGAAAGCGGCATCGGATGATTTCGACCGGATGGGGCTGAAGGTCCTCTCTTTCTCTCTGAAGGATCTCTCTGATACGTCGGGTTACATAGAAGCTCTGGGGAAACCGAAAATCGCCGAGGCCAGGGGAGAGGCGGCGGTGGCTGAAGCCGAAGCCGAGAGAGACGCCACGGTCAGAGCTGCCGACGCTCGCAAGGAGGCTGATATAGCCAAGTTCAAGGCCGAGATGGAAATTGCCGAAGCCAACCGCGACTACGAACTCAAACGGGCCGAGTACCAGGCTCTGGTCAATCAGAAGAAAGCCAACGCCGATCTGGCCTATGAACTGGAACGTCAGAAGATGAACCAGCAGCTGAAAAGAGAGGAGTACCAGGTTCGATTGGTCGAGAAGGAGCAGGCCATCAAGCTGGAGGAAAAGGAGATTCTTCGTAAAGAGAAGGAACTTGAATCCACGGTAAAAAAACAGGCCGATGCCCGCAAGTATCAGATGAGATCCGACGCTGAAGCACAGGCTTTCAAGACCGAGGCGGAAGCCAGAGCCAGGGCCGAAGCGTTGAGGCTCGAGGGCGATGCCGAAGCGGAGACCATGAAAAAGAAAGCCGAATCTTACGCTGACTACAACCAGGCCGCCGTTTACGAAATGCTCATATCGATTATGCCCGAGCTGGCGAGGGCTGTCTCGGAGCCGCTCTCCAAAGTAGATAAGATCATCATGGTCGACGGCGGCAGTGGCGGAGGGGCATCCAGGATCACCAAACAGGTGGCCGATATCCTGGCGCAGTTACCGGTAGTGATAGAATCCTTATCCGGCGTGGATCTGAAGAAGCTTCTGGAGAAATTCCCAACCGCTGAAGGCAAAAAAGAGAAGCCGGGCAAGGGTAGTGGGAAATCTTAGGGAAGCGAGAGCAAAGGCTGATAATGACCCATGATAGCGAATCAGAAGATTGCGCAAAGGGGGTGTTGATATTATGAAGTTCCTCATCACGATATTTCAGGACGAGGACGGAATTTTCGTAGCTGAATGTCCATCGATCCCGGGCTGCATTAGCCAGGGTAAGACCGAACAAGAAGCTGAAAAGAATATTCAAAAAGCGATAAAGGAATGTCTGGAAGTGCGGGCTGAAAAGGGAATGCCTTTGACAGTGACCACTCGCCAGGTAGAGGTTCGAGTGTGATATTGGTAGGGCTTTGTTTCAGGAAAGTCGATGTATAATTGGGGATATTTATGGATTATTATGTTGTAAGAACTGATGATAGTTCAAAAAAATGGCTTTTTAATGAGATTAGACATGGAAAACTGCGACAAGGTTGGGGAGTAACGGGAACACAATTAAAGGAAAAGGAACACATAGTTCCGGTCGACACCTGGATAGCTGCCTATAAAAAAGGTGCGAAAAATGCTTGGGATTATCTGGCCACCGACGATGAAGCAGAAAAGCGTTATTGGATATTATATCCGATGGTTGAAATAAAAGTAGGAGATGCTGTCATTGTTCCGAAAATGCCTGATTACGACAAATTCTTAATAGGAATCGTAAGCGAACCTTATCAGTTTGATTTTGAACCCCTAGATTCCCGTGAAGGTCAAGATGACTTTAGACACATTATCCCAATAAATAAGGATACGCTAAGAATATTTCATTACGATAGTTCGGAAGAATCTCGAATAGCTAAAAATAAATTACGAGGATATCAGCGCGCCGTTAATAAAGCAATAAATGAAGAGTTTAGAAACGCTATAGGCTTACTATTAAGGCGGCAAAGCGATATTTCCCGCAAAGACCTTTTTCAAGAAATCAAGAAAAAAACTCTAAGTGAATATCTAAGCCGCATAATCAATCTTGGTCATAGGCAAATGGAAGAGGTTGTAGCGCAGGTTTTCACGAACGCGGGCTTTGAGATTATGGAGCGAAATCACCATGATGGGCGAGGTGGCGATGCAGATATTATTTTAAAAAAGTCTATACCCTTGATAAGTGATTATACTGACTTTGATATGAAGATTTATGTTCAAGTAAAGACCAAGAAAGGTATTGATAATGAAGATATTGAGGGAATTGATCAATTGGTGAAAATCTCAGAAGGCGATGTTAGCGCCATAAAGATACTCTTATCAACCGCTGGTGAATTCACAGACAAATGCCAGCGGATAGCAGAGGAAAACAATGTGATTTTAGTGACCGGTGACAGGTTCATAGAAATGGTTGCAAAGTATTTGTGAGCTTGATCTAAAAATTTCGAGGTGAAAATGGCGTACGATGTCTTTATAAGCCATAGCACTCGCGACCAAGGACTGGTCATGTCCTTGGCTAATTTACTTTCTAAGTATGGGGTTGGGGTAGCTGTCGCCGAATGGTATCTATCACCAGGCGAGCCGCTCCATAGAAAAATAATTAATCTTATAAAAAAATCGGATTGTGTTGTCATCCTTTTGACAAAGAACGGTATGCGCTCGAAATGGGTTCAACAGGAGATAGGGTTGGCTTTAGATAAGAAAAAACCGATCATTCCACTTGTGGAAAAAGGGGTTAGCGCTAAAGATCTGGGTGCCCTGCAGGGAAGAGAGTATATCGAGTTTGACCCTCACTGGCCACGGGATGCTTTAGTAAAGACAGCTTCATATGTGAAGACATTGAAGCTAAAAAAGGATGACAAAGAAAAAGCCTTGCTTGTCGCGGGCGGCATTCTAGCATTTTTGCTCTTACTTTCCGGAGGCAAAGAATGAAAGCGCTCTCTTACATACCTGATAAAGACGAACTGTTCGTTGAATTTGGCCCCAAGAAACCAAGGCCGTCGAAGAAAATCGGCCCGTTTACCTTATGGTGGGACGATGAAGGTAATATTTGTGCGATTCGGATTATGGCATATTGGGAAGAACTTGAAAGCTTCAGACGAAATCTGAACGACGTAAGATTAAGGGGAATCTGGAAAGGTGTGAAGATTACAGATAAGGATATTAAGGAGAGCAGGAGAGAGTTACTCAAGAGACTCGAGGAGAAGTGGTAATGCCTTATGTTACCGATACTCATTCTCTTGTCTGGCACTTGACCGATGATCCTGCTCTTTCCGCAAGGGCGAAAAAACTCTTTGGAAAAGCCGATAATTCTCAGGATATCGTATATATCCCTTGTATCGTTTTTTTTGAATTAATCTATCTCATAGAAAAGAAAAAGATTAATGTACCCTTCGACGCCTTTGTAAGGTCATTGTCGTCATCTCATAACTATAGAATAGAACCGCTCTGCTTGCCAATAATTGAGAAAACCCAACAGTTCTCAAGGAGAAGTCTTAAAGACCCTTGGGACCGGCTGATTGCAGCTACATCGTTGCACCTAAATCTGCCACTTATTACGCGCGATAGATCGCTCAGGAAAATCGGAATAAAGATTGTGGTATCATGATAGCTAAGACTCCATGATTAATGGTGCTCTAGAATATCAGCACGCTGGTTCGAGGCAATTCGAGGGTGAGGACTATGCTCTCCGATAGAATACAGAAAATAGGTTTTTCGCCGACGCTGAAGATTTCGGCCAGGGCCGCCGCCATGAAGGCCGAGGGTATTGACGTTATCGATCTCTCAGTGGGAGAACCCGATTTCCCGACGCCCGATAACGTGAAATCGGCGGGCAAGAAGGCGATTGATGAAAACTTCACCAAATACACCGCAAACGACGGCATACTGCCTCTCCGAAAAGCCATTGCCAAAAAGCTAAGAGAGGAAAACGGGCTCGAATATGAACCCGATGAAATCATCGTATCGAGTGGCGCTAAAAACTGCCTCTATAATTTCTGCATGGCGGTTCTGGATAGCGGCGACGAGGCCATTATCCCGGCGCCGTACTGGGTCAGCTATCCGCAAATGGTGAATCTCGCCGGCGGCACGCCGGTGATAATCCAGACCAGGGAGGAAAACGGATTCCGCATTACACCCGATGAGCTTTCGGCGGCCATCTCGCCATCCACCAAGGTGCTGATAATGAACAATCCCTGCAATCCCAGCGGAGCCGGTTATACCAGGGAGGAGCTTTCGAAGCTGGCGGAGGTCGTTGCAGATGAAGGAATATTGGTCGTAGCAGATGAAATCTATGAAAAGCTTGTTTATGATGGTTTTGAATTTGTATCGTTTGCCTCGCTTGGTAAAAAGATTCAAGAACAATCCGTGATAGTCAACGGCGTATCCAAGGCATATTCCATGACAGGATGGCGTATCGGGTATGCCGCCGGTCCCAAAGAATATATCATGGCGATGTCAAAGGTGCAGTCGCATAACACCTCCAATGCCTCATCGATCTCCCAGATGGCTGCGCTGGAGGCTCTCACCGGACCCCAGCATGAGATCAGCCGCATGCGAAGCGAATTTCAGATAAGGCGCAACTACATGATCGATAGGCTCCGCGGTATCCCCGGGGTATCCTGCTACGAGCCGCGCGGCGCGTTTTACCTCTTCCCGAATATATCGTCGTATTTTAAAAAGGAATATGAGGGGATGCAGATCCGCAACTCCTATGGAATGGCTTATTATCTCTTAAAGCACGCGCACGTGGCTGTGGTGCCGGGTGAGTCATTCGGGAGCGAGGGGTATATCCGGCTGTCATACGCAACCTCCATGAAGAAGATAGAGGCGGCGATGGATCGCATCGCCACCGCCCTGGCGAAGCTGGAACCGACCAGGGATGCAAAGGTTATATCGCTCAATAATGCCATTACGGTTAGAAAAGGGGTTGTCGAGACCGAGACGCATGTCGGCCCGGAATTGCGCGATGCTCTCGTGGCGGAGGCAAAAGCGCATTTAACTCACCAGGGATACTACGAGTGGAACGCCAACATTCAGGGTGTGATAATTCAACTGAGGACCAATCTCTCACACCTCTACGATTTCTGGGTCGAAAACTGGTATCCGGCTCAACTTGAGACCGATCTGGAACCGCACGGATTAATCTATGCCGTGGGCTGGATTCCCGGCCGTGAACCCCGAGCCTATTATAACAGCGAGTCACGGACGGCCGTATTCTTCAAATCCGCATACTATGGCCAGTTGAGATCCCTGGCCCTGGGTATGGCGGATGATATCGCCTCAAGGTTTTCTGATACATATTCGGTGCGCGGCCTGGCTCTCGATTTCAATGGTAGAGGTCTCATAATGATCGCCCCCAGAGGGACCGGCAAGGCCAACTTCTTCGCCAATTTATTGCGCCATCCGAAAAGTAAAATTGTTACGGATGATGTTGTATTTGTGAGAATCAATAAAACTGCCGTTGCCGATGTCCCCGAGCGAAAATTCTATATGCAGACCAATTTTGTGGAAAAATACCCGGATTTCGCCCCTCTGTTCGATAAATCTAAATGCGAAAACGTTATTACAAATCGTGATGAATGTGTAAATGGCCCCTGCCAGAAGCTCAATAACTGCCGTCTCGATCGTGGATCCCCCTTCTGTTATGAGGCCTCCCCCGTTTCCAGGGCGATGCTCGATCCCTACTGGATCGGAGGGGCTGAAAAACATACCAAGCGAACCGATCTTGAATGGATCCTGCTTTTTAAGAACGATCCAGTCAGCCCGGTGGTCAAGCCGGCATCCGTTGAGGAGGCGCTGCGTTATTGCGAGGAGGGGCTTTCACAATCGGGCGCCCTGAAATCGGAGCCGTTTTTCAACCCTCATCTTCTCGCCCGGGGATCCGACCGGATCGATGCCCGACGGCGTTTCCACGAACGCCTTCTTAACATTGCCAGGCCTTATTTCATAAACGTAGGCGCCGCCTCGAAGGATGAAATACAGAACAGAATTAATGAGATTATCGGAATCTGATACATTACGAGGACTCTTAACGCGGATAATAAAAGATTAATTAGTATCAATTTTCATTAGATTAAGCCGGGGGATTTATTGTCATCAATATTAATATTCATATTGGGGGTTGTTTTCGGGGCCGCCTTTATCTTTGTTATCGGCCAGCTCCTTAAAAAGAAAACCGAGTCCGAGGCTTTACGGGTCAAGGAGGAGATGGAGAAAGTCTTCAAGGCGGCTTCATATGATCTGTCGAAACAATCTATCGAGGAGATCCTGAAGGTCTCGAAGGAGCTTCTGGTATCGAAAACTTCTGAAAGCGCCGCCGATTTAGAATCCAAAAAGAAGCTCATAGATCAATCGCTGGAAAATATCTCCAGGGACATGCAGGAAAGGCTGGAAAAGGTTCAGAGGCTGATGACCGAAATTAATAAAACGGTTCCTGAAAAATACGGCCAGGTATCCTCGGCCATAGAACAGATAGCGAAACAGAGCGAGGGTCTTCGGAAAACGACTGAGTCGTTAAACAGGGCGTTGTCATCGACGCAGGTCAGGGGTCAATGGGGAGAGCGGATGGCCGAGGACATTCTGCGCATAGTCGGCCTGCAGGAAAATATCAATTATGTAAAACAGAAACCCATCGAGGGCGGCAAATCGAGACCCGATTTCACTTTTCTTCTACCCAACAATCTCAAGCTCAACATGGACGTTAAATTTCCCTATGAAAAATATCGCGCTTTTCTCGATGCCGATGGCGAATACGATAAAGAGCAGGCCAAAAAACTGTTTTTGGGCTCCGTGAAGGATAGGATCAAAGAGGTAACGAACCGTGATTATATCAATCCGGAGGAAAATACGGTCGATTACGTTCTCGTTTTCATCCCTAATGAGCGGATCTATGCCTTTATACAGGAGTCAGACTCATCGATACTGGATGAGGCATTGAGGCAAAAGGTCATATTATGTTCGCCCCTCACGCTTTATGCTATGCTGGCCTTGATAAGACAGGCCATTGATAATTTCAATCTCAAGCAATCATCAAGAGAGATTCAAGCGCTGCTGGGCGGCTTTTCAAATCAGTGGGAAAGATTCGTAGATTCGATGAAAACAGTGGGCAGCAGGATAGACAGCGCCAGGTCGGCGTTCGATGAGATGATCGGCACTCGCAAGAGGATGCTCGACCGCCAGGTTAAGAAAATCGATGACCTCAATAAAGCCGAAGGGATCGAGCCGAGGGTATTGCCCGATGATGAAATCGGCGAGATTGAGGATAAAAGTGATCCCGATAAAGAAGACCTGCTGTTATAGAAATGTATCATTAGTTGAGTTTCAGAAACCGGGGAATATTATATATTGACAATTGTATACTTTAATAGATGGCACCGGCGAATCCGCAGCGAACGATGAAATGAAATAAAGCATTATCCGGGGAGGATAACATGTCGAAAAGCTTGTTTAAATCCGGCTGTATCAATGTGCTTAGTGCAGTTTTCTGTTTCGCAATTATTACTGCGCAGATTGCTACAGCCCAGGAGGGGGAATCCGGCGCGCCTCCCCCCAAACATTCTCTCAAAGACGGCGCCTGGGCGTTGCAGTTTCAACTGGGCAGCGCCTTTTCACGCCGGGGATATGAAGGTATAGTCTTCTCAGCCAAATATCATCTAACAAAAAGATCTGCAATTCGCCTGGGTATCGATATCAATGGCCATATTCATTTCGGCGGCCACACAAGTCATCACGGGATACCGCCCGATGACACTCTTTATACTTCGTCAAGGGATAATATGAATCTTGAGGGAATCAATCTGAAATCTGAATATCTTAAATACACCCAGATAGATCCGAAACTGCATTTCTTCCTTGGCACCGGCCCAACTTTTGGGTTTTCGCACCGTAAATCCAAAAGAAATGACTGCCGTACCTACCCTCCGGAGCCCAAAAGGCCTAGATACATTTCCGAGGAATATAACTGGTCGTTAGGTATTTCCGCTCTACTTGGAGCGGAATGGTTTCCGTCAAAGAGGATCAGTTTTATCGCAGAATATGGTGTGTCATTTGATTATACGTATGCGATAAGAAAATCGGAATATACCACTGACGAGCGTGTTAACTTTAATCGATCCAGGTATCATATGAATTATTTTACCCTGGATCTTCTGGCGGCGAAGATCGGTATAGCTGTATATCTCTAAATTATTTAGTCCGCCTGTAATCCTCTCATGATCGTTTTACGGCTATGAAAAGGCTGCCGTACGGCCGGAATGTATCATTTCTTCTTTTCTATCCTTTCTAACTTTTCGCTAAGCTCCTCAAATCCCTTCGCATCCCATTCAGCCATTCCTGCTTCCTTCAGATATTTTTTTGCTTTTTTGAAATGATCCAGCGCGGTCTTACGATTCCCTTGCGCCAGCGCTATTTCGCCCAACTCGCGGTGTGAAAATCCCACCCATTCAACGTTTTCAGGCGATGATGCCTTATCGTATCGTTTCACACCCCAATTATAAACCTCATTCATCCAGGCAGAAGTGGAATCTAATTAGCCGACCATTCTGTAAGCATGTCCAACAGACCAATCAGCGATGAGTTTTGCCAGCTCGTTTTCTTCTTTGTAGTGATACTGGCGGGCTTTCTTTAATGCCTCCAGCGATTCCTCATAGCGGTCGAGGATAAGGTATAAAAAATTATAGCTGCAACGGGTATTATGGCTGGGTGCCGCCGTGGCATTCGTAGCAACCGATTTCCCGCCAGGCTTCGTCTATATCCATGGGATGCTTGAATTCGAGGCCCTCCTGTGAGACGGAAACCTCGAACGTCTCGCCGGCGCCCTGGGACATGATAATATGGCAGACTTTGCAATCGTGGGTAATCGTTATTCCGTCCTCGTTCTTGTGATTGCCCAGATGACACCGCATACAGCCTTTATCGTAAAAGTGTCCGATATTATCCAGATAGTGGGTCCAGTTTGCCATCATCTCCGGGAAGATATTCTTGGAGAAAGCTTCCTGGGCCGACACTATGGCTTGATCTATTGTCACCCGATGTTCTCCGTAGAATTCAGCGTAATTGATCCTGTAGTAATCGGTGATATAATTGGCGATGCCGGCTATGGCTTCCTCTTTACTCGAATATTCCCTGGATAGAGCCTCGACGGCGATTCTCTTAATTTCAGGAATAGTCGGATTGATCTTACCGGTCAGGATCATCTTATCGATGGCATAATCCGGGG
>Ga0114920_10001407_pt1 | contig 11029 bp, 27 predicted proteins | sample ChitaG_FD_88683 | JGI IMG/M metagenome (GOLD analysis project Ga0114920, IMG submission 88683) | Deep subsurface microbial communities from South Pacific Ocean to uncover new lineages of life (NeLLi) - Chile_00310 metaG | ecosystem: Environmental > Aquatic > Marine > Oceanic > Sediment ...
TGGAACAGGGTCTATTACTTATCAATGGCAACGGAGTGATGGAGATGCTGACTCTGGCTATGGGAATATAGGTGGTGCTACCACTGACCCATATAATGATACGGGTGCTCCTGCTCCTACAATAACCGCAGGTGCGGTTGTGGCTACAGATGGAGACCATACCGATAAAGTTGCTCTAAGTTTAAGTGGCACATCAAATAATGATGGTGCTGGTAGATACTTCAAGTGCGTGCTAGACGCTACAGGAACATCTCAGGCAACCTCATCTGTTGACCGAGGCTATCGTGGAGCAGGCACTCTAACTTATCAATGGCAAAAGTCAGCAGGTGATGCTGATGAAGATTATTCTAATATAGATGGGGCAACAAGCTCTACTTATAATGATACCGCAGCACCAGCACCTACAATAACAGCGGGGACAGGTGATGCTACTGATGGATTGACAGCTTATGTAACTTTAAGTCTATCTGGGGAATCTACTACTGTTGGGGCTGGTAGATATTACCAATGTGTTCTAGCCGCTGCACCAGCAGGTGGGCAAACTGCTACTGCTAATAGAGGACACAGAGGAGTTGGGAGTTTAACCTACCAGTGGCAAATAAGTGCTGGTGATAGTGATGCTTCTTATTCAAACATAAGTGGAGCTACCACAGAACCTTACAATCACGCAGTAGCCCACAGTGACGGCAGATATTATCAGTGTGTTGAGAACGCCACAGGAGCAAGCGAACAAACCTCCAGTGCCGATAGAGGATGGCGTAAACCCTTAGAAGTAACAGATGGAGACTTAATAGGAATAAGGATTATAAGGAAGAGCTGATGAACGACAAGAGAAGTTATAGAGATATTGTGCTGGATTTAGAGAAACATCTGGTGGAATATAATGTTCATATAGTCTATATCGGCAATCACTTAAAAAACATTGACTCGCACCTCAATAGATTAAATGAGAGAACGAGTGATTGTGAGGTTGCAACGACTAGGGCTGGCACTAACATCAAATGGATTATACGAATAGGTGGCGGACTATTCACTATTCTTGCTGGTGGCACGGCTCTTGTCTTAAAGCTATTCGGGGTGTATTAGGATGAACCCTTACAAATGGATTTATATGCACACCCCGATTAAGCGCCCATTTACTTTCTTCTGGCGTGATATATACCACGAGGCTGAGTGGCTTATCCAGCTTATATGGTTCTCTATCGGGGTAACTGTTGGCATATTCTTTGGCTGGAAGATAGCTCTAATAATCTGGGGTATCTATACACTCGGCTACATTAACGGGCATCTACATTGGGGAAAAGACTGGATTAAAGGGCAAAAAGGCAATTAGTCCCCCTTTTCAATTTCTACTAATCCCCTGATAACCGCCACAATACCCACTGCCATAGCAAGGGCAACCTCCTTAAAATTCAGATACATTGCTCCATAGCAGATACCCCCCATTACCAGAATACCTAATAATAATCTAGGCTTAATTTTTACCTTCATTGTTTACCTCCTTAAACTATTCGTTGGATGCTACCATCTTGATAGAACGCAACAAAGACCTTTCGCCCCGCTGGCGTTAGATAACGAATGTAACCCTCATCTAGGTTATCTTTCCCAGCCTGCTCGCTTTCCAGCACAATCCACTCATTCTTCTTGGCAAATTCAGCTAACTTAGTTGCAGTTATCATCTAGTCCTCCTTTTAATTTCTCTGCACAAATGAAGTCCATCTAAATGCCTATGGTAGATTTCACCTCCTTCCTGCACATACTTACCAGCAGGTTTAGTTATGAGCTTCCTACTACCACGATATTCTCTAGGGACGACCTCCTTAACTTCCTCCAATTTCTCATCTTCAAAGTACAGCGTCATCATCTCCTTACAGGATAGACACTTATAGACTTTCTCGGTTACTTTGTCAGACCTTAATTTTACAGGTTCTCTCCCATTGTCATAAATACAATAAGGATACGGGCAGTGATAAAGGCAGGTATCAATGATTTCCTTACTAGGGTTACCATTAGCCCAACCTGTGTTACTTTGCGATACTTTTAATTCTGTTAACGGGCAAACCTTCTTCACTATTACCTCATATCTAGCTCAATGTATTTTCGGGTTGTATGTCAGGATATGGACTGCCAATTTCAAATGTGCTTACTGATAAAAAGTGAGGGCTTACTTGCCAATGCCTAACCCTACCCCACGGGAAAATCCTGAAAATGTTTTTGCCATACGAATCTATATTTACGGGGATGTTACAAATAAAATGGTCGTGCCAGCCCAGGTCAAAATACTTTACACTAGGGTTAACGCCTTGCTCGTATTGCCTGCCAATCATTCTAAGGAAAGGATAGCCACTATCGTGCATTCCCCTTCGCCCAAGAGAAACCACAATTATATCGCTTATCTCCTCCCCTCGTGCCTCCCTTGTGCCACGAATATTGTCGGGGTTAAACGAATCATCATAAGCCTGTATATCCCTAATCTCCTTTTTAGTCAGTTCCATTACCGACCTCCATTTTTATTTCCTATGCTTCCATTTCCCCCAGAGCCAATGCACAGCTAAACAGTAGAGGGCACAGAAATTCATCTCCAATAATAGCTCAAGCCACCAAGTCATCTTGTCTTCAACCTCCACATTTGCTTAATCGTTATCTTTGGGATTGTTATTGCTTGTGAAAAATGGGATGGATTAAGGCTTAAAGTAATTCTCACATCTTTGTCGGTTTCCTTTAACAAAATACCCACAGTAACACAAGCCTCAACTTCCAAGTCATCAATGTTTTCCCTCTCCTGCCATATCGGCATACTGGTAGAGCAAGCATCCAGCCATTTTATAAGCACAATTCGCATTGACCACACCTCTTTAATAGCAATCCATTAGTCCGTCATTTAATCGCCTAGATTTGGCTCTGGTGGCTTCTCATCGGCGTTTCTTGCTAAACTTGCGGTAGCATTTCAGGCAATAAATCTCACCTTTAATAATCCCGCTTACCCCAAAGGAGCAATCAGCATTACACTTTACACATCTCCAGTCTGTCGGCTTAATCTTCTTCATTAGTTTCTTCTTGCTATTAACTTGTGCCAGTATCCACCCTGCTCCAAGTGATTTGATTGGGTCTACAAAGGCTTTTAAGAACGAACTTGACCAACCATAACCTCAGCCTTTCGTGCCACCTCCTACAATGAATTGATATATACCACTCACCCAATGGTGCCCCCCTGTTTGCCCACAAATTCATAATTTCCACTCAATTCCTCCTTGACATTAGACTCCAACACCAGCCGACTATAGCTCTGTTTATACACAATCTATCATTGAAACAGATTTGGAAACAGCGAGCTTCGTGGTCGCACATCTCATACCCCCGTCTCTCCATCTTCTTGTCAAGACGCAATCTATCAAACTCAACAATTTCAGCGGTCTTTTGTGCCTTAGTTATCATAATTCTATATCACTCCCAGATTAAAGACCTCTTGCCGACACCTATTTGCTGAGATTTCGCAATACTTTTCTTCTATCTCTATACCGATACATTTGCGATTTAATTTCTTGGCACAATAACAAGTCGTCCCTGAACCGAGAAAGGGGTCAAGGATTAAATCTTTTAGTTCAGACAATCGTATGATTAGGTCGCTTGTGCCCGATATGGATTGCCCCCATTTATGGTATGTCTTATCATTATCATTCGGGAGACTCTTGGAAACATCGCCTATCCATTTACCATTGTATTCACCGTTGATATACCACAATATCGGCTTCCAAAAGGTATTCACTTTCTTTTGCCATAACTGAGCGGATTGTGCCCCTGGCGTAAGATAGGCGATTATCCAATGATATGATAAATACTCAGAAAGCAATCCCATAACTTCATCTAGATAGCTTTGCCCTGCCATAGTAGCTAAGCTACCACCGTCAACCAACAAATCCCTTGAACTACTGGCCAAGAGGGAATAGAGAGGCAAGTATTCCCTGCCATAAGGTGGGTCGGTAAGCACCAAATCCACCTTCGGCAATTGAGGTAAAATCTCCCTACAATCTCCGTGATAGATTGTTACCCATTCATCTTTATAGTAAGACTTCACTTAATTCCCCATTCTTTTAATTTGGATTGCCAATATCTTGTTGGAACTTCAATATAATCCAAATCCAAAAAGACTTTCAAGCTCTCCACGCACTCCACCACTTCTCTTATCCCTGCCTGTTGTCCAGCTATAACAAAATCCTCCCAACTGGGTTCATAGCCAAACCCAGCCTGTCTAGCAACTTCTTTGGCTACTATATCTTTAATTGTCATTTCCCCCTCCATATATTTGATACTTCTTATTCAAAGAGTTCCCTCACCTTTTTAATCAGTTCCTTCGCTTGCTGAATATCATCTGTGTGTCTGTAGATTTCTGTCTTGAGAAACTTAATAAATGCCTTTGCCTCATTTGGTTTCAAGCTCTCAATTATGACCTTGCTGTTTTCATCAAAGACCATTAGTCCCTCCTTCTATCTAAATTACCCCCATAACTATTAACGCTATCCCACAGAGTATTCTAGCAAGTCTAACCCAATGGTCTTTGAGAAAGGTTTGCTTGGGGCTTCCCTCATAGCTTGGGGCGTTAAGATACAATGTCCAGCTATAAATGCCATCTGATACAATCCAGCAACCCAATATGCCTATCCAGTAACCAAATTCCATCTATACCTCCACCTTTACTGCTCGTCTTGGTTTGTCTGGTAAATCTTCCCAGTGCTTAGAATGGGGAGTTAATAATCTAATAAGAGGTGTTGCCATATCCACCGGTGGGAAGCCCAGAAACTCTGAATACCCACCCCACTTCAAATAGGCATTGGTCTTTATCAGCATCTTCCTGTGTGCTGTAACCCTACCTATCCTAAATCCCGTCTCATTCCCCTTCTCATCCTTCTCGGCACGAGTTCTAGGGTCTGGTAGTAAATAGACATCAGGGGCTACATTAACTACATGGTCGTGAGACATAGCATAGAAGTCAGCATGTATCCAAGTAGCCGTTCTCTCCACCTTTACCGCTTTAGCCGACTTAGTTCTAGCCCCGCCATAGCCGTGTGTCTGATAAAACCAGAATACAAAAGGTCTATCTTCGTGTCGGCTATTGCCACTACCAAATGAAATCTTATGGAGTAATCCTTCTGGGCGATATGGTATCTCTAGTCCCCTAGCAATATCACGAACAATATGGATGCCTGCCTCCCTCCAGATACGGTCTTCGTGGTTGCCATCTACCGCACCAAACAGCTTGGATTTATACGGGTCAAGCCATTCCTTTATCTGGTCTCTCTGCTTCTCAGGTGAGCCTACTTGTTGATATATTTCCCCCTTAGAAGTCCTCAAGGTAGACTCGCACAAATCCCCATTCAGAAATCCATAAGCGTTAGGCTTCTCCAAGAACTCAAGTGTCTTCATAAAGTGCTTCTTTGAAAACAATGGGTTGCCATAGTGAGCATCGGATATGGGAACTATAAGCACCTCATTGAACTCGGTATCTAAAGTATGAGAATAATAAACTAATTCGCCCTGAGTAATTGCTTCTTCTTTCATTCTACCTCCAAATACCAGATGTGGCACATAGGATACATTCTAATTCGCCCATCCTTAAATCTCACACACAAACAATTCCCTTCTTGCCAATAGAAATCCACCTCCATTGTTATTTTTGCCGTAGTATCCTTCGCACTAATTGTCACCCTCATTGTTTACCTCCTTCTCTAAATAAATGAAACGAGAATTGCTGCAGGTAGAAGACCAATCAATACCCCAAGAAGTAATCCTTGATAAAAATCCTTTGTCATCTAGCCCTCCTTAATTAATGGCTCCCTAAATATAACAATAACAGAGGGACTGAATGTTTGTTGCCAAGTTCCCTCTTTTGTTAGGAATCTAGGTCGCCCCCTAAGATACCTTATCTCGCCCCTTAAAGCATAATCGTGCCACCAAGATGTATCAGTAGCAGATGGCACAAGGCAAACAACAATAGCCCCCTTGCAGGCTGACTCATAAGCCTTTGCCACCCAATCGTTCAATGCCTTACCATAGGGTGGATTCATAAATACTGTGCGTTGCCCCCAATCCCGATTCAGACCATCTTCTTCAACCGAAAAATAGTTTGAGCATTTAGCATTCCAGTCAGAGGCACAAGGGTCAAGTGTAAAATGAAACTCATCATCTAATTTTTTATATAACTCCAATGGCGTAGCCCAATCAGAACCACGATTATGCCACCTACCATCGTTGCGAACTCTGCCCAACTTAGATTTACCCTGTATCATTTTACCCCCCATATATTGAGCAGATACTCATTATTTTGAACTTCCAGCCATACCTGTATCTTGTGGTTGTTGGTGAAGAACTCCATAAAAGGCGTACTTATATTTGTGTCCATTCTATCCCCCATTCTTTTAATTGGTTCTCCATCTTTTCCTCTTCTATCTCAAACACTTCGTATACAGTCGGCCCCTCATAGCGGTGTCCGTGTATCCCACTATGCCTCAGCCACTCCACCACTTCCCTTATCCCTGCCTGATATATTTCCTTCTGTTGGAGTTTAGATAATGGCATACCACATTTATAGCAAGGTAAGGGATAGCCGTGTTGAGGACACCACTTAACATCTTCAGCTTTCATTTATTCCCCCCTTAATTCTGGATGCTTTTCATATTTTTATACCATTTGCATTTAGTAACTCTCGCAATTTTTCTATTTCCCTCTCCAACTTTTTAGTATATGCGGTCATTTTAGAAAGTGGGTCATGCCTACGGGATGACGGAAACAACTCAAGGTTCTCTAGACGATTATCGCTTCTGATACTATTCTTGTGATGTACTACCTCCCACGGCAATAAGCATCTTTGAAAATGCTTGGCCATAACAAGGCGATGTTCCATAACATACCTTCTTTTATCACACATTGGATAAAAGAAGTCATCAGGCGAAACATATACCATCACATAGCCATCTGTTCTTTCAATTCTCCCACCCTTCCAATGCCAATTATTTGCCCCAAATCTGCGTGGATATTTTTTAATTCTCTCTTGGGGTGTTGTTTTTAGGTAAACTCTGTTAGTGTTAAGATTCTTGAGGTGGCATTGGACGCATCTCTTAACCGCTGGTAAGCCATTCTTCAACTGTACCCATCTGTGCTCTTTGCAATCTGGACAAGGTAGCCATTGATATTTACACCTAATCTTTTTCCCTAGTTCTTTTCCTATGCGGATTTCCCCATGTTGCATGATATGTCCTCCATATAACTGCGCTACTTTTCTATTATACCATGTAATGCACTATGACATCTACCACAAAGTAAGATTAGATTTGGCTTCTCGGTTTTGCCACCCTTTGAAAGGGGGATTTTGTGATGTATAGCTAGACCACGCCAATCTGGCAATCCACCGCATTTCATACAATGTTCACCATATTCTTCAATTAACTCCCTCTTAATCTTTGCCCTAAGTGCTAACTCTATTTTTTGTTTATCACTAATGGGCTTTATCCCAGACTTTCTCATATACCATCTTTCTCCTTTACGTTAAGTACAAATTTAACTCCACAATCGGCACAATGGCTACCTACTTTCACAACTACATGCTTATAAGTTGTCGGCTGAGTTTCCTGTATAATATTACCGCTACCACACACGGGACACCTTTCTATTTCCTTCTGTTTATTCATCTATACCTCCTAATATATTCTCTCCATTACAATCTTGTTCTTATCACGCCATACTAAGTATCCCTCACAGTATTCTTTACCTCTAAGAGCTTCTATTAAGGCTTGCTTCTTGCCTACTGAGAACGGCAAGTTAATCTGGCATTGACAACCAATAAAATGCGTGTCAAATAGGGCACAAACATCTATGGCTGAGTGTGAACCAGCAGTCCTAGCTGACCACGAAGCCCCATCAGCAAGGAACTTCTTTACTAAGCGTCTTTCAAAGTTAGCTCCAGCCTTGTATTTATTTATCATTGTTCAATCTCCATATGTTCTTTCTATACCAGTGAAGTGAGCACCGTCAGTTAAGGTAAATTTGAATTTCATATTGTTGGGATTGACATTCCGTTTAACAAAGGATTTAGCCTTTCTTATTGTCAAGATGCCAGGGTCTATTGTCAGCACAAGCCTTGCTATCTGACGGCTGAAGTCTCTACCGATTGGAAGCTCCGCACCCTTAGCCTTCTGGATTGCTACAATCGCTATCCCCCTACCAAGTGCGTCTCTTATTTCCCTTAGAAGTTTAGCCACGCTGTAAAAGTTATCCGTTATCTCAAGGTAGTCAATGATGTTTATATGGTCAGGCTCTATCACATCAGCAAAATTCTGGCTTCTTTCCCTTACCAAATCATCGGGCCAGAGCTTATGGTCGGGATAGTTAGCGAACTTCAGGGCTAATTCCTTCTCACTGTTCTCACTATCAAAGAGAACTATGGGATACCTTCTCCAGTTAAGGTCAATAACATTATGTAGAAAGGTGGTCTTACCCTCATTGGGGTCGCCACCAACAACGATAAGATTGCGTGGATATATCTTCACATACTCCTCCAGCTTAAAAGGCCAGTGTATATCAAGCCCCTCAAAATCACTAACCCCTTTCCAGTTTAGAATAGGAGCATCCCTATCAATCAATCTAAATGTGCCATGCTTTCCATTGATGGTTTTGGTAATCCTGTCCTTACAAATTCTGCTCATATAAACATAGGCATTTTGCCTGTTAGCAGGGTCGTTAATTGGTATCTCTCTAAACATATCCTGGTAGCTAAAAACACCCGTTGTTTGTCTTACCCAGTTTTCTATAACTTCTCTTGTTATTTTCTCTGGCATAACACTACTTACACTCCTTACAGCATCTAACACTTATGACAGGTTTTTTGTTAGTTTCTTGCGTTATCCTCTTATAATTAGTTAGTGTATTAGTATTTACTCTTAGGTTTTTTGTTCCCGAAAAGTGTATTAACCTTAGAGAATATGGACTCAAACTTCTCATAGTCTTGCTTAAACTTCTCTCTGAGTGATTGCTTGAAGTAGTAGTTTGAGGTCTTGTATTTCTCTAGCTTGATGCCCTGTCGCAGTAGCTCTTGTGTCATAAACTCAGTCCATTCACACATAGCATCCTCTAAGGCTTTCTGTCTGTGAGCTAGATACATCGAGTCGGTTCTTAGTTGCTCCAAGCTATCACTCATTCCAAATCCTCAACTTCTACATAGCCAGCCATATCTTGCAATGCTCTACCATAAGCATCTCTTTCAACAGGCATCCAAGAGTGTTGGTAAGGATTGGTGGGCAATTCCCTATCTACTTTCCTCACAACATTCTGGCTCTTGAGGTAGGAGATGAGACTCTCTGCACGCACATACCAATAGGATTTAGACACATCTGGCAACTCTTCCCATAGGCGTGGATTTCTAGCAGCTACCTCATATTCATCAATGAATTGTGCCACTTCTTCGCTTGCCACTTGGTATATCTGCTTTGCCAATTCTTCTTTTATATCACTCATTCTTCCTCCCTTAATCTTTCTATTATCCAGAGATACAAAGCATAGATTAAATCCATTATCATTCCCCAACCTCTTCCAATATGGTTTGCCACCACTTCTTCACCCACTCTCTGCTATAGCCCTCAGCACCACTACTATGGATTATAAGTGGTTTGATAGCATTATCCCACTCATCCGCCACCTTCTTCAACTGGGATTTGGCCGACATAGCAATAAGGTCGGAATACATTCTACACTCTGTGTTTGCATCATCCCCATACCATTCTAATCGTATTCTGTCTTTCTCTTCATCAGTAAGTAATATCATTTCAGCCCTCCAACCATTTTTTGTATTTATCTCTATGCTTGTTATCGTCTTGAGTAGACAGATAGTCAGGGCAATCCTTTCTGGTATCGTGGCATTTAATACCTGCCCGATGTCCCCGTTCACATTTAGGGGCGTTCTTCCAGTAGTAATAAGCACACATTGTTACGACACTCATCTTAACCCCCTTATTTCCCAGCCCACACCAGCACCCAAGACATAGATGCAGACTATTAAGACTATCCACCACCAGTTTTTATGCAGCCAGTTCATTGGGTTTTTCCTCTTCGTTACCGCAATGAGGGCATTTAAGATGAATATGGGCTTTTTGGCAGTCAACACAAAAGTAACGAGTCTTATATTTATAACCAAGCACCCAACCTAGGGCTTGAATTTGCCCCTTGACGATTTCCAGATAACCTTGCTTGGCATAATAAGGCACATCGGGATACAACTTTAGTCCTTCCTTGAGCTTCTGGTGTTGTTGCTTAATCTCATCTCTAGTTTTCACCCTGTCCCTCCTTATATGCTAAAGCTAATTCAACCCCATTCTTTAGTAACGCTCTTTTACTGGACTCCATTCCCCCGATAACCCCACGATAGGTCTGCCCCCTCTTGACAGTAATCCCCATTAGTTTCAATTGCTCAACTACCCACTCCTTATTATCTAGTTTCTCTAGGGCTTTGAGCCACCATTCCTCATCAAAATCTCCTCCCTCTCTATCGCCTTGTCCAAGTCCTTCTCCAGTATCTCGTCTAGCTTTCTCAGTAGATACCTTAATAGAAACATCTTTGCCTCCTTTTATAGAGCCATTTGCCCAGTCAAGTAAAAAGGCTTCCCGAGCAACAACTAATGGGTCGTTATCTTTACGCTTCCCTGCCCTCCAGTCTTCCCCAATCTCCATTACAAGGGTTCTTCGGTCAACCTTATCCTCATCTCTACCCTTATAAGTTGAGGGTGCTGGCTTCTCTGTCGCCTCAGATTTCGGCTCGTTACACCATTTGCCAGTGGATTCGCCATCTTTGTCAAGTATTTCGTGGGCAAAACCTTTCATCTTGCCCCGTTTGAAGAATGTTGTTTGATGTTCTTTACACCAGTGTTCAGCCATTTTGTTCCTCCTTTACCTGCCACAATGACCACAATAGAGCGAGGGCAGGGTCATCCCCATCTAATACCAATTGCATCCAACGCCACATTTTCCTGATAAATGCATGTTCGAA
>Ga0114920_10001409_pt1 | contig 11027 bp, 15 predicted proteins | sample ChitaG_FD_88683 | JGI IMG/M metagenome (GOLD analysis project Ga0114920, IMG submission 88683) | Deep subsurface microbial communities from South Pacific Ocean to uncover new lineages of life (NeLLi) - Chile_00310 metaG | ecosystem: Environmental > Aquatic > Marine > Oceanic > Sediment ...
CACGGTCGACACACACGACCATCGCCGAACGCCAGCAATCGTTGTGCATCTGAGCGGCATCCGTCCAACCGCCGTAATACCACCAGCTTGTGGGAGAGAATAACAGCAAGGCATCCAGGCCATGCTTATTCAGGAGCTGCCTTGCCTTATCGATGCGCAGTCTGTATTCGTCATAGGGAAAATAGGGCCACTTTACCCCCTGTTTCATGTTCACCCTCCGCACTGAGATTTGTTAAGAAATCAAAGTGCTGTGGATATGACCAGTCACAGCCATCTTCCACGCCAGCAGCTATGCTATGCCTATTGCCCATGGCTGTCAATATGCCCGCCGTACTGTGGTTGCTTAGCAAAGTAGCGCGAGGCTTCAGCCTGGCTATGACAAGGCCCCGACGTATCGGGGCGCTACATTAGGCGTAAATGCAGAAGGCAAGATTACTAGACGAACTTATGGGATTGGAGACCTTATTTCTATAGTTCTCTTTGTGCTAATGAGCGGTTCTCCAAAGCAAGTTGCATAAAGCGATTGGTTGTGTGCTCTTCAGTGCCTTTGTGACGCCACGATAACTTGCACTCGCCGGGCAACTTGTCCAATCCCATCTCCTCATTTTATCATGAACTCACATGAAATCCTGCTATAGGAGATTAATATGAGTCATTTACCACTTAGAATGTGGGCTGTAGCGACTATTACGCTGGCTTTTTTCGCTTGCGCTGTTCGCCTCGGCTGGGCTGCTAGTAATCCTATGTCGGCGGATGCCCGAGCTCTCATCGTTCTGCTCATGCTCGCCGTTCTTAATGTATACTCCCTCATTATCTACATCATTATCAGGCCCAGTCGCGAAAAGCTGAGCAATCTGTTTTTCAAGATATGGATTACGGTAACAGCTACGGCCACTGCTGCTGCTGGCGTCATTCACTTCGTTCGCTTTTTACCATCCCCTCAGTGTGTGCCGCCATTCAGCCCAATAATAGCCATCCTGCTCCTTGTGGGGGGTATTAGCGGTTATCTACTGGTACTCTGGGTTGTCTGGTCTATTCTGAAGGCGGAGGGAGAGCGATTTTAAACATCCCACGCGTGAGGCGTCGCGAGCGTAAGAACCGATTGTAATAGCGTATGAAAGAAGTTGATAAAGTAAGGTGGGTGCTGCCATAAGAGAGCAAAGCCACCCACCCTACAATCTGAGAACTCCCAGTCTTTTTCCCCGTTGCCCCTTTTTATATTTGTCAAGAACCCTATACAGGGATTTTCCCAATCACTGAGCAAATCATAACTCGGGCTCTAATTCAATCTGGAGGGCAACAAGGATTCTACACACCATGCCGTAGTAGCCAATGGTTGCTGTCAGCTCAACAATCTCGTGCTCACTCAAGAAGCTCCGGAGCTTGGTAAACGTGTCGTCTGCCGCCCCAATGTGCTGCGCCACCTCGTCGGTATACTGTAGCACCGCCCGCTCTTGATCGTTGAACACGGCCGAACTAGCCCAATGTGGGATCTCATCAACCTGCTTTTGGCCAGCCCCAGCCTCCAGTGCCCGAGGAGTATGCTGCTTGAACTCATACTCGGCTCCCGCGAGATCGCCAACACGGAGGATGGCTAGCTCCCGTAGCCTGGGCGATAGTACTTCTCCTCGAAGAATCGAATTGCCAAGGCGCTGGAAGTTAAGGCCTATGTAGGGACAATGGCCCATTACCTTGAACAGGTTAATGAGTTGGGAGCCATGATTTTCTATACTTTGATATAGTTCTTTTACCTTGGGTTCAGCCTGGTCCTTCTCCACTAAGCTAACTCGTGGCATTTTACCTCCTTAAGCATTTTGCATTATGAGTGTCCTAATATGCCGAGAGCCCACCATCAACCGCAATGGTCTGTCCAGTTATAAATGACGCTTCAGGTGAAGCCAGAAACAACACAGTATAGGCTATCTCTTCCGGTTTACCATGTCGCTTGAGTGGCACTCTCTGTTCAACGTTGCGAATACGTTTTTCATCCATTATGTGCGCAACCATCGGTGTGTCGATAAAACCAGGGGCTACGCAGTTCACCCTAATGCCGTACTTTGCCAAGCCGACTGCAAGGCACCTGGTCAATGAGATGACTCCAGCTTTGGAGGCGGCATAGGCATATATAGGATGCGAAAAATACGCCGCCATAGAGGCATTATTTACTATCGCCCCACCACCATTTTTTATCATCTCGGGAACAGCATATTTACAGACGAGCACTATACTCTTGAGATTGGTGTCCATAACAGCATCCCATTCCTCGCCGGTAACCCTAAGGCCAGCACCACCTAGACCAATACCAACATTATTGAATAGTATATCCAACTTGCCATACTTGGAAATTGTCGCCTCTACTAGATTCTTAGCGTCTGACTCCTTGGTAACGTCCGCCTGCACCGCTATAGCCTCACCGCCTTCGTTCTCAATCATTTTGACTGTTTCCTCAGCAGCATCAAGATTTCGGTCGACGGCAACTACCTTAGCCCCTTCCCTGGCAAACAGGATAGCTGTAGCTTTTCCGTTCCCCATCCCGGCTGTTCTTGAGCCAGCGCCTGCAACTATTGCTACTTTACCCTCTAGCCTCATTATTAATCACCTCCCCAAAGTATAAGGATGTCTAATCTCCAAAAACCCTGTTTCTGGCTTCAACTTTGGCATTTGTCAGTCTCCTTTTCCTTACTGCCTCATATGGTTATCGTCAATAACACTGGCAAACCTCAGCAATGGACACTTTAGGTAGCTGAGTTGTCTCTGTCAAGGGCTCCAAAGCTTACCATTACACACATCTTCCCCTCTTTAATATAAAGGGTTCACAATCTTACCCCCCTTTTGTAAAGGGGGCAAGGGGGATTATGTTTGGACGTGATGCTATGCCTTTTAGCAGGGGGATTTTGTTTGGACGTTATGCCATGCCTTTTAAAAGGGGGATGATCTTGTTTGTAAGTGATGATTAGTTTTTTAAGAGGGTAGAGATAAACATGGCTAGATTTGGGTCGCCGAAATTTCATGCTATGCCGACTTGCTACCGACGGCCGAGAGTATCATCCATAAAGACAATGAGTTGCTTGTTGTTGGTAGCAAGCAGCTCTACTATGGATTCAATCACAAGGTTCAACAGAAAGGGAAATAGCATGTTCAGCCTATCACCATATTCATGTAGCAGTGTTCCTATCTCAGCAAATCCCTCGGCCGCTTGGGGAGACTCACCATGGCTTGCAGCCTGCATCGTGCCCATCAACTGGTCAAGCTTTCGTTTATATATCTCCCTTGCCCTGTCGTCTAGGTACTTGGTGCTGGTTAGTTTCATAAGCTCGATATGGTGCTTCTCATTCATATAAACCCCTCCCCTGAGATTAGTAAGGCCCAAAGATTACCTTAATGACAATAGGATACTATGTCAACCAAGCCCGAACATAACCCACCAGATGGCACTGCCGAGGTCGCTCCAATGGATGAGTGAGGTCTTCCTGCCGTTGTGAGGCTTGTCCCGACTAAGGCGAGAAAAGAAATCCTCCCTCTCCTCGCCAGAGTCGAGTCTTCGACCGTCAAGGGAGAGGGAATTAGATTGCTTCGCTCCCCTCGCAATGACAATAAGAATCCGGCAGGGGTCTGGGGGTGACCCCCAGAAGTGTATTTATGGGCGGGAGGTAGGGCAAAAATGACAGGGACAACGGGGAAGGTGTGAGATGTCAACAATCATATGAGGGCGTATAGCTGCTTGCAATGTGGAAGGCAGAGGCTTTACAATGGGGCTGCGCCGTGGTCTGATGAGAGGTGTGTGTAGCCGTGATAGACCCTATTGACGAATACATAAAGATGTGCGAGAAGGCATGGCCAAATCTGGCAACAATTTTCGACTATAGAGACATTGTATATTCACCAAGCGAGCAAGTCTTGTGCAAAACGGCATATAAGCAAGATATTAATGGAGACCTTAAGCCAGTTTTTATTAAGGTCGATGGCATACAACTAATACAGGCAAACGATTTCTTCATTGTGTGGCAAGAGCGCCAGTTACATGATATGATAGCGGAAAGCAATGTGACCTACTCTCAGTATTTGGACCTGCGCCGTTCATCTAGTGTGCTGGATAATATACCCAGAGACATCGATGGTAGTTTCTTGCCGAGCGCACTGCTGCTCGCTCTGGTAATACACGAACGGTATGGCAAGACTTGGAATGGCGAGGACTGGGTCGATATGGAGGGGGCGTAAAAACATGGTAAAAAGGATTGCCTATCTGGGACCGCCAGGGACCTTTACCGAGGAAGCGGCGCTTCTCTATGATCAAACCGCCCAGCTTACCCCTTTCCCCAGTATCGCCGCGGTGGCTGCCGCCGTCGCCTCGGAGATGGCAGAGGAAGGGGTAGTGGCTATCGAGAACAGCATCGAGGGATCGGTAAACGACACGCTGGACCTGCTTATCCACGAGTCCAAGGTGCTCATCAGAAAAGAGCTTGTCTTGCCCATCGAGCATCACCTCCTGGCGAAGCCAGGGACAGAGGTGAGCGATGTAAAGGTGATCTTCTCCCATCCCCAGGCATTGGGGCAATGCCGCCGTTTCATTGAGTGCTGCTTCCCCAAGGCGCAGGTCGTTGCCGCCCTCTCAACCTCCGCCGCTGTTGAGGAGATGCTGGCCTCCGGCCACCCCGGTGCCGCTATCGGCACAGCAAGGGCCGCCGAACTATACGGCGCAGACATATTGGCTAGGGAGATTCAGGACCAGGCCTCCAACGTCACCCGCTTTGTGGTCCTCGCTCCAACAGATCACCCACCAACGGGCTTTGACAAGACCTCGCTATGTTTTTCCTTCGCCGAGGACCGGCCTGGGGCGCTATCCGAAGTGCTTAGGGAGTTTGCCGAGCGAAATATCAACCTGGCAAAGTTGGAATCCCGCCCCTCCAAGGAGAGCCTGGGGCGGTACTTCTTCCTACTTGACCTGGAGGGGCACCGTGAGGAGCCCCTGATTAGCGAGGCGCTTGAGCGGGTGAGAGAGAAGACTGCCTTGCTGAAGATCTTTGGCTCCTACCCAAGATACAAAGAGAACTAAAAAGGGAGGCTTGGCCTCCCTTTTTGCTTTTTCCCCTAAGTGTCATAGTACCGGTTATACCTGGTTCTCCTCCCCAAACCTTTCCTCATCAGAGGAGATGTGGTGAGGAACCTCTGTTTCCTCTTCTGTACCTTTCCTGATGGCCTCCCTCAAGCCAGGTATGAACTCATCACGGACCACAGAGATAAATTCAGCCACCCTACCACCAAACCCAGCACCTTGCTTCCTGAACCGCACGCGTCTGCTCTCAACAATCCAAATAGCTATTCCCGCGCCGATGAGCCCTCCCAGGATGAGCCCTATAAGAAAGTACTGCCCTCTATTCTCTCCAGCCACCTCTATCCTCCTCCCCCTTTCTCCTCAGAGGTCTTGAGATAAATTCAAAAAACCGGGATATCCCCTGCACAACGCTGGCGATATTGGCCAGCGGCTTGGCGATATGCTCCGAGAACACGGAAGTGATGTCACGGATATTCGCTACAGTTCCAGCCCAAGAATCAAGGATAACTCGAACGCGGCGGTAAAGCAAAAAGGTGATAACGCTAACAAAGATGATGGCGAGAATCCCTGCTATAGAAAATATGACGATAAATAGATCACGTAAATCTGCTAGGGACATCTTTCACCCCCTTGAGTCCCCACATTATACTATGCCTGTCAAGACAAAGGCAACCAAATCTATTATAAGATGGTTATCCTGCTGCCGGCATTATTGAAGAAAAAGCTATCGCCTAGCTCCCGCGCCAATTTTGACGCCGCGGGCAGGCCGGTGCAATGTGATACCCCCAACCTTTGAACGCCAAGCTCCTTTAGGGCTTCAACAGTCCGCGAGATGCGCTCCTCAGAAGCGCTGATGAGGTGGGTGCCCCCAACCACTGTATGGATAAGCTCTATACCGGTTATCTCACGAGCATGGTATAGCGTGTTTACCATGCCGCGATGGGCGCAGCCCAGAACGACCATCAGTCCTAATTCGGTCTTTATGATAAGTGCCCGATCATCCAGAAGTTGGTCGGGGACTAGCTCTCCATCCACCTTAACATAAAGGCGGGAATCGATCTGCTCATACTCGGTGACCATCGGGATCTCGCCCGTGGTCACGATGTCATCGGTGATCCAAACTGGATCGCGACTCAGGGTGAATGAAGCACCTAAGGATTCCAATTCCTCGCGGACGAAGGGTATACCGTTATACCGCTTGCGCTCGCCGAAAACGCCATACTTGGCACCCCATATATCGGGGTGGGCAACGACCTCGACCGCCCCTGTCTCAGCGAGCACTCCCCTAAGCCCACCGGTATGGTCATAATGACCATGACTTAACACAATCCTGTCAATTGTTGATAAATCCACCCTCAAAACGGAGGCGTTGTGAGGCACTGTGGCGCCGGCGCAGGTGTCGAGCAGTATCTTCTGGTCATCCGTCTCCACCAGGATGCTCAATCCCCACTCAGCAAGCACACGAGGTCTTCCAGCAGTATTTTCACCAAGGGTAGTAAGGCACAGGGGCATTTCTGAACTCCTTTAGCTTAGTGATGCCGTCTAATTTTTGTTTTGAGGATATTTGGAGCCCATCCACCCTCAATTGCTGTGGTTGCTCCGACTTTTCTGATCACAAATGCTCAATGAATTGGGCAACTACACTGATGAACAGCCTCCCTAATTTCCGCAGGCTATGGCAGAGAATCGAGCACTATGTTGGTAAGATAGGTCACACGCTTTGTCAACTCCCCCGCCTTAGCGGCGCGGTTCAAACAAAAAGCGCAAAAAGGGCAGGAGCTAACGATAGATTCCGTCTCCGCCATGTTCAGCACATCGGTTGCTACTTTCATAGAAAGGTCTCGGTAAACAGTCATGACTCCACCCCCCGCACCACAACACTGCGCCCTTTCCCTGTTCTTCTCCATCTCCTTCAACTCAGCGCCGCACCAACTGAGCAATTCTCTAGGCTCTTCTGTCATTCCTTCACCTCTGCCCAACCGGCAGGGGTCCTGATAGGTCATGGTTCTCTGAACCTCTTTTAGCAAAGTGCGATTTTCCTTTAATAAATCGTATATGATTTCCACTATGTGATGGGCTGAGAATTTCAGCTCTCCTACCACCTCAGGATAGAAATATTTGAAGCACTCCTGACAAGCAGGACAAAGGCAGACAATCCTACGGATGCCCAGTGAATTTAATCTTTCCACATTCTTCACAAAAAGCTCGCTGGCAAGGTCCATTTTCCCGGACTCATAAATATAGGTTCCGCAGCATCCCTCATCTTCCAGAAGCATAAAATCGAAACTAAGCTTTTTTAATACGAGATAGGCGGATGTTGCCGCATCTTTCACCACATAAGAGCCAAGACAACCCATGTATAAAAGGGTATCGGATTCCCGCCGCGGGAACTCCCCAGGCAGCCATTCCAGCCTTTTCTCAGGCTCACCATTTACCGAGTTCCCCTTAGCTAGAATCCCTTCAATTATCCTATTTTGCCCCGGCAGGGGGCCCAGTCCCCTTTCAACCAGCTTGCTCCTGGACTTAAGCACAATTTCGGTAACCTTGATTCCTTCGGGGCATACGGCATCACACTCCATGCATGCGAGACAACTATTAAGACTTTCCACCGATTGCCCGCTGATCTCTTCTCCTTCAAATACTTCAATAGCAGCTTGCAGACGCCCTATCGGTGAAAGCTGAACTTCATCGGTGACTTTATATGTTGGGCATACCTCCATGCAGTCATTACACTCAGTACAGGACTTAGCGTCTTCCAGAACTTGTTTCATTTTTCAGCTCTTCGTAGCTAGTTAAACTTACAACCTATTCTTTGGACGACATCGCCTCAGTGAAGGCCTGAGAAAAGGCGATGAAAGCGTCGGAGTTATAGCGCTCGATATCGCCTTCATCGCAAAGCTGGGCGAGCTCGGGGTCTACAGGCAACTGCCCCAGAAGGGGCGCATCGGCTTCCCTTGCCATGTCCTCTCCTTTGCTCTTGCCAAAGAGCTCGAGTTTCTTCCCCGTCTCCGGAATCATCAGGTAGCTCATATTCTCCACCACCCCCAGTACATCAATGTGCAGATTACTCGCCATATGCACTGCCTTTCTCACCACCATACCCGCCAGGTCCTGTGGGGTAGACACAATAATTACGCCTGAAAGTGGCACTGATTGCATCACGGTAAGGGGAATATCCGCAGTGCCCGGTGGTAAATCTACAATAAGGTAGTCCAGCTTACCCCAGAATACATCATCCCAGAACTGCATGATTGCCTTAGCAAGCAAGGGACCTCGCCAGATAACAGCATCATCCTCATGAGGCAAGAGCAGGTTTATAGACATGACCTCGATCCCGGACTTGGTCTCCACCGGCAGGATGCCTTTATCACTTCCCATAGGGCGAGCCTTGAGGCCAAACATCTTGGGGATACTGGGGCCGGTGATATCGGCATCCAGTATACCCACCTGATAGCCCTGGCGGGCGAGGGCGATAGCGAGAAGGCCAGCAACCAGCGATTTTCCTACCCCACCTTTTCCACTCATCACCGCGATAACGCGCCCGAACTCGTTCATCTCCTTAGGCGTGAGCTCAATATTTTCTATGGCTACATCTTTCACCTCAGGGAGCTCTTCGATAGCATTGCGAACCCTTTCCTCAACAGACTCTCTCGCCGAAGCGCTTAAGGGAGTCAAAGAGAGAGTAATCTTGACTCGACCTTCCGCCACTTCGATGTCTCGAACCATACCAAGCTGAAGGATGCTTTTCCTCGGTTCAAGAATGATAACCCCTTCAAGTGCCTCCTCAATCTGCTTGCTTAGCTCTGCTGCCATACGTTACCTCCTTTCGCATACCTACGCTCACGAAACACCGTCCAACCACATCAAAGTTCAGGCCTCCTTCGTAGCGTCTCAAAAGCGTTCACAGATATAGCCTCAGGTGTTAGAGCGTCATAAACCTCCACCACGTTTAGATTCTGAAACTCTTCTTTGATAGCTGCCATCTCAGGCGGACTCAAAGGCTCCACACCACAAGGGCGCACCGGGGTATTGAGCTGCACTTCATCAGGTGAGAGGCTCCTGGCAATCTCCGCCATTTCCTTGGCATAGCGTTTATTTACCTCAACAAACATCATTTGGATAGCAATCTTTCCCTGGTAATTCTCCCTGAACAGCTTGATCCCTTGGAGTATCTCATCGAGGGAATAGCCTCCGAAAGGTCTGTTTACCCTGCGAAAAAGCTCCTCTTCGGGGGCATCCACTTTGGCTACCACAACATCTGCCTCAGCGAGGTCGCGGCGCACGTCCTCCCTGGGCATGAGGGACGAATTAGTCAGAACCGCCACTGGCAGATGAAGGGTTGACTTGACTATCGAGATGGCTTGACCGAGGTTGCTAGCCAAGGTAGGCTCCCCCACCCCAGAGAAGGTGGCATAGTCAGCCTCTATCCCCTTCACCGCCTCCAGCTCGGTCTTAACCTGATTGAAGGACACAAACTCGCGGCGCTCCGCCAGAGGATAAAGGGTGGTACCTAATTGGCAGTATATGCAATCGAACGAGCAGGTCTTACCGTCTGTAGATAAAAGGTCGATACCCAGCGACCTTCCCAACCGCCAGGAGGGAACTGGACCATAAACAACTGAATTCACTGGCACATCACAATGATTCAACGCCTGCGGTAACTCTTTTTCCAAGGCTCTTTCTTCAAAGCGATATAGTCCTTAATTGCTTCATGCAGCGTGTTCGCCGCCAGAAGGGCACAGTGCTCGTTTTCCTCCGGCAGCCCGCCTAAGCTATTCAGGATGTCATTTTGGGTGATGCTCCGAGCCTCAGCGATGCTCTTCCCTTTAGCTAGCTCCGTAGTCATGCTGCCGCTGGCAATACTGGGTCCGCAGCCATCGGTCCAGAAATTGGCATTGATAATCCTATCTCCCCGCACCCTTAAAGATATCTCCATTGTGTCTCCACAGGGACCAGTTATGGTGCCAAAGCCATCAGAATCTGGAATCTCGCCCAGGTTTCTTGGGTTCTGGAAATGGTCAATGACCTGCTCTGAATAGACCCTCCTCATATCCTCCATAACCAGGTCTTCCAGTTCCTTGAAGTCCGATGCCATCTTTCAACCCTCGCTTCGCAGAATTGCTCATACGACTAAACTTAATGAAGACGCTCCATCAAATTGGGGAGCTTGCCAGCAAGATAGAGCTTGACTGCCCCGTCGATGTCCTTCACATCGGTAGCGATCGGCTCGATGCCGTAGCTTTTCATAGCCTCGTAGGCTCCCCAGCCCATGCCTCCTATAAGCAATACCTGGCAGTCGGAGACGGTCTCTGCCATGCTCTCATGCCTGACCCCTGACCCAGCATCGTAGCCATGCCGCTCATCGGGAGCCAGTTTCGGCGGCTCGTGAGCGGCAAAGGTCTGATGGCCAGCTTTGGACCTGGTCTCCCTAGCCACAATCCTCCCCTCTTCGACGGTAACCACCACATAGTAGGGTGCCCTGCCGAAGTGCTGACTGATGTTGACCCCATCGTCTGATGCAACAGCGATCTTCAAGATCAACCTCCTCAGCCTCTATGGCAATCACCACCTCTGAAGCCGAGAGGAGCATCACAATATTCTACCCTGCTCCAATAGGTGATGCCTGTCACACACATATCAATTACCATCATGTAGGAAAAGATAAGCCTCTTCAGGTTAGCGCTGACGCGGCAGAGACACTTCACCATTCGAGTTACCTACAAACACCACAATTCTAACATATTATCCCAAAACTAAGAAACCATTTGCCGAAGCGCTTCTAACTATTGGCAGAAATTACTCTCGGGGTATTCAACCACAGGCAAGCCCGGAAAGGATGGTTGGGTTATTAAGATAGCAAGGTTAACACTCGATATAAGCGTATGAACATCCGCTGATATTAAATTCAGTCAATCCCTTTTTCGCCCTTTATTCATGATTCATCAGATTTGCTTTCTAGCATATTGTGTGGATG
>Ga0114920_10001410_pt1 | contig 11024 bp, 6 predicted proteins | sample ChitaG_FD_88683 | JGI IMG/M metagenome (GOLD analysis project Ga0114920, IMG submission 88683) | Deep subsurface microbial communities from South Pacific Ocean to uncover new lineages of life (NeLLi) - Chile_00310 metaG | ecosystem: Environmental > Aquatic > Marine > Oceanic > Sediment ...
GAATTCAGCCGCCAAGAAGCGGCGGGAGTCGATTGAGCAGTACAGCAGGGCGGGACGTGATGACCTGGTTGAGCAGGAGAGCTTTGAACTCAAAGTGATCATCTCTTATCTTCCTGAGCAGCTTGGCGAGGAAGAGCTCCGTCGGCTGATCAAAGCAGCTATTGAGGAGACCGGGGCAGACTCTCCCCGGAGTATTGGCCTTGTGATGAAGGCTCTGATGCCGAAAATCAAGGGTCGGGCCGATGGTAAGCAGGTCAACAGACTTGTCACAGAATTGCTTGCCAAGTAATTAAACAAGTCCATATATTTGTAATTCAGTAGAACGATACCCTTCGCATGGAGTGGGATATGAACTGGATTGATGGTGTGCTCATAGTATTACTGCTGGCGTCCGTGATCATTGGGTCCAAGAAAGGCCTGATACGAGAGCTTATGGCTTTTGCTGTGTTCTTTGCTGCCATTGTAACCTCGGTTAACTACATCGATGTCTTTGCAGTGTGGGTATTTGAGCAGATAGGTGGCTCTCCGCTGGTATGTGCATTCCTCTCATTCGTCTTTCTAATTGCGCTCACATACGCTGCCTTCAAGCTGTTGGGTATGCTGTTTTACAAGATTGCAAGTCTTAAGGAAGTCAAAAGGCGTGATCAGATGGGTGGCGCCCTCGTAGGATTTGTCCGCGGCTGGGTCTCGATCGGGTTCCTCACCTTCCTCGTATTCCTGCTTCCCATGCCAGGCAGCTTTTACACTGCTTTTGAAACCTCATTCTTTGGTCCGACAGTAGCCAAGACGGTTCCATTCATGTATGAGGCGACAAGCATTGCCCATCCGGGCAGTTCCAGCTTCATGGAGAAGATTGAACAGACCCTGCTCTTGGGGCCAAGTGGCGGACAGGCCGGAAAGGACATGCTTACCGAGGACCGCCGACAGGTACACGAGGTGCTACGGCAGATGGACAGCTTTTTCAACATAGGCAGCAGTATCTGAATTGTCCTTTCCCTCATAGTCTTTGCCCTGTATTTTAACCGACTGGAGGTCGGTTTTTTCTCACAGAAATCTGCACGACCATGATTGAGCAGCATACACTCGAGACTCTTGAGTTTCCCAAGATAATTGCCAGTATCACAGGTAAATGTCTGACTGCCTATGGCCCTGCGGTGATCGCCAGCATCAAGCCGCTTTTTGACCGGGAGGCAATCGATAGCAGGCAGACCGAAATCGCACAGATGAAGGACATCATCAACTTTGGCTCAGCTTTTCCACTGAGCCGTCTCGAAGACTGCACGGAGATTCTCAAGAGGTCATCACTTGAGGGCGTTTTTCTGGACCCTCATGATATCCTGCAGGTGCTTGAGCTGGTTGAGGTATCAATCGACATGCATGGCTACGATAAAGAGGAGCGGGAGAAATCCCCGGCTATCGATGATTACCTTCGCAGGATACGGGCTTTCCCGGAACTCAAAAAGGAGATCAACAGGGCAATTGACGAGTCGGGAAACATAAAAGACAACGCCTCGTCGAAGCTGAAACATATCCGGCTTGATCTCGCCGACAGCCGAAGGGCGATAATCAACCGTCTGGAGCGTATTCTTGCCGGGCAGCGCAAGCAGGCAGGATGGCAGGATGACGTCATCACTCAACGCAGCGGTCGATACGTAATTCCTGTCATTGCAGGTCAGTACTCGCACAACCAGGGTATTCTCCATGACCGCAGCCAGTCGGGTGCGACGTTCTTTGTCGAGCCGAACGAAGCGGTTGAATTGAACAACCGGATCAACCAGCTCGGGCAGGAGGAGCGTCTCGAGATAGACCGGATTCTCCGGGCCATCACGGCGGAGATTGCCCTGCGCACCGAAGCATTGCAGGAAAACTGTCGATTGATCGGCATTCTGGATTTCCTGTATGCTGCCGCGAAATTCGCCAATCAGATCAAAGCCGACCGTCCCATTATTCGCGATGAATCAGGATTTCAGCTTCGAGAGGCACGGCACCCGCTTCTGATCCTGCAACGTGGTGGCTTAGACGGGGTCGTGCCGTTGACAATCTCTGTAAATGACTCACGACAGGGTGTGCTCGTCACCGGCCCGAATACGGGAGGCAAAACGATTGCCCTGAAAACGATCGGTTTGATCGTCCTGATGGCTCAGTCCGGTCTGCCTATACCAGCCGACGAGAAATCAGAAATAGGCATATTTCAGAGTATTTTTGCTGATATTGGTGATGAACAGTCAATTGAACTGTCTCTCTCTACGTTCTCATCCCATGTGGGACATATCATCAGGGCAACCGAGAATATCTCGCCTGATTCCCTTCTGCTTTTTGATGAGATTGGTGCGGGCACCGACCCCAAAGAGGGTGCTGCTCTTGCTGAGGCGATTATTCTGCATGTGATGGAACGAGGCGCGAAGCTGATAGCGACAACTCACTACTCGCAGCTCAAGACACTGCCGCTCGAACATCCAGAGATAGAGAATGCCTCGCTTGAGTTTGATCGGGAATCGCTTGCTCCGACCTTCCGGTTACAGTTGGGTATTCCTGGGTCGTCCTACGCCGTAGAAATCGCCAGTCGTCTGGGCATGCACCCCCAGATATGTGAGAAGGCCGCCAGCCTGCTTGGTGTCAGTGAGCGCTCTCTGACCGATCTGATAGCATCGCTTGAATCGGAACTGGCTCGTATTCGTGAGGACAAGACAAATCTTGCAGACCGGCTCGTAAAGGTAAAAAAGCTCGAGGAGTTTTATCGAATCCAGACGGAAAAGCTTCAGAAAGAAACCGATGCTGAAAAGAAAAAGGCATTGGCAGAGACCGAAGAACTCCTTGACCGGACTCGCAAGGAAGCGGAAAAGCTGGTAGCAGACATTCGAAAAACGCAGGCTTCAAAGCAATCGGTGCGGGAACTCCACCGTCGACTAAGATCAACCGGTGGCCAGGCTGCTCACCTTCGGGCAATGATAGAATCTGAGAGAAGGGATGCAAAAGAACCGGTGAGGTTTGAAGAAGGCGACACGGTGAATGTTCTTTCTCTCAATCAGGAAGGTGAGATTGAGAAGCTGATCGGCACCGAGAAAGCTCGCATTAAGATCGGCAATATTACTACTGTCGTTAAGTTGCGTAATCTGGAGAAACTCTCAGTCAAGGACAGGACAGCACGCACGTCGCCCGGTACAACGTATGATGCTGAGCAAGCCTCCTCACCTGAAATCCATCTCCGGGGAATGACAGTTGAAGAGGCGCTGGACGCGCTGGACAGGTTTCTTGACAATGCGGTTGTCAGTGGTTTAACTCAGGTTTACGTTGTCCACGGTAAGGGAACCGGCACGCTCCGTCGCTCACTGTCGGAGTACCTGAAGCAGCATCCCGAAGTCGCGGAGATTAGGCTCGGCAACTGGAACGAAGGAGGCGCCGGCGTTACGGTCGTCAAACTGAAGCAATGATACCCCAGGAGACGATAGAACAGATCCGGCAAGCGACCGATATTGCTCAGGTTATCGGCGAATATATTCGCCTCAAGAAAAGGGGGAGGAATTACGAGGCGCTCTGCCCTTTCCATACTGAGAAAACGCCTTCCTTCAAGGTCAACAGCGAGAAGCAAATCTATCACTGTTTTGGCTGTGGCAAGGGGGGAAACGTCTTCAGCTTTCTGATGGAACATGAGAAGATGTCCTTTGTTGAGGCGGTACGGCATCTGGCCAGCAAGGCAAACATCATGATTCGCGAGGAAGTCTCCGACATCAGACGGGAGCAGCTTGAACGACTCAACTACGCCCATCAGGTCGCCCTGGAATACTTCCGGAAGGTACTGACAGACCCGAAATATAAGAAAGTTCTTGACGACTATCTCACTAGTAAGCGAGGGCTGACTCATGACAGTATCGAGCATTTCCAGCTTGGTCTCGCTGGCGAAGCCTGGGAAGGTCTTATCCAGTATGCACGGGGGAAGGATCTGAAAGCAGAAGAACTGGAAAAAGCGGGACTTGTTGTCTTTTCCGAGGAGAGGAAAAGTTACTACGACCGGTTCCGTCAGAGACTGATAATTCCCATTTTCAATCTCAGCTTCATGCCGATCGCATTCGGTGGGCGGACTCTCAAGAAAGGACAGAGGGCTAAGTACGTAAATTCACCGGAGACACCGCTGTATAACAAGAGTAATGTCCTCTATGGCCTGAATTTCTCACGCAATGCAATCCGCGAAACAGGTTCAGTTTTCATCGTCGAAGGATACTTCGATCTGATTTCTCTATGGCAGTCTGGTGTCCAAAACGTAGTTGCCTCGTCAGGGACCGCGTTTTCCCATCAGCAGGCGCGCCTTCTGGCCCGCTTTACCGAAGAAGTGTATCTGTTTTTCGATGCCGATTCAGCCGGACAACAAGCCGCCTTGCGCTCTGTCGACGCCCTGTTCGACGCCGGTCTGGAAGTGAAAGTAATGATTTCTCCCGAGGGTGAAGACCCGGACTCAATCGCCCGCCGGTTCGGTCATGACAAAATCGAAGAGCTACGGCATGATGCGCTGCCGTACATTTCTTTTCGTGTGAAGGACGTGCGGATCGAGAAGGCCGGCATTATCGCCAGGGAAAAAATGGTAAAAGAACTTGGTATGCTTGGCGGGAGGATTTCCGACCCGACCCGCCGGACCCTTTTTTTCCAGGAAGCAGCCGATACCGTTGGAGTGGACATTTCCCTGTTTCGGATGGCAGGTTCAACGCGGCCGGAATCTCGGATTCCTGCAACCGGCCGCCGGGGTCAGCATAACCGGGTCGAGTTCGAGTTTCTCTCCCTGCTGCTCACCAATCCCGGGGCAATCGACACCATATTTGAGCAAATCTCAGCGGAGGATTTTGACTCCAAGCAATTCTCCCGCCTGTATTCTGCCATGGTTACACAGTATCAGAAGGAAGGTGTTATTGATGCCAACCGTCTGGTCGAACATTTCCAGGATGAAACCTCGGTCTCCATGCTGACCGAACTGGCGGCTGTGGATTGGGATCACGAGAAAGTAGACAGTGAGACCAGAGACAGGATCAAGGACTTCCTGGAAAGAAAAAAGAAATATATTCGCTCACAGCTACAGAAGGAACTGATACAGGCCGAAGCAGATGGTGACCAGGAGAAAGCTAATCAACTACTCGAACAACTGAAAAATCACGGCTTGTAATGCTGAAACATCTCAAGATACGCAACATTGCGCTCGTGGACTCAGCGGAACTGACTTTCGAGAAGGGGCTGTCAGTACTTACCGGTGAGACTGGAGCGGGCAAGTCCGTCATTGTTGCCGCACTTTCTCTTGCTCTCGGCGAGCGGGCTGACCGCGAATTCATTCGGACCGGTGAGAGCAAGGCAACTGTCGAAGCGACGTTCGATATCTCGGCCATGTCAGCACAATACAGGAGAGACTACGCAGACTATACTGTCGACAACAATTTCACTGTTGAGCGAGAGATATTCAGCACCGGCAGTTCTAGAGTAAAAATAAACGGCACAGCCTCTTCGCTTGGACGGTTAAGGGAACTGACCGCTCCCCTGGCTGAAATCCTCGGACAGCACGCAAATCAAATGTTGATGAACGAAGAGAATCATCTGCTGTTTCTTGATCATTTTGCCGCCCTTGACAGCCTTCGTGACGAAGTTGGGCAGCTTTTTACCCAGTGGGAGAAAACACAGGCCGAACTCCGCAGGATTCGCTCCCGGAGAGAGCAACTGACCCGGGAAAGAGAGCTGCTGCTCTTCCAGAAACAGGAAATCGAGAAGGCGAATATCACCATCGGGGAGGAAAATCAACTCGTTTCCGAGCGAAAAATCCTCGACTCCTCTCGTACGCTTATAGAGTCGGCAGATGATATTCGGAACATGCTTGACCACGAAGACGGTTCTGCGCTTACACATATTCGACAGGCGCAAAAAGTGCTTGGGAAAATGGCGTCAATCGACAATGGGCTTGAGGAACAATCCAGAGAACTGACCGATATCAGCTATCGGCTCGATGAGTTGCGACGATTCATAGAACAATACGGCTCGAGCGTACCGGACGATCCAGCCCGGCTCGACCAGATCAACGCCCGTCTTGACGAACTCTATCACCTGAAAAACAAATACGGCGGCTCCGAAGAAGCAGTCCTGCAAAAGCTGCGCGAGATAGTGAACAAGCTGCAGGACAGACCTGATATTGATTCCCATATTACCGGGTTGGAGAAGGAAAACGAGCGGCTTCGCGTCGAGTATGGCGAGAAAGCGCTGTCTCTAACGGCCATACGTCGCAAGGCGGCTGACTATCTCAGGAAACTGGTTGTTAAAGAACTGGCCGAGCTGGCGATAGACGGAGCGGCATTTGAGCTGCAATTCCTTTACGAGGACGATCCGGACGGTATTCTTCTCGATGGCAGCGGTGTCAAACCGTGTGCCCACGGTCTGGAAAGCGGGCGTTTCCTGTTTTCAGCGAACCCGGGTGAGCCGCTCAAGCCACTTGTCAAGACTGCTTCAGGCGGTGAGGTTTCCCGCGTTTTGCTGGCGCTGAAGGCTGCCGAGAAAAAGAATGCCAAGCTGCTGCACTCGCTGCTGGTATTTGACGAAGTTGACGCGGGCATCGGCGGCCAGACAGCCACGGAAGTAGGCAGAAAACTAAAGAGTCTTGCCGGAGACTGTCAGCTTCTGGTCATCACCCATCTGCACCAGATCGCCCGGTTTGCGGATCATCATTTCGTCGCACGCAAGACTCCTCAGCGTGATGCCCGCATGACAATCTCAGTGAGCAGCCTGGAATCCGATACCATTCAGGCGGAGTTGGATCGTATGGTCGCGCTGCCACAAGAGACGTGAAGGCTGATACCACACGGTAAGTTCTATGTCAGGCCCAAACAAGTTTGAACCTGCCACCCTGCCGCGATCAGGACACGCGTGTCAGGAGGACAGGCCTCCTGACCTACAAGGCTGTCACCTGTTAATTGTATGAAAGTGCCGGAGGCCGGACTTGAACCGGCATGATATTGCTATCGGGGGATTTTGAGTCCCCTGCGTCTACCAGTTTCACCACTCCGGCACAGGATGAGCTTGACTTTTTTCAACCGTGATAACTTACTTCAACGAATACCGAGACGCAAGGGGCTTTTTGTCCCCTATGTATGAATGAACAAGTCACTAATCCCGTTGAACTACGCAGAGTTCGGGAGTAATAATTGTGACCCGTTTGTGATCGTCACTAGACACAAAACGGACACGGACGCCATCCAAATTCGCGGTAAAAGAAGAGAGACGGTCTAACCGAGCAACTCCGCTGTGGTCAGGTTTGGAGCTGCCCAACAGGCTGTGTGAGCGCCGTCCGTCAAAGTGGAGCTTGGCCTACCTTGACCGGATACTGAGACTCTGTGGTACCCTGCAACGATGTGTTGCTAGCCAGGTGTGAGAAGGCCTAGGTGCAAATCGACTCGGTGAATATCAGATGTTCTCATATTCGCCCGAGAGTACCAAGTGGTATCCTGAGTTTTCTGGTGGATTCCCGGGTATATTTGCCTACTTTCCATTTCGTGAGTGAGTTTTCTCCTTTTCGGTCATAGTAGACTTGGAGAAACTTGGTTGTTAAACGAAAGCATTGCACACTTCAGACGAATTGGGAAATTAGAACTGATAATATCGCGCTTTTATGAGAAAAGCGACAATTGACATCCAGAATGGTCATTGTCGATCCAGGGTTTACTCAGCGTGGTTCTCAGTACCGTTGTATGTACCATCGTTAACTATCGGGTTAAGTCTCTCTCCACTCTTTGTCTCTTATGTCTTGATTGGTGAGCCTCGAACAGCCGCCAAGAAATTCTTAATGTAAGTTATTAGCGTGTTTTTGAGCTTCTCTGTTCCGGCGGACGTGTTCTCGTACTCAATATACCGTAGGCTCCGCAAGTTAAATGGCAGCTCCTCTTCGTTGCGTACTAAGAGTATAGGGCAACGTTGGATACCATAACAAAGTCCTAATTCATAGATCACATTTGGGTTTTTGCCTGACATATCGGCAAATATAACTTCTGAAGAAAGAATTGCTTGCCATACCTGAGCTAATATGGGGCCTGGTTCGTAGATATCCTCTGCTTTTATGACTTTCAGTCCATTTGCCTCCATGGCAGGACGTATGGCGTAATCAAAGATCCCTCTGAATTCGTCATCATGCGGCATGAGAACGAATCCAGTTCCCGGTTTGATCTTAACACCTGCTTCGTACAAGATAGACTCTGTTTGTTTCTGCTCGTAAGTGGGTACTCCTCTACCTATTTGATAGCTTTCAGAGCGAGAGGGGATTCCTTCGTGTTCTCGTATCTTGTCGACAGGTATACCAGTCTGCCTGTAAATTGTAGCGTAAATCGTCTCTCCGTCAACAGCGACTATCTCCTTTTCTCTCTTCATTTCCCATTCTCGTGCGATTTCCGCGTGTTTGTCTTTAAGACCTTTGATTCTATCCCGCATCTGCCCTGCCAGCTCAAACGTCTGGTTCTTAATAGCTTGCTCTTTCTCGTGTTGAACAACCACAATTTCTTTTTCCAATTCGACGAGAGCGTAAGGGAGGTTCTTCTGTGTCAGCATAGACGTATAAGCGCCAGCTTCGTCAATAAGGGTTATTGCTTTCGACGGATTCTGTCGGTTCGGAAAGTAGAGTTCTGACAACTCAACCGCTTCCTCTATCGCTTCGTCTAATATCTTAACTTTATGGTACTCTTCATATCCTAGCCGAAGCGCTTGAAGGATTTTGACTGTATCATCTTTGGATGGAGGATCAATCATAACCGTCTGGAAATGGTTGTCAAGAGCGGCATCTTGTTCAATATACTTGTGGTACATACTGAGAGTAGTAGCACCTATACAATGAAGTTCTCCACGAGAAAGAGCTGGTTTTAACGTTTGAGATGCATCGAAAGAGAATTCACCACCCGCTAACCCTACGATTGTATGAAGGTCATCAATGAATATGATGATGTCCTTAGCGTTTATTATCTCTGTTATTACTGCCTTCAGACGTTCTTCGAATTGTCCCCGATGTTTCGCTCCGGCAATCAATGAAGTCATATCCAAAGTGACCAGTCGACGGTTATACAATGTGTATGAAACCTCATCGGAAACGATCCTTTGTGCCAGGCCTTCTACTATTGCGGTTTTCCCCACACCGGGTTCACCGATTAACACCGGGTTGTTACGAATCTTCTGTGATAATACCAGTGTTAAACGTCCTATTTCATCGTCTCGACCAATGATAGGATCAAGCTTACCACGTCGGGCGAGTTCGGTTAAATCCCTTCCAAAATGATCAAGTGCAGGAGTTTTGGAAAGCTTGCGTTTTTTCTTGAAAGAGGAGGGACGCCTGCTCTTAATATTTCTCAGCTCTTCATAGGCTTCTTTATAGTCAATTTCATACGTTGACAGAACCTGAGCCGCCACACCCTCTTCATCTTTCAGCAAGGATAGCAGAATATGCTCGGTATCAATATCCTTTGATTTAAGAGCTCTGGCTTCCTGCCCGGAGACTTCCAAAACCTTTTTGGCGCACGCTGTCAGAGGTAGTTGCGACATCGTCATGGTACCGCCTGCCGGCGGAACCACGTCTTCGATAGAAGTTTTCAAATCACCCAGTTCCAAGCCGAGGTTGGTAAGAATTTCAACCGCCCGACCTTCGCCCAGTCGTATCAAGCCCAGCAGAAGATGATCGGTTCCGATGTAATCATGTCGCAGGCGAACAGCTTCATCTCTCGAATATTCGATTGCTTTACGAGCATACTCGGTAAACATTTCGTTCATTGAATCCTATAATCCTCTTCTAAAAGGCAAAGCAGTCAATTGAGAGCGCTATCTTGCTAACTTTTCCGTCATGAAGGGATATTCATATCACAGTTAAATCGCTGTCAGATATCTTTTCAGGGACTCCTTTAAATCTGCAGCACCGGCGGCAGTATCAGAGTATCTAATTACCCTCTGTTGTCTTATATCAAAAGGAAGTGTCGAAATATCAGAAGTAAGTAAAATGACAGGCTTTTCCAATGCATGTGCGAAGCCCAACTCATAGTAAACATTGGGATTTTGTTTGGACAAATCAGCTATTACATAATCAGCACCATGTATTGCGTAGACAATATCGTCGATGATTGAACCAGGTGCGAAAATGTCATCCGCACGCAGGCACTCATCGCCCGTATCTTCAACAGTTGGTTTTATAACAGTTTTCCAGATACCGTTGAACGTTTCTTCATAAGGCATAATTACAAAACACTTTTTAGCCATTAGTATTTTCCCTTTCTTTAATATAAGCTATCCATAACCGTCTCCGGCATCGGTGTAAACTAAATCAACATATCCATCTGTGTCAACAGTTGAAGAATCACAGTGTGACCGATTTGTGACTATGAACCATCCAAAATGGTCCTAATCAATACAAAGCGGTACGTGCAATGGGATGCGCTAACTGTTTGGCGTAAAACGCAATGCGCTAAACATCAATCGCTTTCATTTTCATCCTTTTTGGATTTTGAGTCCCCTGCGTCTACCACTTTCACCACTCCGGCACAGGCTGAGCCTGACTTTTTTAACCGTGATAACTTACTTCAACGAACACTGAGACGCAAGGGGCTTTTCAACTCGGGTGGCTAAGGGGCAGTGTTAAAAAACAGAACCTCTGTGAAGGGGAGACCCTCAGAAGTGCATCCGGTCGTTGGTGGTATCTTCGGGGAGGATGTTCTGCTTGCGCGATGTGGGACTATACAAGCCGGACGATGGATGCAGGTGGCAGGTAGCAGTGGGCTGACTGCCTTCAACAAAGACCTCGTTACGAACCTCAAGGCAGCGATCAGTGGCTATCTCACCCGATTCCTCGCAGATGTCAAGTCTCACAATACCTTCCGGCTCCTCGAAATCGAGAATAGGCAGTGAATCATGAGCGGCTATCATGAACTCAGTCCAGACCGGGACACCGTTTTTGGCGCCATCCTGGTTCCGCCCCAATGAAGTGCGGTCATCAAAACCAATCCAGACACCGGCAGTTATTTGCGGAGTATATCCGATAAACC
>Ga0114920_10001411_pt1 | contig 11024 bp, 6 predicted proteins | sample ChitaG_FD_88683 | JGI IMG/M metagenome (GOLD analysis project Ga0114920, IMG submission 88683) | Deep subsurface microbial communities from South Pacific Ocean to uncover new lineages of life (NeLLi) - Chile_00310 metaG | ecosystem: Environmental > Aquatic > Marine > Oceanic > Sediment ...
ACCTTATTCCTTGTCCGCTTAAATTTACCCGGGTTTTAAAATGTTGTGTTGATTTATCGAACTTAATAATTAAAATCTCAACTGTTTTTTGTGAGAAAATTCTGGTTATCAACTCACCATACAATTGGTTATCCATTTCAATATAATTTTATAAAAATCAACATCTATATAGTGATTTTTAAAATATTTTATACCTTTAAGTAAATTTAAAATAATTTGTTATGAAAACAATTGCTTTTATTTTTCTGGCTTTGCAGGCCGGATTTGCTTTTTCACAGGATATTACTAATCCTGAGGATTATAATCTGAGTTCAGGTATTGAAAAACAAATAGTGCTTTCTGACAATTTCGAAAAATTTCATAATTACTGGCTGCTTGGAATTGAAGAAAACAGCTGGATAGAAAATATCGAAGAAGGGAATCTTTATTTTCAATCGCTTACCAATAAACCCAAAGAAGATTTAATTCCTGTTATTTTAGATCAAACCCGTGATTTTGAAATTGAAGCTAAAATAAAATTCGTAAAAGGCAATATGGAAAAAGCCTATGGTTTGCAGTGGGGTAAATCAAAATCTCCGGTAAATCAGTTCGATTTTTATTTAACCGGAAACGGCCAGTATACCATCGATAAATACACAGGAGAATTTCATGATTTTGTTCCTTTTACTCAATCCGACAAAGTAAATAGTTACACTTACAATAAACTTACCATAAGAAAAGTAGAAGATAAGTACTACTTTTTTTTAAACGAACATTTGGTTCATACCATGCCATTTGAACCTTTTTACGGAAATTTAATGGGTTTCCAGGTAGCTGAAAACTCAACAATTTTGATTGATTATTTCAATGTTTTTTATCTCGATAAAGAAGAAGCTGCAAAATCTAAGGTTTTAATTATGGATTATAATTTTTCAACTGTATCGGAAACTGTTAAAAAAGGCCTGCCTGTAACATTAAAATTGAACCTGAAAAATGTTGGGAATAAAGATGCCGAAAGTTTAAATATCAAATACAATTTACCTGAAAATATAGATGTGGTTGATTTTAAAACAATAGAAAGTTTAAAGAAGGATGAAGAGCAAATCATTTCTTTACAGTTTTATGCAAACGAGAACTATACAGATACAATTATTCCGGTAGGTATGGAAATTTCCGGGGCGGATATAAGTAATGCAAAAGATCTGGTTTTGGCTGTAAATATTGACCAAACAATCAGTAATGAAGTGGATAAAATTATGGCTCAGAATTACAGTCAGTTCAGGGGCAGTGGCGATTATTTGAAAGGATTAAATGTTGCCCAGGCTATGCGAACGGTTCAGGTTGGTGATTATTATGCCCTTATTATAGGTATTGACCAATACTCAGGCGAATGGCAACCATTACAAAATGCTGTAAACGATGCTAAAGGAATTGAAAGGATATTAAAAGAAAAATATTTTTTTAACCATTTCAGAACTTTATATAACGAACAGGCGTCAAGAGAAAATATTTTAAAAGAGCTGGAATGGATTATGCAAAACAGCAAAGAAGAAGACAATGTTTTTATTTATTATTCAGGACATGGAGAATATAACAAAGAAATGAACAGAGGATTCTGGGTTCCGGTTGATGCTATATCAAAATCATTTACTAAATATATATCTAACGAGGATATAAAATCATTTTTAGCGGGAATAAGGTCGAAACATACCCTCTTAGTAGCCGATGCATGTTTTAGTGGAGATATTTTTAGAGGAAAAACCATGACAATTCCTTATGAAAATTCAACAAAATATTATCATAAAATATACTCGTTAAACTCCCGAAAAGCGATGACATCCGGAGGTATTGAACCGGTTATGGATAAAGGCAAGGACGGCCATTCTGTGTTTGCATATTATTTTTTAAAAGCTTTAAATAATAACGAAGAAAAATATTATGATGCCGGTCAGTTATTTAATTACCTGAAAATACCTGTTGTGAATAATTCATATCAAACACCTGTATATAATCCAATTAGAAACACAGGTGATGAGGGAGGACAATTTGTATTTATAAAAAAATAATAACCGGACTGCTTACCTTAAGCTAAATTAAATTTTTCATGTTATGAGAAAGAGTTATTTATTATTCATTTTACTATCAACATTTTCATATAATGTATTTTCTCAACAATATTTTTTCCGCAACTTCTCAATTAATGAAGGTTTGCCACAATCAACCGTTTATTGTATGTTGCAGGATTCAAGAGGGTATATCTGGATGGGGACCGATGGTGGCGGAGTATGTAAATACGATGGACGAAGCATAGAAATTATAAATAAAGCAAATGGATTAACGGGAAATATTATACGATCATTATTTGAAGATAGCAGGGGTAATATATGGATTGGTACCGATAATGGAATTACATTTTATGATGGTTACGAATATAATCCAATTAGTGAAAAAGAAGGATTTATTGGCAGTTTTACATTAAGGGTTTATGAAAGTAAAAATGGTGCCATTTGGGTTGCGACCAATGATGCCGGATTGTATAAAATTCAGCAAACAGATAGCTTAAATATAGTAAACTATTCAATCTCAGATGGCTTGCTTAATAACTTTATTATTGATATCCACGAAGATGAAAAAGGCAGGATTTGGTTAGCCATGATAGGTGGTATAAATATCCTTCAATTTAATGATAAGTCGGTAAATATTACCAAATTAATTCAGGGCAGAGACATACCAAGTGATTTTATTATCTGCATAGAATCAAACAATTCAGGTGAATTATTATTTGGAACTAATGGTAATGGTGCATTTAAGATAACTAATCCTAAAGAACTTGAATCTTTTGAAGTTATAGAAATTGAAAATAAAATAATTCCTGCAAATACTACAGTTTGGGATATTCTTCACCGTAATAATGGAGAAACCTGGTTCGCAACTAACGATTATGGCATTATTACAATCGATGATTTAAATACTGTTAATAATTTCAATAAAGAAAATGCGTTAGAAACAAACCAAATTCTTGATATTTTGGAAGATCGAGAAGGGAATTTATGGTTTTCTACAATGGGAGCAGGAACTTATATGTTTTCAAACGATGAACTTATCTCGTATCAAAAGAAAGATGGAATACCTGACAACAAAATAACCAGTATTTATTATAATAAAAATCTTTACATCGGAACCAGTGAAGGATTAGCTGAATACAATATTTCTCACAACCTACTTAAACTGGTAAATTTATATGATACTGAAAAAGGATTAACGGATAATCACATTAATTCTATCACCAAAGATCAAAATAATAATATTTTTATCGGAACAAATAATGGATTGAACATCATTAATAAAAAGCAAATAAGGACTTTGCATACAAATGATGGCTTAACGAGCAATAAGATAAACTGTTTATTAATTGATAAGAATAATATTGTTTGGGTTGGAACAGATGATGGATATAATAAAATAGTTGATAATTCAATTTATTCTTTTACACAAAATGAAGGATTTATTCATAGTGAAGTACAAACCATAATAGAAGACAAAAATGGACAGATATGGATGGGAACATATGGTGGCCTGGTTAGGTTAAATGATGCTATATATACTGATTTTGATGAAGAAGAAGGATTAAATGCATTAAGAATTTATAGCTTAGCAGAGGATCGTTTAGGAAATATTTGGATTGGAACTTTTGGCGGCGGACTTTATAAATTTGATCAAAACGAAGATAGCTTACCCATTAGATTAATTGCAGATAAACAATTACTTTCATCAAATAATATCTATTCTTTAGTTTTTATAAATGATACATCACTAATTGCCGGTACCGATAAAGGATTTGATTATCTTTTTTTAGACAAAAATCTTGCTTTGACAAAAGTTATTCATTATGACTCGAATGATGGCTTTGTTGGTGGCGAAAACAATTTGAATGCCATTTCAAAAGATTCCGAAGGAAATATTTGGTTTGGAACAATTGGTGGGTTAATTAAATATAATCCAAACAATGTCTTTACCAAAAAGAATTTACCGCAAATATATATAACTAATCTCAAATTATTTTTTGAAAATGTTGATTGGAATTATAGAAAAGTGCAAACTAATAAATGGTTTACTATACCAGAAAATTTTGAATTATCATATAAAGAAAATCATATAACATTTGATTTTTCAGCTATTTACTTCGAAGACCCTCAGGATTTAGAATATACATATTTCCTTGAAGGTCAAAGCAAAGTATGGTCTCCGTATACAAAAAGTTCTGAAGTAGTGTTTCAAGGATTATCTCCAGGTAATTATACATTTAAAGTAAGAGCTAAAAATAAATATGATCTTATTAGTTCCACCGATGAACTTAACTTCTATATAAAGCCTCCATTTTATAAAACTGCATGGTTTATAATAACAGCATCAATTATCCTTATCATTGCTATTATTTTCTTTATCAGGTACAGAGAATCTAAATTAAAAAAGGAAAAAATTAAACTGGAAAAAATAATTCATGAAAGAACAAAAGAAATTGTAAAACAAAAAGATAAAATTGCAATGCAAAGAGATGTTGTAACGTATCAAAAACAGGAGATAACAGATAGTATTAGTTATGCTCAAACTATTCAAAAAGCTGTCTTACCTAAAGAAGAGGTATTAAAGGAAGTATTTTCAGATTATTTCATTTTATTCAGACCAAAAGATATCGTTAGTGGTGATTTTTACTGGATGAGTAAAAAAAATAATCATGTTATTATTACTGCTGCCGATTGTACAGGACATGGTGTCCCGGGTGCCTTTATGAGCATGTTAGGTGTAAGTTTTTTAAACAAAATTGTGAATGAACAAGGCATAATTCAACCAAACATTATTTTAAATAAACTACGAGAAAATATCATTGATTCGCTTCAGCAAAAAGGCTTTTCGGAAGAAAACCAAGATGGTATGGATATTTCAATATGCAGTATAAATATTGAAAATAAAAAGCTACAGTTTGCGGGTGCTAATAACCCCATGTTATTAATAAAAAAAAGAAACAAAGAGATTATCCTGGATGAAATAAAGGCTGACAGAATGCCTGTTGCAATTTATTCTATAATGAATGATTTTACTAATATCGAAATTCAATTAGAAAAAGGTGATGCAATTTATCTTTTTTCAGATGGTTTTATTGATCAGTTTGGAGGGCCAAAAGGCAGAAAGTTTATGAAAAAGAACTTTAAAGATTTGATTCTTGAGAATCAAAATAAGGATATGACCGGACAAAAAGATATATTAACCCAAAATATCGAAGACTGGATGAAATATAAAACCAATAGTAATTCATCCTTTGAACAGATTGATGATATTATTGTGCTAGGAGTAGAAATATAGGATTACCCAATATGGCATCACAAATTCACCTATAAAGGCGGATGAGCACCTCCCCCCGCTCAATTGCAACTATTAACAATAATTTTCGTCTTTACATACCTAAACTCAAAGTGCATCGTCCTGCCTATGTTTTGTTCTTATCTTAAATGAAATGAGACAACAAGAAGTAATTTTAATTATGATCCCTACCGCCTTCGGCTGCACCGTATGCAACATAGTGTTTTAGACAAGCGACAATGGCTGCTGATTCACTCAAATCCTTGACTTAAAAGCCTTTGACAAAGGCGAATGTGTTATTCACCTTATCAACTATTATTCTCTTTTGTTCTTCAAAAACCACTCAAAGAGCTCAGGATTATTATATGTTTTTGTCCATGAATCATGTCCAGCTTCCGGATATATCGTAAATTTAACATTCCCCCCGACTTTTTTCAGAACATCAACCATTTCTTGTGAACGTTGAAGAGGAACTACTTTATCTTTCGCTCCATGAAATACCCATATTGGTAAATGTTTTAATAATTCTGCTTTATTGAGATATCCCCCTCCACATATTGGAGCAATCGCTGCGAATCGATCCGGGTATTTTGTTGCTAATGCCCATGTTCCGTATCCTCCCATGCTTATGCCTGTTACATAAGTTCGATTCTTATCCACTCGATATAGCTTTGTAACATCTTTAAGAAGGGCATCTAACTCATCTGTAGCCCACCCTTGATTTTTGGGACATTGAGGTGAAAGTATGATAAATGGAAACGTTTTACCATTATCAATAAGTTTTGGCGGACCATGAACTTTAACTTTCTGCAGACTATCACCACGTTCTCCAGCACCGTGTAAAAATAGTATAAGTGGCCATTTCGTTTTTAACTCTGTATAATCATCTGGTAAATATAGTAGATACCGCATTTGTATTTTTATTTTAATTTCCTTTTCAAGTAACTGCTATGATTGTTTCCCTGTAATTATTCTTGACGTTGAAGAACATCCAAATATTGCTGAAACAAAGATAAACGAAATTATATAATACATAGTTTTCATGAACATACCCTCTAAGTTTTATTAATTGAATACAGCTAACCTTGGTTTACCTGTACTAATAAAAATCTGAAAACAGCTTATTAAACCAGATAAGCCCAATAATTTTTTTATGGTGCATCCGGCTAATGCGTAGGTAAGCCCCACCTAGATCCTCCCCAAACGGGGAGGACTTAAGCCCCTTCACCGTTTTAATGACTTTTTAGCTAATGTTATATGATGAAATCTGGCGTTATCTGAAATATTATTTTTATTCACTAATGTCCGGCTATAATTCAAACAAATACAGCCACTTACAAATAATGCTATTTTCATTTCTGTAATTTAATTTTATAAATAGCTGATTTATTGATACTTTTTCAAATAAGCTAATGTTAAAAAATTTGTAGAATTGTGCAGAGATTTTGTTCAAGTTTAAATATTTTCTATGATGTTGATTTAAATTGGGAAACTTGACATTATTTTATTAATATCATCTTCTTTACATCATTAAAAATATCTGTTTGCATTCTATAAAAATATATACCACCTGGCAAATCAATTGCATTAAATTCTATGATATGATAACCGGCAGGTTTTTCTGAATCCAGAAGCTTGAGTACTTTTTGCCCGTGAATATTAAATATTTCAATTTTTACTCTGGAAACATACGTCAAACCAAATTCAATTTTAGTAATCGAGTTAAAAGGATTTGGATAGTTTTGTTTGAGTGTAAAAATAATAGGGATTGACTGATCTTGTATGAGTTTACCTATATTTGCATCAATCCAATCAATTCTATTACTAATCCATTGTTTCATCATTTGAATCTCTACTTCATAGGTATGATATTCTGCTGTTTCTGGCCATCGCTCAAAGTTCCTTGTCCTTGCTTCAAACAATGAATCTACCAGGAGGTCAATGGTACTGTAAAGGCTTTCCTTCTGCAGTATTCCACTTCTTAATTCATTCCACTTTATTTGCAGTCGGTTCACGAATGCAGGATCACGACTCAATTTTTCCCACCAGAAAGGAACCTTAAGCCCATCCCAGGGACGATGAGAATTGTAATCTACTTGCCAACCCTTTGTCAGGAATAGATCTTCCTCGAACCAGGCTTTTCCAAAACTGAGATTAAAATCCCAAATTGGGCCTGCAATAAGTTTTCCACCCTTGCTGTCACGATCTTTGTACAAAAAAGCGCTGATTCTATACGCATCTACATTCTTGCAGACTTCATTTATGATGAAATGATCCACAAAAGAGTATAGATCAATGTATTTAAAATATCCATTTACCGGATCAGCATAATCAGCTCCATACATCACCACTTCAAACTCGTTCATAAAATTCTTAATGTAGTCTGTTTGCTCATGAACTATCACGTCTGCTTTTGGATAGTGGTATTGATAGAGGGTGCCCATGGACGATTGCCATATGCCAACGTTTTCGCCACTAATCTTGTCAATCTTGATAATATATCCGCCTGTAAGTGAGTTGCCGGCTGTATCTGATGGATCCATACGCGAAATATCCACCCGGTTATTGTCTCGTTTGATTTTTTCCATCAATACATAAAGACCACGATAGTTGCTATTAAGTACAAGCTCACAAAATCGGGTTCGACTGGCATACCTTCCAATATCGTTAGACAGCTTGTACGCCAACACATTTCGAATCAGAGATTGATCATTATAAGGTCCATAGAAAATCCAATCATTCTCTTGAGGCAGGCCAAGTAAGGAAACATTAAGATTGTTGCCCAAAGAATCCTGTGTTTCGAAACGATACTGCTTCTTGGGATAATATAGTGTCGCACTTCCTCTCAGCTCGATAGCAATTCTTCCATTGTAATCATTAAAAGGATCGGTGATATAATTCCTCTGTTCTTCGCCATTGTCTATAATTCCCATGTCGGCTACAATACGAATTTCATCGACAATGTTCTGCCCATGTGTATCGATAACTACAATAGGCAAATCTGAAGAGGTGAATTCAAGTGATTTTGTTACATAAACAAGAGAAAACGCCTGAGCGACAGGATGCTCCATGTCCTGAAAGAAAATAAGGAGAAAACAAAGTGTTATTATGCGTTTTAAATTGTCGACTTTCATTATACTGTTTTTAGAATCGATATATAGCGCCTGACGGCTAAGATTACCTGCGAAACCGACTCAGCAAACATGCCTGCAGAATTTAATAAAACTTGTCTTAATAATCAACTTGATGAATCAGTACGATAGTGTAGGTTCGTCAGGTTGATTGATTCGTTAGCTGCCATTTACCAAATATATATATATAAAACAAATGTTAGACGAACGGAAGTTTTAGTTAATATCTAATACTTCCGGTTCTTTAAGACAGCCCGTATCACATCTTTTTTTTGAGGATCTTGCTCCAACTGATCCCATGACCAGAAAACAACACCCCTGGAGGGTAGTTTTAATGCTTCTTTTAGAGATTCTCTAAATTCGTTTATGGAAAGTGTATCTTCTAAATAAGCTTCTTTCACTTGAATACCCGGAAGGATATCGCCACTAGTCTGCTGATAAACATCTTGAACCACTGAATGAATCCAGGAAGGTTCTCTTTTCACCATGTGAGCATAGGTGATTGGCGACAAGAAATCAGCGTAGGGTACTATTTGGGAAAAATCCTGGCCTGCAACAATCTTAGCTGCACCTTCAAAATCGTTTTGACCCCATGGGATTATATGGACATTAATCATTATATCGGATTTCATTTTTTTAGCTTCTGCAGTAATCTCTTGAACCATACTTGTGATAAGATTGCATTTCCATTCCGTCCACGAGGGAAGATAATTCTTCTTAATCCAATCAGCCGTTTCAGTCGCCGATGTTAGTGAATCCGGGATTGATATTTTGGTATCCGTCTGAAAACGAGTCAAACAAGAAGAGCAAAAACAGGTAATTGGCAAAGATGCCAGAGTTCTTTCAGGGTAGACTTTTTCCCAGAATACAAAATGACGAATAAAATCAATGCTCAAACCACCTGGATCTAATTCTCTGATAATTTTTCTGATTGAATTAATTTTTCGATCACGATATTCCTTACGGGAAGGGCAAACGAATTTTACCCATTCATCCTTTGCTTCTTCCCCCTGATCAGTGATTGCATACAGATCCTGCTCTTCCTCAAGAGCTTCAGGGTTAAAGAAAATAGGGATAATGATATAAGTGGTAATGTCACTCTTTCTGGCCATAGACCTGAAATCATCATTGGAGTATAACGAAACACTTGAAAAGATAGTATTGATTCCTAGTTCATGCCACTCATTGAACAACTCTGGTAGCTTTCCGTCATAATCATAGATTTTAACTCCTGCAATTTGGCCTTCATTTGTCGCTTTGTCTTTTTTATTAGTACAGTGTAAAAACAGAAAAACTAACAAAGTCAACACAATCCCAACAATGATATATGTATTTCTGGTTTCTTTGATCATAACGATATCCTATGAATACTGAAACTAGTTGTTTTCAACAGATTAAGCAGTACATCATACCTTGGGCAAGTTTTTCTTCTTTTTCATCCATTTTGCAATCCAAGCTGAAAGAAGTAGTCCCTGAATTATTATTTCTATTTGCACCTTTAAGTGAGCAATCCAGTTAATTTCAGGTCGCATATAAATAATTCCGTCTATTGTTCCTGGAGCTGCCACTGCACTTGCCCAAAAACCAATAACTATGTACAGGCCGGATAAAGTCAAAAATCTTTTCCAGTAATTCCATTCATTAAGAGTATTATAAAATGAAAATATAACAGATCCTATCAATAGTCCTCTCAATATTTGACCTGGAAGTATCCAAATCATCACATTATCCCATAACTCTTTATCATTTTCAGTGATCATAAAGGATGAAAATATAGGATTATCCCCTATATAAAATTCTTTAGTCAATAATGGGTAGGCTATTGCCCCAACAACCCAATAGGTTACAACATGAGCTGTAATATATTTTAATACAAATCCAAAATAATCTTTCATTTATTATTTTATTAATTTCAGATAAACTGACCTCTATTAGGATTTTAATTTGATACCATTTAAAAAAAATTGTCAGATCAGTACCAGGGAAATATCGTTTTTGTCCGGTTCAATTTATTGCAAAGATAGTTCAAAATTTTATCATCTTTCCATACCCAGACATGGTCAGAAGAAACCCCCTGAAAAAACATGGTACCTGGGGTTATTTAAATGAAAAAAAGGGAAAGGATTTTAAAACTCTAAGATATGTTTAATGGGTCAACAATTAAATTTAATTAGGATAATTTGTCAGAACTTAACTGTCAGTCCTATACCATGATTAGACAAACCGAAATTGACCGAGACTCCATCCGGGTCGTATCTGGGGCTAATTGTTGAATTGTAAATATTGATACCATTGCCAATTCGTATAGCACCTGATTTTGCAAGAGCAATGCCAGCAACTCCCATCGCTACACCTAATCCGATTTTTGGCAAGGGATTAAGAATCAAGGGATCATCAAGATCTGAACAACTAGTATTTCCATATAACAAAGAACCAACTCCGGAACCAATATAGATTACCCCAAATACGTCCAAAATATAGGCACAGATCACCAATGTATTACCAAATACTACTTCTTGATAGGCTGGTGGTGTATATTTTACTATTATTCTAATG
>Ga0114920_10001412_pt1 | contig 11018 bp, 11 predicted proteins | sample ChitaG_FD_88683 | JGI IMG/M metagenome (GOLD analysis project Ga0114920, IMG submission 88683) | Deep subsurface microbial communities from South Pacific Ocean to uncover new lineages of life (NeLLi) - Chile_00310 metaG | ecosystem: Environmental > Aquatic > Marine > Oceanic > Sediment ...
AAAGGAAGCAAAACAACAAAAGACACAGAGTAATCGGGTTCTTCATGTTCTCCTCTTTTGTCTGATCCCAGTTTTAATAATTCCAAGTGACCTTATATCTCTTTACTACATGATATCCGTCTTCATCGTATTCAAATGTGTAAAGCTTATTTTTTTGAAAACTTGGATACTTATGAAAAGCGGAATTTTGGCAATATATTTTCCTTCCGCATCAAAGACATCATAATATACCCAATTATCACCTTCTCCAACTCTTTCCCACGTCATTGCATAAATTCTACCTTCATCACCAACTATCAGTTTCCAGTAAGGCGCGTGATATTTTGGAAAAGATACTTTTAATTCTGGAGGCAAGTCATTGAGTTTTTCTTTATCCAACTCTGTTATTTCCAATGGATCGTATTCCCTCATTATCCTGCGGATCAAATTCCCAGCGGTGTCATATATCTCCATTTCATATGAGTCGGGCCATCCGCAAATAATTCGGTCATAGTTATAAATATCCCAAGTCAAACTAGGCATGAATGGATTTATATTATTCATATCCGGTAAAGACGAGGAACAAAAAGATTGGAGGACGTTTAAATCCGAATCAAACATTCTTAATTCATGCCTTGGATTTTCTTCATCTATTACAATTTCTACTCCAATTATATTCCCAATAGAATCGACTTTAGCTTCCAATAATCTCCTGGGAGGTGTACCAATATTGTTCGATAATTCTCCCTCTAACGAAAAGAATGTTATACGGAGATTTGTAACATCCGGCACCATAATTTGATTTTGATTTGTAATGCACAAATTCCTAGGACCGGCCAGCTCTCCAGGCCCTTGTCCCTTCCTTCCTACTGTTGTTACATAGACTCCATCACTATCAAATACTTTAATGTGTTTCTCCCTTGAGTCTAAAACATATATTCTCTCTTGTTCATCTACAACAACACTGCGAATCTTAGAAAACATATATTCTTCCGGTCCTTCAGAAACACCAATGGATAAGTCTTCTTCGATACTAAAAACCTCTTCACTATAGATCGGCTCCTTCGGATTCATAATAATAGCCACTCCATTTTCATCCTCGATAGTACCTTTCCATTCGGTGCTTTGTTGCTTACAAGAAAAAGAGGAACAGATAATAAAAATACCCAGTAAAGTTGAAAATGATATTAGTTTTTTTGAGTTCATGATGATTCCCCCTCTAGGTTAATTTATTATATCAAACTAAAAGCCAGTAAACGAAGTTGCAATTCAAGATATTTTTTTTGCTAAATATTTCATTGGATGTGGACACCCCCTGGACAAATCGACTGGGGATAGCTACGGTTGCTCTTTTTCGATATGAACGATGGAGTCTGTCTTATTGAGGGCTGTTTTGTGTGTAATGTAACTCATTGATCTCTCGTTCTAAAACTTCCAATGCATCGATGATCTCCCTAAAATCTGGAACATTTCCATAAATCATAATCCGCATTTCCCGGTAGTCATCCTGAAAAGCTTTTAGCAAATGCTTAGGAGGAATTAATTTGAAGTTACCGGGATGAGCCAGGTCATAGCGAGCCCATGCGCATGGATAAAATTTTTGTTTAAACTTGACGACGTCTCTTAAGAGGTTTAAATCGCGAAAGGCCTGTTCTTTAACATAAGAGTTCGACATAAGCATGAGATCATAGTAATGCCGAGAATGGCGTAGTGGTAGGATTTTATCCTCTGAACGATGGCTTTCCTGATGCAAAATTGTTGCCTTTTCCCAGAAAGTTCGCTCTACACTGATTACTCGAACTCTTATAAACAATTGCTTGAAAACATCTGGGAATTCCTCAGCAGCGGAAGGAGTAATGTTATATTCCGCATTTGGAATCCATGCGGCGAGCGGCCCCACTTCCAGGTTAATTTCAGGCCTTAAATAGGTTTCCTCAAATGAAGCTGGATATTGGATTTTTATCACATCTGGCAAGTCCTCCAATATAGATCCCATACACACTCCATCTAAGAGTTTTTCCATTTCAGGCAAGAAAACATCCCTCAAGTATTTCCTGGAGCTTATAATTGTTTGTTTATTGAATCGATCCTGTTTAGTCTTGGATCGATCCAAGGTTGGATCATCCTTTGTGACTTCCTTCCAATCCAGTATCAAATCAATATCCTCAGAGAAACGCTCAATCAGCCCGAACACTTTAGAGAGAGATGTCCCTCCTTTAAACAGGATCTTATCTTTAAAAAAATCAGCGGCAAACAACCTACCGAGAATCCAACAGACCCAGAAATCCTTTTCGATGACAGCCGGAACCAAACCCCGGGCAGATGAGGTCTCTTGAAAGAGGTCCGCACGATCTCTGCCAGACCATTCAGTTGCGATTTTATCCAATGCGATCCTCTCTGCTAATGTTACGAATCGCGTCATAAACCCAACCTGTAACAGTCTGAGTATCCTTTAGTATCTTTGATCTTAATCCTGGATCGAGCCACTTCTGAATAGCTGTGATGACTTGTGGAGTGATCTGTTCTTTCCCCAGTGATTTTAAGGCCTGCACTACAATAGAGCTCTCATGGTACTTAAATCCAGACTCTTTGGTTGCTGTCTTGCGAAAAATCAAGGCCGTTTTCCCTATTGTGTATGAACGGTCCGGACCATCCGACAGATAGATGTATTGTCCCGGGACCTGTGTAGACAAGCCCAAAATATTCAAGGCAGCCGAACCACCGGGTTGAATGCGCCAACCAAACTTGCGTGCAATGGCACGCGCCACCTGGTCAATATTGGGACTCAATTCCTTTTTCAGTTTATCGCTGTATCTGGGATAGTCATAGACACCCCTCATGATACGTCGTATCGTTTTTTTTTTAACCAAACAATGCAAAGCGAGATCGATCGAAGAACGACTTCCCACAGATGCAAAATCCTTTTGGGAAAATGCCCAACCCCTTCCTCGGCCATATATTCTGCTAACTATTTTATATTCTATACTATACATTTTTATACTAAGTTCCTTTATCTAAGAAATAATACCTATTTTTTCTTAGAATTACAAACCATATATTATGTGTTTTTAAAATGGACATTAGGGTGCATACACAGCCTTTTGTAGTGACAGATGGAGCTATCTTTCCGGGTTTTCAGTATATTCTTTGACGTATCAATTGATCCTTGGCTAGAGTCTGTGTTTCTCGATATAACTATCTAATTCCTCTTTGATAAATAAGTATTCTCTTCCAATTTTGTATGTGGGCAATTCCCCTTTTTTTATCCACCTTCTTATTGTCAATGGAGATTTATTAAGATATGCAGCTGCACTCGACAGACCTAGCCAAAATTTGAAATCGTTTTCATATTGATTAACGAATAAAAGCTCAATTCCAACTACCCCACCATCCTTATCAATATCAACATTACAATAGTCTGATACTGATACAGTTTTATTAATTTTTTTATTAGATATTTCAATATATATTCAGTTCCACACCACTCTGTAACGTGAAAGAGTTCGATACCCGGTTTCTTGGTCAGTTTCCATGCGGTACATTTTCCCCTTTATAAACAGGCCAGGATTGATTTCACACCACACTCTGGCATAATAATGTCCTTCAGAATTGAAAACGTCATAAGCCGTAATAATCTGGTCACCTTCTTTCCTTTGTTCATAAGTCTGTAACCACAGATAACTCTCATCATCAACTAACATCCGGTTTGTAATAGATTTCACTTTCGGCAGTTCCATTTCTTTGGCCAGCTTCTTGAACATCTCGTTGGGACTACTCTCATACCTTTCTCGGTATTCCTTCCTCTCTTTATCTGTAAAAGGAACAGGTTCATACGGACGATCTATCTTCCTGAATATCTTCCCGCTGTTATCATATACTTCAATAATATATTGATTGTTCAAACAGTGATATAACCATTCCCGATTCTGGTCTCCAGCAAAGATTGATTGGGGAGAATGCGGCATACTCATGCTAAATGTGGAATTACCCTCCCTTATCATTTTCATTTGCGCAAGGGTAAACTCCCCATATGAGCGTATTTCATTACCATCATAATCAATCTCCTTGACAAAAAGTTTTCTATCTTGTCTATTTTCTCCATAAACATTTTCCTGACAGAGATAAGAATTGTTTTTAAACAAAAAAGCCCTCAAGAAAAAATTCTGCCAAGAAAAACTTTTTAAAAACTGTCCGGAGGCATCAAATAGATTTGTTCGTCTCGCCCGATTATCCATGATCACAAAACTTCCTTCCGGAGTAAAACCAATATATCCAATGGATTGAAATTCTCCTGGACCATCCCCTTTAGCACCGATTGTTTTAATGTATTCTCCATCTGGACTGAAAACTTTGATAACTTGATCTGTGTTTTCGCTAATGTAGATGTTCTCATCACTATCGACTAGATAATGCCATGGATCAAAAAGAACAATATTCCCCTTTTCATCTTCACTGCTAATGGAAAGGTCCTTTTCAAATAAAACCGTTTTATCAGGATGAATCGGTTCAGCCGTGTTGTGAATGTATGTCACACTCCCTACAATTTCAACTCTTGCCTGTGAATCCTGTTCTTCTCTTTTACTGCAGGCAGACCACAACAAGAAAAAACAAAGAAGAATGATAAGAAGTATTTTTTTCATGAGCCCCTCTCATCTTCAATTTTACTTACTTAAATTATGCAACAATAAGCTTGTTTGTTCAAATCAAGTTTTTGTTTCGACACTTGAAGCAAGAATTAGAAATTGATTTAAATTCATTAAAACGATTTATTGAAGGCTCTAAAACAACTTCGCTTTGCCAGACTTATTATTGAATAAAAACTTTTGTGACACATGACTCTGGATCATGGAATCAAGATTCGAATCCCTACTTTCCAGCCAATCTAAAAAGCCTAATTTCATCTGATTTTCTTTGGTTATTCCTTTCAACTGTATTTCCGTATTTTCAATGCTAGTCAGTTGAGATATTCACAATTTAACTAAACACTCCATGTTTCATAGTCGTATTAGGAGCAAAGGATAAAAGATACGGAGGGGATCAAATGAAAAAACCACTATATCTCATATTATTTCTTACTCTCGTCTATTCATGTGGCCCAAAGCAAGATAAAGTGGAGAGGATCATCGAGGATGGTGTGGAAGTTGTTGTCAACCAAATTGAACCATACCGGATTGAAAAGGAAAACTTATTACTCCTTGAAGAGGTCTTCAGAATAGATACTGAGGATGAAGAAATATTAAATTTTGGGATTCCAGATATTTTTGGCTTTGAAGTAAATTCTGAGGAGGAAATATTCATTCTTAGGAATGTTACCGGAGAAGGAGATTTTGTCTATAAGTTTAACAGCAACGGAAAATTTGTTAAATCTTTCGGGCCTTTTGGGGAGGGTCCAGGGGAATTCCAGAATCCTCATCACATTTCAGTAGACGACAAAGATAATATTTTGGTTGTCGATCTAGGACCACAAAAACTTCTCAAGTATGACTCGGATGGCATCTTTATTGAGGATCGTCAGATGGGTAACGAAAACTATAGATTTGCTTCCGGTCCAAGAAATAAAATGTTGGCCCAGGGAATGTCAATTGAACCAGTCAATGAAACAGCTGTGTACACTTTTTCCTTAAAATTGCTGGATCCGGATTTCGAGGAATTACATGTTATTGACCAATTTAGTTTTGAGGTGAATAAAAAAAAATTTAGGGCTTCAGATCCATTTTTCTGCTGGAGTTCTTCAAAAGATTACATCTATGTGGCGAATGAGAATAGAGGGTATGAGATTTGGGTGTTTGACATAAACGGAAAGCTGATACGAAAAATTCGAAAAGAGTATAAAAAAATACCGATATCTGAAGACTACAAAACAAAAATATTAAATCCTATGCCTGAGTTTATGAAGGAAGCCGCCTTTTTTCCCGAATTCTATTCTCCTTTTCAATCCATCACTGCAGGAGAAGATGGAAAACTTTTGGTCTTTACTTTTGAGAAAGGAAAAAATCCTGGAGAATTCATGGTTGATATTTTCAATGAAGATGGTGTTTTTATTACCAGAAAAAGTCTTAATATTTATGTCTGGGAGGGTCATTTGTGGGCCCGGATCCAATCCGATAAATTGTACTGTCTTGAAGAGAAAGAGACCGGTTACAAAGAACTTGTCGTTTACAGGATGAATTGGGAGTAAGCTAAACTGATAACAAATAAAAGGAGATCTGAAATTTTTTATCCTCCTATATGACGTGTTTCGCAACTTTAAAAAGAAACTAGTTGTTGTATGGAACAAAAAGGAAATAGATGGTTTGATGATTGTCCAGAAGCTAGAAGAACTGATCTAAGCAGAGAATATCTTCTGCTTGGACTCAAAATATGACATATGTATGGATTACGCTACATTATAAAAAAATACAAACAGTGTTTTCCCATACAGATGATGGCATAGAGTTTGCATAAGTTTTCGATAGATAAATGGATATAGGCCTATCTTAACATGGGGTATTTAATTGAGAATTAGGGGATCAATCATGGAAACCAAATCTGGTTTATCTTTAAAGATTGTCGCTCTTGGGATTCTTTTGTTTTTTTTCTTTGTCCCATCAGACGCCCAAGAAATAAAATCAGAACCGTCTCAGGAACAAAAAGCCCAGGAACTGAAGCATGATGTTACAGTTACTCTTAAACTTGTCCAGGTTTATGTAACGGATCCTGAGGGAAATCCGGCCCTGGATCTGGAGAAGGCTGATTTTGTCATCTATGATAACGGTAAGCTTCAGATTATCACAGATTTCGAAAAACACTTTTTACTTGCTCCGGAGGAAAAGCTTGAAGAATCCAAGCCCTTTCCAGCCCGAGACATGTCGTCCGTAATGAACCGCAAGTTTATTTTCATCATCGATTACCAAAGAAATGATTTTGAGGGAATCGTAAAATCGAGGACTGCTGCTCTTCAATTTATAGATACTAAAGCTCAACCGGGCGACGAAATCGCTCTCTTCTCCTATTCCTTCATGAGGGGGCTGACCCTTCATGAATATTTTACATCCGATCATAAGAGAATTCGGGCATCGATTGAGAAAATTCGAGAGCTCCCAGGGATCATTGAGGGGTGGGATTCATGGAGAGCGCTGGGGCACAGTGTTATGGGAATGGAATCATTCAGTCCCAGATCATCTGGGATGAAAGGCACCCTCAGATTCTCTTCGCGCATCCAGGAGCTTGCCAAGGCTCTTCGGTACATCCCTGGATCCAAAAATGTCGTCCTATTTTCGAGAGGGTATGGACTTGACGTCTTGATGCCCAAAACCCTCATAGGCGAAGCCTTCCAGGCGATGAGCAGGGAGTTAGCGTCGGCCAACTGTCCGGTCTTTTCTGTCAACACGATCACTGGTATTGGAAAAATTAAAGTACTACCCGAGGATTCACTGGACTATCTCTCCAAGTTTACCGGAGGAAAATACTTTCACGATGTCAATTATGAATCCAGGATCGCCGAGGACATCCAGAGCGTGACAAGCACTTATTATGTTCTTGGATACTCAATCGGAGCCACTTGGGACGGAAGATTTCGTGATATCAAGGTAGAGGTTAAAAGAGCAGGATATAAAGTCCACGCCCAGAAAGGCTACTTTAATCCTAAACATTTCTCTAAATATACGAAAGTGGAAAAGGAGCTTCATCTGAACGACCTCGCTCTTTCGGAGAGTCCTCTTTTTCAGACTCCGGTTAACATCCCCATGACGGCCCTACCCTACTCGGTGGAGAATGAGCCGGGCATCTGTCTATTGACCAAGCTTCCCGGGGAGAAGATAAGGGAAAAAATTGGAGAGGAGGCAGAGATATTCTTTCTGGTATTCGATAAGAAAGACAACATCCTTGAATTGAAATGGAAGGAGATAGAGAAAGCAACCTTTGAGGGAAAGAATGTTTATTATTATTCTCTCATGCCCTTCTCTACCGATGCCTACAAGTGCAGTATCGTTATTCGGGATAAGGAGACCGGAGAAAGTGCGGTCGGGCAGGATGTTGTGGAAATCCCGGAGATGCTGAATGAGGGGCTTCAGCTTTGGCCGCCGCTACTTCTGACTCACGGAAAAGCGGATCTATATGTGAGAGGGCACATCCCGAAGTCGATAAGCAGCGGTTTTCCTCTGCTGGAATGTTTTCCCTTTGACACGGAGCTGTATTCTCCTATCTTGGGAGAGCTTCCTAAAAATACTCAAGAAATCCAGGCTGTGCTTTACTGTTCCATGCGAAATTTAACTGAACCTGTACTGAAATTTGAAGCAACTCTTATAGAAAACTCCTCCGACCAAACAAAATCCCTTCCGGTATTCATTCTTTCCAGTAAGAAGGAGGGCAAAGAAGGCACATTTTTGGCTGAATTTAAATTGCCAGAGCTTATGCCCGGCGAATACGTTCTTCGAATTACTGCAATAGACATTTTAAGTCAAGCTCGATCTTTTACAACCATCGCCCTAAATGTGTATTGAATAAACATGGAAGAACTGACCCACCCCATCCGGAAGCTGCTGCTGTGAGAATATTTCTCCCCTTCATCCGTCTATCATGATGAGGTGTAACAACGCTTTGCTGTCTTTTTCTTAAAATATCGACATATAATGACTTCGTAATTTCATACGAATGTTATTTATCAGGTTAAGTGTCGATCTATTAAATGCTAAATGTGAAGGTGTTCATGTAGCCTGTGTAAATCAGAATCCCAAGCTGTAAGACATCCCTTCCAATTAGACAATTAACATTTTGACCTTGTAATGGTGCTGCAATTGCCACTGCACTTATTCTTACATTATTAGGCAACAGAAGCAGAACTAAATATTGATAACATCTGACATTGGTAGAAGAAGGTGTATTGATAAGTGTAACGCCCACAGGGCTAAGATTTAACCTAGTAACAATATCCATACTAATAACAGTACTTGTAGCTCCAGTATCAATTAATGCATTTATAGGTATAGGAGAAGGTACATTCTGGCTGTTTCGTAGAAGGGCTTCTTCAACCTCTTTACCAACAGTAAGCATAACTTGAACAACAGGTCCCAGCACCTGAAGATTAGGTGCTTGTATTGTAAAAGAAGGCATTTTATACAGCCATCAAGTTTGAAGTGAAGTTATGAGGAATATCTACATCAACAATCTGCTTCACTAGGAATGGCACATTTCCATAATTTTCGTAACCTTTACGAATTGCATCCATTATCGTATCAAAGACATCTATAATATTATCGTCTTTAATGAGTACAAACTTACCATTAGATTCGCCAATTAGTTCAGATTTGTGGGCTTCATATACCTCTAATTCTCTTTCAAGTAATTCTGGCATTGGTATTTTCTCCCTTTTTATTATATTTTAACTCTTCCATTTAAAAAAGCAAATATTTTGGGACTCGGTATCAGCTAAAACCTTTCTTCTTTTCCCATTCTCGGGCTGCTTCTTCTGTTGTGCAACGGCCAACTTGTTTAATGTGACCATTAGGCCATTTTTGTTGATGCTCTTGTTCCCTTCTCTCCAGATCGCTTGTGATTCCTCCATGAACAATTTTGTTCCCCCTTTTGAAGTAATACTTGTAGCTGTCTCTTGGTTTTGGCATTCTTCCCTCCTTTTGTTCAGTGGATTGTTGCTATACAGATTCTATCCACACAAAAATAAAAAAGCAAACGGTACGATGCCCATTTCTGCCTGGGCAGTAAATCAGCGACAAAATGCGGCCAAATGACCACTAGAAAAATGTCACACAAATTTCACAAAAAATGTCTAAGATTGCCTTATTTTGGCAACGATTGACACATCGGAATATTGGTTTCTACCTCTGGAAATAATGGCTCCCTGAGTAGGACTCGAACCTACAACCTATTGGTTAACAGCCACTCTCCGCTATGAATATTTTATCGACTCGTCCAATCTCCCCCGGACCCTGCCCGGGCCGGCCGATTGTTCTCAGGTTAAGACCTTCAGGGCTGAAGACCTTGATATGGTTTTCCATTCCATCGGCGACGTAGATGTTTTTTTCATTATCCACGGCCAGGGAAGAAATTCGAGCAAAGAGGTACTCAGGATGGGTTTCCATCTCACCGATCCGCAGTTCTTCAACCAGCCCCAGAATCGGTACATCAAACATGGGATCTTTGGGATTTTGAACGTAAACGACCCCATCCACCTCTTCCATGGTACTTTCCCATTCAGTTTTTTGTTGGTTGCAGGAAACTAATAAGAATAAGCAAGCAATGAAAAAAATGAAATTAAGGCTGTCATACTAGAATCCCACTTGTCTTCATTTAGGATTGTTGTTATCATAAGTTCGTGAATAAAAAGGAAATCCAAGCAAAAATCAAGACGATCGGTTCTCCTCTTGCCCGACAGCTCCTGATGACCGGTTTGATTACCCGGCTGCTGGAAGAACAAGGAAAGGCGGCACCGGTGCTCATTGGGGGACTGGCACTTTCCTATTACACACGTGAGGTCTATTTTACATCCGACATTGACTTGGCCTATGCCGATAGAGAAGCCTTAGATGCTGTTTTAAAAAGTCTGAATTATGTAAAGAAAGGGCGCTTCTGGATTCAAGACGAACTCGACATGGCCGTGGAGGTTCCCACAGACGAGCTTGTGGACGAAAAATCTCCCCTCGAATCAGTAGAGCTTGACTTCGGACTGCGCTGTGTGATCATCGGAGTGGAAGACCTGCTGATTGACAGGTTGAACGCGTGTAAACATTGGAATTCCCAAATCGATTGCGAGATGGCCGAACTCTTGATCGCACACTATAGTAATGAACTTGACTGGACCTATCTTAAAGGAAAGGCAGAGCTTCCGGAAAACGACACGCTGTCCGAGCTGATGACATTCAAGAAAAAGAGGTCGTCATGATAACCAGGAAGAGAAAATTCGGGAAAGCCTCTACAACGGATTTCCTTCTTGAACGAGAGCGGTTGGGACTTCAGAAGTACCGAAAAACTTCAAAGCGGGATCCGGATAAAAATAAAATGCTTCTGGAGTTGGCTCTAAAGAAAATCGAAAAGGCTGAGCGTAG
>Ga0114920_10001413_pt1 | contig 11006 bp, 10 predicted proteins | sample ChitaG_FD_88683 | JGI IMG/M metagenome (GOLD analysis project Ga0114920, IMG submission 88683) | Deep subsurface microbial communities from South Pacific Ocean to uncover new lineages of life (NeLLi) - Chile_00310 metaG | ecosystem: Environmental > Aquatic > Marine > Oceanic > Sediment ...
AATGCAATTTCAACGTCACTTCGTGTTTTGGAAAATAATAAAAAGGGATACATTAATAAATATTGAGTTGGCCCATAAAAGTATTCTAATTTAGACTTAGGTTCCATGCCACTAATAGCCCATGACCATGACTCATCAGACATTTGTTCATATAAATCTGGGTTCATGTTTTTTAAGTAAGGTGGTGGCATGGATCCCCAAAAGTCCCCTCCTATGTGTTCTGTGGCTTTGAAAAATGTTGAGTAGTGAAATCTAATCAAACTTAATAAAAAATAAATGATTAAGAAGAAATAGAATAATTTGGATAGTTTTTTAATCCTCATATTTACCCTTCCAAATCTATTGTGCTAGATTCAATAAAATATAATGGCCGTTTCTATAATTCATCGAAATTTCGCCATCAAGAACTACCTTGAATCACTTTTAATTTCTGGGAAGGAATATAGATTGCTCTTAGGTCTCCTTCATTATCTGTTTGAAGTTCAATCTGAATTCCGTTTAATTCCATGCGGAGCGAGCAAGGCTCTCCTTCTTTGGGCTCAAGAGTAAACGAGACTTCAAACTGAGGGATGATATAGGCGGAAAGATCTATTTTCTCCTCGAGGGTTTCGAGGGCACATCGATACTTTTTCGTCAGGACCAAATAAGGCGAAAAAATGGGATTGGGCAAAAGAAAGGCATCTCTTTTGATCTTTACAGTGCTTTCTCGCTCCTGACCTGCGACCCTAATCCTGTTTTTGACATCGCCCTCTTTAATGGAGCTTGAAACTTCTTGAGCCACTCCACTTACAGATCCAATAAAATAAAAGTGATTGGGAATGAAATTTTTATCCAGACGAAGAGTCAATTTTTCAATCTCCATAGCAGTGGGCTTTGTCATTCGGCCTTTGACTGTAAGGATATAGCCCTGCTCATTGCTCTCCCATGTATATTCTTCGTAGCCGACTTTCTCTTCCATAAAATAGATAGAAAGTATCCCACTCTGCACTTTCTCTTGGCTCCGAACAAAAAATACAAAGAAAAAAAGCATCATCAATATAAGCAAGATTAAAAAAAATATTTTCTTAAGCATATTTTCCTTCTCCTCATTTTTTCTTCTTCATCCTCTGTCTGACAACTTCATAAAAGAAAATCGATGCAGCAGAAGCGACATTAAGAGAAGTTATTTGACCAAAGAGGGGAATGGAGAGAATTTTATCGCATCTTTTCCTTACAAGAGGTCGTAATCCTTTTCCTTCAGAACCAAAGACCAATCCTACTGGAAGATTATAGTCGAACTCACACCAATATTCCTTTCTTCCGCCTTCTGCTCCTACAAGCCACACTTCATGCTTTTTTAAATCATCCATGGTTCGGGCCAAATTCTTCACTCGGGCAACTTTGACATACTCCACTGCACCTGCGGAGACCGAAGAGACAGCTTCTGTCAAGCCCACAGATCTCCTCTCAGGAAGAATAATCCCATCCACACCCGCTCCATCAGCAGCCCGGATAATCGCTCCTAGATTCTGAGGGTCTTCTATTCCGTCAAGAAGAACAAGGAAAGGAATGTGCGAGGAAGAAAGAATGGAGGGAAGCGGAGTAAACTCTTTTGCCGTTAAAAACGCAACTGCCCCCTGATGGTTTGGATCTAATCTGTTTAGCCTTTTTTTGGGTACAAAGAGAAGAGGAATGTTCTTGGCTTTAGCCATCTGGATGATTTCGCTGATTTTCCTCTGCCGCTTTTCCTTCTGGATCAATATCTTATTGATACGATCGGGAGAAGACTTGATCGCTTCCAAAAGAGGATTGAGTCGGCTGATTTTTTCCAATTTCTGATTTCTATTACACTCGATTTCTCATCTCTCTAACTTCTCTTCTGAGCTTTCTCGATCTTGGCCCAGGTATCACGAAGTGGAACCGTGCAATTGAATACAAGTCTGTGTCTAGAAGAATCAACGGAATCGACACAGAAATAACCCTGTCTTAGAAATTGGCAGCGACTACCTGGTTTTGCATCTGCAAGACTTGGTTCAACCCGGCACGAGAATAATATCTCTAATGATTTAGGATTCAAATAAGTTTTGAAATCAGCTCCGTCGCTTTCATCGGCGGGGTCTTCTTTGACAAAAAGATGGTTATACAGACGGACTTCAGCTTTCAGCGAATGGGGAACAGAAACCCAGTGCAATGTTCCCTTGACCATGCGGCCATCTTTTGACCAGCCTCCTCGTGTCTCTGGATCATAGGTGCAGCGGAGTTCAATGACTTCACCAGTTTGTTCGTCTTTAACCACTCTTTCACATTTAATATAATAGGCATGCTTTAGCCGCACTTCACGCCCTGGTGACAAACGGAAGAACTTTTTCGGTGGATCCTCACGAAAATCGTCTCGTTCAATATAGAGCTCTCGTGAGAAAGGAATTTTCCGCGTTCCCATACTGGAATCCTCAGGATTATTTTCGGCATCTAACTCCTCCACCCGGCCCTCTGGATAGTTATCAATGATCACTCGGAGAGGCCGCAAAACCGCCATAACCCGCGGAGCCCGCTTATTCAGATCAAGACGGGGACAGTGTTCGAGCAAAGCGATATCAACAATACTTTCCCTCTTGGCTACTCCAATACGATCACAAAAATCCTGGATTGACTCTGGAGTATATCCACGTCTGCGTAAACCCGATATGGTCGGCATACGTGGATCGTCCCAACCAGCCACATGGCCCTCTTCTACTAATTGAAGAAGTTTTCGCTTGCTCATCATGGTGTAGCTAAGATTGAGGCGAGCAAACTCTATCTGCTGTGTATGAAAGACGCCTAATTGGTCTAGAAACCAGTCGTACAACGGGCGATGGTCTTCAAATTCCAGCGTGCAAATTGAGTGGGTGATTCCCTCAATTGAATCCGACTGGCCATGAGCCCAATCATAAGTCGGATAGATGCACCATTTATCACCAGTTCTATAATGTGCTGCATGTAGAATACGATACATGACTGGATCTCGCATATTCAAGTTCGGAGAGGCCATATCTATTTTTGCTCGAAGGACACGGGAACCGTCCTCGAATTCGCCGGCACGCATGCGCTCAAACAGATCTAGGTTTTCCTCAATCGATCGATTGCGATAAGGACTGTCTTTGCCGGGTTCAGTCAAGGTGCCACGGTATTCTCTGATTTCCTCTGCGCTCAAGTCACAAACATATGCCTTGCCTACTTTTATCAATTGGACAGCATACTTATACAGCTGCTCAAAGTAATCGGAAGCATAGAAGAGCCGCTTGCCCCAGTCGAAACCAAGCCATCGAACATCCTCTTTTATCGATTCTACATATTCGGCTTCCTCTTTGCTTGGGTTGGTATCATCGAATCGCAAATTGCAAAGGCCTTTGTATTCAGCTGCAAGACCAAAGTTAAGGCAAATGGATTTGGCGTGGCCGATATGCAGATAGCCGTTCGGCTCAGGAGGGAACCGGGTATGAACTCGACCATCGTTTTTGTTTATGTTCAAGTCCTCCTCAATTATGGTTCGGATAAAATCTAAGGAGGGAGTCGAATCCGCAGTGGTCTTATTCTTAGCCTGTTTCCAGTTTTTATCGTCTGATTTAGCATCCTTCATGGCTTCTTCTCCTCCTGCGGATAAATCGGATCACTTCAAAAAATTTAATACCTCAGAGATTCGCTGGGAACAATTTTTCAATGGCTTTGGAAAGCTCAGTTTTGCTCCTTTCTCGACCAGAGGGATGAATTTATCAAGATCCAGCCCTGAGTCTCTGGCCGTAAGGGCAACTCTGAGCGGATGATAAAGGTCTTTGCCTTTACAGCCTGTTTCTCGCTTTATTTCATGTGTTAAGGAAGCAAATTTATCATAATCAAAACTATCAAGCCTCGATATCTTCTCTGCAAAAAGATAAATGACTCTTAAAGCACAATCTGTTTCTAATTCCTCTTTGGTTTTATCCTCCATCCTTGAGGGAGAAAATTCGAAAAGTTTCACAAACTGCTCAGGAAGGTCAGAAAAACGGTCGACGCGTTCAATCAGGCTTTCCACAGCTTTTTCCAGCCATTCCCAATGAGCATCGGTCATTTTCTCGGGCAAAAGTTTTGATTCTTTTAAATGCGGATAGGCAAGTTCTGCCTTTTGGCGAGAAGAAAGTTCTTTAATATGCTGGCGGTTAATCCAGTGGAGTTTATCATAATCAAAGATTGCTGCGGATCGACTCACTTTCTTTAGATTGAAGAGTTCAACCAGCTCGTTCTTTGTCAAGACTTCTTCTCCTTCAGGCGGAGCCCATCCTAACAAAGCCAAATAGTTAAAAAGAGAGGATGAGAGAATTCCCTGCTTTTCGAACTGATCGATAGCCGTAGCTCCGTGGCGCTTGCTAAGACGGGTGTTGTCTTTTCCCATAACCAGAGAAAGATGAACAAACTGAGGAGGAGTCAAAGAGAGAGCCTTATATATAAGAATCTGGCGAGGAGTGTTGGAAATATGGTCTTCACCTCTGATAACATGAGTAATCTCCATCAAAGAATCGTCGATAACAACAGCATAATTATAGGCCGGGAGCTCGTTTGAGCGGACCAGAATCGGATCGCCGATTAACTTCAAATCAAAATTAAGGGTTCCCCTTACAAGATCATTGTAGCGGATGTCCCCTTTCTCAGGAGTTCGAAGCCGTACCGCAGCTTGCTCTCCAGCATCGACTCTTCGTCGAGCCTCCTCTAAAGAAATGGCCTGGCATCTACCGCTGTAAACCGGCATTTTACCCAAAGATATAGCTCTCTTCCTTTCTTTTTCAAGCTCTTGGGGCGAACAAAAACAATAATAGGCTTTTCCCTCTTCAAGCAATTTTTGAGTGTAGCTCCTGTATATATCGATTCGAAGCGATTGCCTGTAAGGGCCAAATCTCCCCCCGATATCAGGCCCTTCATCCCAATCCAATCCTAACCAGCAGAGATCTTTTTTCAGTCTACTCTCATACTCTGAAGCAGACCTCTTTATATCAGTATCTTCAATTCTTAAGATGAAGACTCCCTCGCTTTGTCGAGCAAAAAGCCAATTGAAAAGAGCCGTCCTTGCATTTCCCACATGAAGAAAGCCTGTAGGGCTGGGGGCAAAACGAACTCTAACCTTATCCATCAGAATTCATATTAATATCGAATAGCAAATGAGTCAAGAGAAGCCTAACTGGGGTTCCCCCACTTTTTTCTCATACAGCTTGGGTCTATGGGGATGAGTCGCTCTAGAGAGGATTTTTTAGGGCTAAATCCTCTATGCCTCTCCTCTATTCCCATAGACCCTGGCATAAAAAAGCGTTTCCAGTTATAAATTAATATGACTACCTGATTTTAATTATTATAAATGAAACCATTTGCTTGTTTTTTTCGTATTAATATATATGAAAGAAATAAAAATGAGAAAGGAGTTTAAGATGAGTTTAAAAACTAAAATCGTTATTTTCATGGCAGCCGTGCTTCTTACTTTTGTAGGATTCAACATAATAGCATCATCTGGTGCAGTCGATCTCATCAAAGTAGGAAAAGACGCTGGCTATGACATCATCGCCAATGTTTTAGCCAAAGCAGAAACTGCCTCCAATCATTCCAATCTTATCAAAGGATGAAATATCGTGAAAAGAGGAATGATAAGCATTATCATCAAAATTTGGGAATGGTTGGTCATCGATTATGAGAGTTTTTATCTCTGCATTTCCAGAGGCAGATTAAGCCTTCACGTTCAACCGATTCCCGTCAATTAAGAGGCTGTAGTTTCGCTCCAGTAGAGTAAAACTGCAGCCTCTTTTTTTATACTCTCCCCCCTATATTTAAGTTTTATGAATCAATCCAAAACGAACGAATGAAAAAGAGCTATTTTTTCTCTTTCACAAGAACATGCACCCAGGCAGCGATCGCTTTTCCCTGGCCGATGGCCCCTAGCCCTTCATAGGTTTTTGCCTTTATTCCCAAATCATCCTTCTCAACTCGAAGGATAGGGCACAAAATCTCTTTCATCTGAGGAATAGAAGAGGCTAACTTTGGCTCCTCGGCGATGATAATCGAATCGATGTTTATAATCTCTATCTTTCTTTCTTTAAGTTTACAAACAGTCTCTATCAGCAATTCAGTGCTTCGAATATCCTTATATTCTGGGTCTGTATCGGGAAACAGCTGACCAATATCTTCTTCCCCTGCCGCTCCCAAAAGCCCATCTATGATCGCATGAATCAAACAATCCCCATCCGAGTGCCCCTTTAAGCCTTTGGGGAAAGGAATCTCTATTCCTCCTAAGAAAAGCTTTCTTCCTTTTTCTAGCTTATGAATATCAAAGCCAAGGCCTATTTTAATCTTCAAGTAATGCCTCCGCTATCCTGAGATCTTCTTGGCCAGTTATCTTGATGTTTCGGGAATCTCCCCTGACGATGAATACTTTCTTCCCTATTCTCTCCACCAAGGATGCCTCATCTGTCCCATAGAAATTGTCCTTTCTTGCCTTATTCAGGGCTTCCTCAAGGATGGAGTAGAAAAAGCCTTGTGGAGTTTGAATCCTGCGAAGCTTCGATCTCTCTAAAGTGCGGCTAACCTTCTTGCCTTCAACTCGCTTAATGGTATCCTCTATGGGAAGTGCAGGAATTGCGGCTCCCAGCTTCTCGGTTGCTTCGATGACCCGAGAAATCACATCCTTCTCTACTAAAGGCCTGACTCCATCATGTACCAATACAATATCCGTCTTTTCTGGATAAACCTCGCTAAATGCAGCAATCACCGAGTCCTGTCTTTTTTCTCCCCCTCTGACAACGGCAGTCATTTTTCTGTAACGGCTAAAATATATTTCCTTTCCTCTCTCATCTCTCAACACCAGAATGATCTCTGACACCTTCTCATGGGCTTCGAATTTCTCCAAAGACCAATCCAATACAGATTTTCCCTTTATTAGAGCAAACTGCTTAACACTCCCAAACCGCCTCCCCTCTCCAGCAGCAACAATAATGGCGGAAACTCTTCTCATTGAGATTCTTCGTTATAGCGTCCGAATATCATCTTCCCTACAGTCGTCTGAAGTACAGAGGTCACAGTTATATCTATATTCTGTCCGATCATCTTCCTCGAGTTGTCCACAACCACCATAGTTCCATCATCCAGGTAGGCCACTCCTTGGTCCTTTTCTTTTCCTTCCTTAAGGATAAAAAGCTTCATTGTTTCTCCTGGTAAGACAACAGGCTTCAAAGCATTAGCCAGTTCATTGATGTTGAGAACAGGAATTCCTTGGAGTTGGGCGACTTTATTGAGGTTAAAATCATTTGTGATGATTTTCCCGTCCAGATGCTTAGCGAGTTCGATGAGTTTGGAATCCACATCCTTGATCTCAGGAAAATCCATTTCGGAAATGATAATCGAGACTTGAGAAGACTTCTGGAGACGATCTAAGACTTCCAAGCCACGCCTCCCTCTCTGCCTTTTTATACCTTCAGCGGAATCAGCTACCAGTTGTAATTCCTTAAGGATAAATTGGGGAACAACTAGATTCCCTTCGATAAAGGCCGTATCACAGATGTCTGTAATACGGCCATCGATAATAACGCTTGTATCGAGAATTTTACAGCTCCGCCCTTCGCTCTTTTCTTGAAAAAAGCGGAAGATATGAGCAGGATCAAGCCATTCGAATTTTTGAGTCCCGACTAAAAAGCCAATGTATGGCATGATAATCAGAAAAAATATCTTGATAAAGTTCGTGGTCGAACTGTCTTGAGCGATAGTTTGATAAATAGAACCAAGGCCCCATCCTAAGAGAACGCCAGCAAAGGTTCCTATCGTGGAGCTCCAGATGATTTTAAACTGGCTTTTTCTGATTCTGCTCTCAAGATAAATGATGATGATGCTCAACAGAAAACCTATGACAGCTCCTTGGTACTGAGCCAAATTAAAAGGAGGGAAAAAATAACCTGTTAATGTGATAAGAGCGACAACAATAAAGCGAAAAATAAAAATACCCATAATATATTACCTTTAAAATATAATATTTAATGCCTGTTTGATATTTTTGACTCCCATTAAATTTATATCTGGGATATCCTTTTTCTCTAAATGCGACAGGTTCCCTTCTGGGAGAATTATTCTTTTAAAACCCATGGAATGGGCTTCTTTCAGTCTGGCCAGAGGTTGGTTTACGGAGCGAATTTCCCCGCTTAGCCCGACTTCTCCAAAAACAGAAACATCCGGAGGCATCGCTTTATTTTTTAAACAGGAAACAACTGCCAGTATCACCCCTAAATCGCCGGCTGGCTCGTCAATCAACAACCCTCCTGCAACGTTGAGATAAATATCCTCTCCAGCAAAGCTATAACCCAGCTTTCTCTCCACAATCGCTAAAAGCATAGATGCCCGAAAATGGTCAAGGCCCACTGTCATTCTTCTCGGATTCCCGCTGAATAAGGTGGCAGAAACAAGAGCTTGAATCTCCGCCAACAAAGGCCGTGAACCCTTGATCGTGCAGACCACTACACTGCCTGTCTCTTCGACCGGCCGCTCCTTTAAGAAAAAAGCGGATGGGTTGGAAATTGCCTTGAGCCCTCCTCTTCCCATCTCAAATATAGCAATTTCTGATACAGGGCCAAACCTGTTTTTAAGAGCCCGAAGCACACGGTAGGCATGGTCCCGCTCACCCTCAAAATAAAGAACCACATCCACCATGTGCTCTAGAGACTTGGGTCCAGCTAAGGAACCTTCTTTCGTTATATGGCCGATAAGAAACGAGGCCACCTGATTTTTCTTTGCAAACCGAAAGACCTGATTGGCCACCTCTCGAACTTGACTGATCGTCCCCGGGCCAGAAGACAACTTTGAAGAAAAAATAGTTTGGATAGAATCCAAAACAAAAATTTGAGGATTCAACTTTTCAGCATGGGCTATTATTCTTTCGAGGTTGGTTTCTGCCAGAAGGTACAATTTTTCGTTTTGAAGACCGAGCCTCTCGCCTCGAATCTTTATCTGTTCCAGTGATTCTTCCCCCGAGACATACAACACTTTTTCGCCCTGTGTGGCAAAATCACGGCTCACTTGAAGAAGAAGAGTGGACTTTCCAATTCCAGGCTCACCCCCAATCAATATTAGGGAACCAGGAACAACCCCGCCTCCGAGAACGGGATTTAACTCCTCGATTCCGGTCTTTATTCTCTCCCTTTTTGCCTCCTTTATTTCCTCATAGAGGATAGGTTCAGAAGGCGGAAAAGAAAATTCTACCGCAGCTTCCTCTTCCACTTCCTCAATCAATGTGTTCCACTCTCCACAATTAGGGCATCTGCCCAACCACTTTGGAGAATGGAAGCCGCAATTCTGACATATAAAGGTTGTTTTGATCTTCATTAAAAGTCTAACTCCAGGCCAAAATATATTTCTCTCTTAGGAGCCAAAGTAAAATTATCTATTCCTAACAGGAGAGAAAAATATTTATAAGCGGTATATCTTGTCCAAAACCTGAAACGGGGACGAGGACGGCGGTTAAAATCAAAACTATCCAAACTGAACTTTAACCTATCTCCCACCGCATAGAAATCAACCCCTGCCCCAACTTTGGATTCCATAATACCAACTCTTGGGGAAATAGCTCCCCACCGGATTCCGAATTGGGAAGAGTAAATAAACTTATCTAACCAGGGATCATGGATAACCTGAGCCAATAAATATTTTCTTTCCGTTGGCCAAATGCCAATGGTGAAATAATTCTTCACCAAACTACTCTTACCATAATACTCTGTTCTAAAACCCGCGGAAAATCTTAGGTTAGCAACAGGATAAATCAATCTTTCAAGTTCCCCCACCGCTCCTTCAGCTCGCTGGTATAATTCCGGTTGATGGATAAGCTTCCCCAAGGTCCCTTCGCCTTTGTTAATTTTCTCCAGAGATTTATTCAAAAGCCTCAAAGACTCTTCTGCCTCGTTTATTAATTCTTTTATGCTCTTCAAGTTTATCCTGATGTTTTCCCTGTTCTCCTCAACCACATCCTTTAACATAAAAATCAGCTCGTCTATATTCTTAGAGACCTCATCAACTCTCTGGTCAAATTTCTGGACAGCTTGAGAAGATCTCTGGAGACCTTGTTGGAGTTCCTCTTTGTTTGCTCCGAAGAATTCCTTTAAATCTTCTGAAAAAGAAGAAAGGTTCTGGAGAGTGGCTTTAATATTAGCCTTCTCTTCTTCCCCCCCGAACAATTCGCCGAAACTCCTTGCTATCTCTCTGAATTCATTGCCTATCGAAAGCAATAAAGTCCCCATCTGGTCAAAACTTATTGGCGGAATCCCTTCAATTGTTTCTCCGGGCTGACAGAAGTCGGGTTCCTCTCCGGGCAAAATCTCAATGTGCTTTTCTCCCAGGAGTCCCAAGGAAGCCAGAGTGGCCTTGGATCCCCTAGGAACATTGATCCCGTAGTCAATATTTAGCACGGCCTCTGCCTTACTTCCTTTGAGTCTAATATCCTTGACATAGCCAACTTTTACACCTGCCATCCTTACTAAAGCTCTCTTCTCAAGGCCGGCAGCAGAATCATAAGAAACGAGGAGGGAATAACCATGCTTTTTGAAAAGAACGCTAAGATCTCCCACGACGAATATAAAAGCAGCAACTATAAACAGCGCAACTCCAATAAATATTCCGATTTTTATCTCTCGCTTCACAAGTTTTTCCTTATTTTACCACATGAGCAATTACCCTTAATTCTTAATATCATTTTTTACCAGTTTTTAATAGGCCCTTCTGCTCGGCCATGAATGAACTGCTGGACCACTGGATTTTTTGAGTCCTTAATCTCCTCGGGAGTCCCTATCTCTATAATTTTTCCCTCATACAGCATACCAATCCTGTCTGCAACCTTATAGGCACTGATCATTTCATGAGTTATGATAAGCGCGGCCACCTTCAATTCTTTTTTCATCCTTATGATCAAATCATTTATGGCATCTGCCCTAATCGGGTCGATACCTGTGGAGGGTTCGTCATAAAGAATGATATCCGGATCGTAAGCGATTGCCCGGGCTAGG
>Ga0114920_10001414_pt1 | contig 11003 bp, 11 predicted proteins | sample ChitaG_FD_88683 | JGI IMG/M metagenome (GOLD analysis project Ga0114920, IMG submission 88683) | Deep subsurface microbial communities from South Pacific Ocean to uncover new lineages of life (NeLLi) - Chile_00310 metaG | ecosystem: Environmental > Aquatic > Marine > Oceanic > Sediment ...
AGCTCTATGTCCCCACCGACCAGATAGACCGTGTCAGCCGTTATATCGGCTCAAGCGAGCAGCCACCGGTATTGAGCCGCCTCGGCACCCAGGAGTGGAGAAAAACCAAGCAGAAAACCAAGGAGGCAGCAGAAAGTATTGCTGAGGAGTTACTGAATCTTTACGCCGCCAGGGAGGTTACGCCGGGCTTTGCTTTTTCCTCAGATACAGTGTGGCAGCAGGAGCTTGAGGCTTCCTTCCCCTATGTTGAGACCCCTGACCAGATAGAGGTTCAAAGACAGGTAAAAGATGATATGGAAAAAGCAAGACCCATGGATAGACTGGTCTGCGGGGATGTGGGCTATGGCAAGACCGAGGTTGCCATCAGAGTTGCGTTTAAAGTAGTTATGGACAATAAACAAGTTGCGGTTCTGGTACCGACTACGGTGCTAGCCCAGCAGCACTTGTCCACCTTCAGCCAGAGACTGGGGGCTTTCCCGGTAAGAATTGAGGCATTGAGTCGGTTTAGAAACCTGAAAGAACAGCAGGATATCCTTAGTGGGCTTAAAAGTGGCAAAGTAGATATCTGCATTGGTACCCATCGCCTGTTGCAGAAGGATGTGGGATTTAAAGACCTAGGGCTTTTAATCATTGACGAAGAGCAACGCTTCGGTGTTGCCCACAAGGAACACCTAAAGCAGATGAGGCAGGAGGTAGACGTTCTTATCTTAAGCGCCACCCCCATTCCCCGCACCCTGCAGATGTCCCTTACTTCAATCAGGGATATGAGCACCATGGAGACCCCACCTGAAGACCGCCTACCGATTAAAACCTATGTTGCCGAATATAGCGACCGTCTGGTCAGGGAAGCTGTGCTCCGGGAACTGGAACGTAACGGTCAGGTCTTCTTTGTCCATAATCGGGTGCAGAGTATCGCCTTTGTTGCCGGTAGACTTGCCTCAGTTGTGCCTGAGGCTAAGATAGCCATCGCTCACGGTCAGATGCCTGAGGAGGAACTGGAAAAGGTGATGGCTGATTTCGCTGAAGGTAAAACCGATATTCTGGTATGTACCACCATTATCGAATCTGGACTTGATATGCCCAATGTTAATACCTTGCTTGTTAATAAGGCGGATAAATTCGGCCTAACCCAGCTTTACCAGCTTCGTGGTCGGGTTGGTCGTGGTGCCAATCTCGCCTACGCCTATTTTCTCTATGACAAGGGGAGGTATCTGACCCCGACTGCTGAAAAAAGGCTGAAGACTATATTTGAAGCCACCGAGCTAGGTGCCGGCTTTTCCATCGCCATAAAAGACTTGGAGATTAGAGGTGCCGGAACCCTACTTGGGACAAAACAGAGCGGGCATATAAGTGCCGTTGGTTTCAGCCTCTACTGCCAGCTTTTGGCTGAGGTAGTGGAGGAGCTAAAAGCCAAAAGAGCCGGTAGAGAAGCCAAGCCACCCAAACTTCCCGAGCCAACAGTAGACCTTCCTCTTAATACTTTTATACCTAAAGAGTATGTGCCTGACCTTGAAACCCGCCTTTCTCTCTACCAGAGCCTGGTTAAACTAGGCAAACTTGAACAAGTAGAAGCTCAAGCCTCAGAGTTTAACGACCGCTTCGGCACCCTACCAGTGGAGGTGGAAAACCTGCTTTATGCAGTAAAGATTAAGATTCTGGCAGCCAAAATTGGCATTGAGTCCATCGCCACCGAAGAAGGGCAGATTATATTGAGCCTGCTTGAGGGCTTGAAGTTTTCTAAGAAGCAGCGCGAGCTAACCTTCAGGGAAGGAGTCAGAGTAGGCTCAAGCCAGGTAAGACTAAATCTTAAGCAGCTTGGGGGTAAGTGGCAGGAGATTTTGGAGGAGGTGCTTGAGAAGATAGGGTAATATAACGTATCGGCAGTCTAAGAGGGGCTTCCCCCTCTTTTTACTTTATAAAGGAAAGCTGTTATAATAGTCAAAACCTTTATTCCTTAACTTAAAGGAGAATAATTTGAAGATACTTTTGGTCTATCCAAGCTACCCGGACACCTTCTGGAGTTTCCGGCATGCCTTAAAGATTATTGCCAAGAAGGCTGCCTTCCCTCCTTTAGGCTTACTCACGGTAGCGGCAATGCTCCCCGAGGAATGGCAGAAGAAACTGGTAGACATGAATGTAACCTCGCTTGCTGATGACGACCTCAAGTGGGCAGATTATGTTTTCTTAAGTGCCATGGTGGTGCAGAAGCAGTCAGCAAAGGAGGTTATCAGCCGCTGCAACAAACTCGGCGCCAGGATTGTTGCCGGTGGTCCCCTTTTTACCACTGGATATGAAGATTTTGACGGGGTTGACCATTTTGTACTCGGTGAGGCTGAAGTTACCCTGCCGCTTTTCTTAAAAGATTTAGATAAGGGTAATGCCAAACACATCTATGCCTCCACCCAGCGACCTGACCTAGAGAAAACCCCGCTTCCGCTCTGGTCGCTTATTAACATGAAGCATTACTCGTCAATGAATATTCAGTACTCCCGGGGTTGCCCTTTCAACTGCGAGTTCTGTGACATTATTATCTTAAATGGGCACAAACCACGAACCAAAACCAAAGCTCAGCTACTAAGTGAGCTGGAGGTGCTGCACAGTCATAGGTGGCGGGGTAGCCTTTTTATTGTTGATGATAACTTTATCGGCAATAAGAGGAAACTTAAATCTGAAATCCTGCCCGCTCTAATCGAGTGGATGGAGATAAAAAGATACCCCTTCACCTTTTTCACCGAAACATCAATTAATCTAGCCGATGATGAAAAACTAATGAAACTAATGATCAAGGCCGGGTTTGAGCGGGTATTTGTTGGCATTGAAACCCCGAACGAAGAAAGCCTAGTTGAGTGCAATAAGCTGCCCAATAGAAATCGAGACCTTGTGGCTGCGGTCAAGAAAATCCAAAACCACGGCTTGGAGGTGCAGGGAGGGTTTATTGTCGGCTTTGATAATGACCCGATTACTATCTTCAAAAAGCAGATTAGCTTTATTCAGCAGAGCGGAATTGTTACCGCCATGGTTGGACTACTGAATGCCCCGCCTGGCACTAGACTGTATCAACGTCTGAAAAAGGAGAACCGACTACTAAAAGATAACTCTGGTGATAATACTGATTGCTCAATTAATTTTATTCCTAGAATGAAATCTGAAACACTTATAAATGGCTATAAACATATCCTGGATACAATCTACGCACCCAAGCAATATTATGCCAGGATAAAAACCTTCCTCAAAGAGTACCACCCACCACGGAGGGTAATCCAAGTTCGGTCGGTCCGACTCTATCACCTCAAGGCACTTATTAAGTCAGTCTGGGTTTTGGGCATTAAGGAAAAGGGTAGAAAATACTACTGGCAACTTTTTGCTTCCACCCTACTTAAGCGTCCCCGGTCTTTTCCAATATGCATGAGCCTAGCTGTATATGGACTGCATTTCCGGAAAACTGCGGAACAGTACCTTGGTAAACCTGTGGAGAATAGCCAAATCTAAGCTAACTTAAAGCTAAAGATATCTGACTACTTCAGTTAAGCTAGAAATCCGAGGGCAGTCACTGACTTCAGGATAAAGACTGTAGCGGTCAATAAGTATCGGACTAATACCTACCCCCCTCGCCCCCACCACATCCACTTCATACTGGTCACCAACATGAACTGCTTCGGAGGCGCTGACCCCAGCACACTCCAGAGCAGCCAGGAAAAAACGGGGGTCTGGTTTATCTACGCCTACCTCTTGCGGGTTAACCACAAAATCAAGGTAGGACTCAAGCCCCAATTTTTGTAAGGTAGAATCCACACCTTTAGTTAGATTAGTAAGTAACCCTAAAATAAGGTTTTGTTTTTTTAAAGTCTTTAGGGCTAAAAAGACATCATCAAAAAGGACAAACCTCGCCCCTTTAAACAGCTCCTCTGCCTTCTTCATAATTCTGGTCAGTGTCTCCCCGGAGACCTTAACTCCAGCCTCACTTAAGATGATGTCCTCATAGCGCATATAGACTTCAAACCGCTGCCTAGGGTCTCTTTTCCCCAGTGACAAGCGGAAATTCTCCTCATAAAGATACTTGTTGGCCACGGCAACACCTCGCAATATATCCTGGGGGGATATATCAATACCAACTTGCCGGAAAGCTTGCTGATGCACTTCGTGTTGAGGGGGTTCATAGCGGGCTAGTGTATTAAACCAATCAAGGAATACAGCTTTAAACACAATACTTTCTCAATTAGGTATCATCAATACCCAGGTCCTTAATGTAGTCAACAGCATCCTGAACAGTTACTATCTTTTCCGCATCCTCATCGGGTATTTCAAGCTTCTGAGAGGGGGTGCTAAACACCTCTTCAATAGACATTATCAACTCAACTAGGTCTAGAGAATCGGCACCCAAATCATCGACAAAACTAGCGGTAGGGACTACCTCTCGCTCCTCTACCCCTAGCTGCTCAACGATTATCTTTCTTACCTTGTCAAAAACCGCCGCCACTTTTTAGCCTCCTTTCCAAGACTATCGATCGGTAAAGGCCAGTGCTACCGAGCTTAAAACCCCGTTAATAAACTTTGATGAACTATTGCCGCCAAAGGTCTTGGCTAGTTCAACGGCCTCATTTATGGCAACCTTAACTGGCACTTTATTATCAAGTAAAATCTCATATATTGCAAGCCTTAAGACATTCCGATCAATTATTGGTATTTGTTCCACTGGCCAGGCTGGAGCAAAATTTCTTATATACTGGTCAATTCTCTCTTTATCCTGGAGAACACCGCTCACCAGTTCACGGACAAAGGCATTATTCTCCTCAGAAAGTCTTCTTTGGGACAGAAGTTGACTTAACACCCCTTCACTATCATGCCCCACCGAATCAATCTCATAAAGTGCCTGGAGAGCAAGTGCCCTCGCCCAGCGCCGACTGCCAACCATAATTCATCCCCCAAAACTCAAAACAACATTATATCACTATACCATTACCAGTCAACAGGTGAGATGGAGAGCCGCCACCACCTTCTGGGAATGCCAGAGACGATTATAGGTATGGCAAGCCTTTTCAGTTTCCTCAACAATAAGTCTAATACCTTGAGCCTGAAGTACCTCTTTTGTTTCCGGCAATAGCTTGGTCATGCCCCACATCCCGGTGCCAATCACCAATACTTCAGGATTCTCAGCCATAACTTCAGCAATATCTTCAGGGCATATCCTATGCCCAATCTTTCGCCACCAATCAAGCTTAACCCGGTCGGGGAAAACGACTACATCTGAGGTATACTCCTGGCCACTAATGGTTATACGTCCGAACTGGTAAGAATCAATAGTATTCATGGCTAAAGTCCACCGTCCACACCTAAGACCTGACCGGTAATGTACCTTGCCTCTTCAGAGACCAGAAAGGCAACTGCCTCAGCCACATCCTGCGGCAAACCAAAGTAGCCAACCGGTATTCGTTCTTTAAGCTCCCCTCGCCACTTCTCGTCCAGCGCCTGCGTCATCCCGGTATCAATAAAGCCAGGAGCGATAGCATTAGCGGTGATACCACGCGAAGCCACCTCTTTAGCTACAGTCCGGGTGAAACCGATAATGCCAGCCTTGGCTGAAGCGTAATTAGCCTGTCCCCGGTTACCCACTATGCCAACAATGCTGGAGATACTGACAATCCTGCCCCAGCGCTGCTTAACCATATGTTTTAAGACCGCCCTGGTGCAAAGAAAGACGCTTTTCAAATTAGTATTCAGGACTTTATCCCAATCCTCGTCTGACATCCGCAGCAAAAGCTGGTCCCGGCTAATACCGGCATTATTAACCAGGATATCAACCTTCCCATAAGAAGCCACAGCCTCCTCCACCAGTCTAGCTACCTCTGATGATGAACTGACATCAGCCAGAATAGCTTGGCTCCGCCCCCCGATTGCCCTGATTTCCTCAGCTACTGCCTTAGCAGTATCATTAATATCGTTAACCACCACCGCAGCCCCAACTTCAGCCAGTTTCAGGGCAATCGCCCGGCCAATGCCCTGACCGCTACCAGTAACTATTGCCACTCTTTGGGAAAGGTCCATTATACCACCTCCTTATAAAAGTTAAGTGAAATGAGCCGGCTGAAGTTTCTAACCGCCGTTGCATCACCCACGCTCAAGGCGGCAACATTTCTATTTATGCGTTTGATGAGACCAGTAAGTACATTCCCTGGCCCTATTTCAACAAAGGTAGCTACCCCCTTATTTATCATATATTCAACTGAACGCTGCCACTGGACACCCCTGCATAGTTGGCTTAAAAGCTCCGCCTTCACCTCTTCGGCAGTGGTCAGCACCTTAGCTGTAGTGTTAGCCACAACTTTAATCAGTGGCCCATTAAAGGAAAGGGTGGATAAAACATCAGACATGCCTTGAGCCGCCGATTCCATCAGCGGCGTATGAAAGGCACCACTTACCACCAAAGGAATAACACGATGAGCCCCTCTACTCTTAACCAAAGCCATCGCCTTGGTTAGATGCTCTGTTGCCCCACTTATTACTAACTGCCCCGGACAGTTATAATTAGCAATCTGGGTACCAGTCTGGTGACATACCTCGGCTAGTTGAGCTTCATCAAGCCCGATTACTGCTGCCATACCCCCGGGTCGATTAAGTCCAGCTTCATGCATCAGTCGCCCTCTTTGGAGAGCCAAATAAATAGCGGTAGCAGAATCAAACACCCCAGCGGCTGCCAGTGCTGTATACTCACCCAAACTGTGACCGGCAACAAAGGCAGGGTTTTCTAATTTGCTACCAGCATTTACTTCTTGGATGGCCACCAAAGTGGCAAGACTTGCGGTTACTAATGCCGGCTGGGCGTTTATTGTCTGGTTAAGCTCAACCTCAGGGCCTTCAAAGCACAATCTAGACAGGGGAAAGCCCAATACCTCATCAGCTGTCTTGAAGACCTCTCTGGCTGCAGCGAAACTATGATAAAGGTCATGCCCCATGCCCACCTTCTGCGACCCCTGACCGGGGAAGATAAAAGCTACTTTAGCCATCTCCGTCACCCAAAGTCCTTTAGTAAAAAGTTAACCAGCAGAAGTTTTAGACAAAGAATAACCCGAAAAAGTTTGGTCAATCAAGTAATTCGGGCTATCAAATCAGGTCTTCTTTTCCGGACTCTTAGCTGAGCTTTCAATCGTGATAACTTCTCGCCCGGCATAGGTTCCACAATTAGGACAGACATGATGCGCCAGTTTCGGACTATTACATTGAGGACAATAGTCTATCGGTGGCGTAGTTAGCGCTAGATGGCTACGCCTTTTCCCTTGACGGGCTTTAGCAGTTTTTTTCTTCGGTAAAGCCGCCATATTCTACCTCATTCCCTTCTCTCATTTAACAGTACATCATTACTTGAAATCAGTTGCCTTAACTTTGACCAGCGAGGGTCTGCCCCCTTGGGCGGACAGGTGCAAGCCCCTTGATTTAAGTCTTGCCCGCAAGTGGGGCACATCCCGGCACAATCCTTGCGGCAGAGTGGCTTCATCGGGATAACCAGCAATGTATACTGGCGTATCGCCTCAGTTAAATCAAGAACATGGTTCTCACTAATAGTAAAGCTGCCGGGCTCATCAGAAAGCGATAGTGGGGCACCAGTGTTTATATCTACAATCGGCAGATACTCCTCTTCAATCTTTAGCACCGGTGAACAATTAAACAGATTCAAGCAGCGGCTACAGCTGACTTCAACCTCAGCATGCAGAGTGGCTCTAACCAGAATGCCCCGACCAGTACGTACTAGCGCAACCTTACCTTGAACCAGACTACCACCACCCCCGGTAATATCTAAAACCTCACTTACTTCATAATCTTGTGTTGCCCCTGTTGGGGCTTTAAGCAGTTGAGAGACATTTATCTCCATTGCCTCCACTCCATCAATAATCTATCCATTATAAACTGAGCTAGATACTTACTGCAAGCCAGCGGTAAAGGGGTGCAGAGAATACTACCTTCCCTTTAGTCTGGCTATCAGCATTGGCACCACCTTAAACAGGTCACCGACGATGCCATAGGTGGCTACCTCAAAGATAGGGGCATTAGGGTCATCATTGATAGCAATAATAATCTCCGAGGTTTGCATGCCAGCCAGGTGCTGAACTGCCCCGGAGATGCCACAGGCAATATAAAGTTTGGGACAAACAGTTTTACCGGTCTGGCCAACCTGATGAGAGTACGGAATCCATCCCTCGTCTACCGGTGGGCGGGATGAGCCCAACGCTGCCCCCATAACATTAGCCAGTTCTTCCAGTAAGTGAAAGTTTTCCGCTTTCCCCAGTCCCCGTCCCCCGGAGACAATAATGTCAGTATCCTCAAGCTTAACTCTCTCGGTGAGGTCTTCAATAAAATCAAGTAGTTTAATCTTTGAGGTAATGCCTCCCCGCTCAAAGTCAAGCTTGATTATCTGCCCCTTTCTTTCCTTATCCGGTGTGTTTTTCTTAAAAACTCGCGGGCGGACTGTTGCCATCTGAGGTCTTTTAGATGAGCAGATAATCGTCGCCATGATATTGCCACCAAAGGTAGGGCGAGTCTGAAGTAAGAGCCTTCTCCCCAGGTCAATCTCAAGCCCGGTACAGTCAGCGGTAAGCCCCGTCCGCAAGCGAGCCGCCACCCGCGGCATAAATGAGCGCCCCATTGGGGTAGCACCAGCCAGAACTATCTCAGGTCGATACTGGCAAATCAGCTCCACGAACTTCGCCGTGTATAAATCTTCTTCAAAACCCTTAATTATCGGGGCATCTACCAGATAGACCTTATCGGCACCATAGCCGGTTAGCTCGCTTGCCTCAGCAACATTGTGCCCAAAACATACTGCGCCTAACTCAGCATTCAAGGTGTCCGCCAGCTCCCTTCCTTTTGAGAGCAGCTCATAGGCTACGCCCTTTATCTTGCCATTCCTCTGTTCAGCAAATACCCAGACTCCGCGATGAAGGTCGCTCACCTCAACTTCTTCAACGGCACCCTCAATAAGAATGGCATCATAGGTACAGGCTTCCTGGCAAGCGCGGCAAAGGTTGCACCCCTCCTTTACCTGGACTTTATCGTCCACAATCTCAAGTAAACCAAAGGGGCAAACTTCAATGCAATTGCCGCAGCCATTACATTTATCAAGGTCAATTAAAATTCCCATGTTTAAACTATCCCGGCATCTCCTAGCTTACTAATCAGATTCTTGACCTGCTCCTCAGGCTCTCCTTGAAGTATCTCACCCCTATTTACTCTCTGTGGAGAGAATACCTTGACTACCCTGGTAGCCGAGCCTTTAAGCCCTACCTTATCCATATCAATAGCCAGTTCTTCAGCCGTCCAGACTGGGATTGGGGCACTTTTGGCTTTAGCCAGTCCTCGGAGCGAGGGCAGACGAGGCACATTAATTTCCTTTACCACGGTAATTACCGCTGGTAAGGGCAGCTCAATAATCTCATGCCCTTCCTCAACCATCCGCTGAAGATGCATACCTTTATTTATGTCCTCAATTTTACTGACATAGGCAACAAACGGCAGCCCCAGCATCTCAGCAAGTTCTGGTCCCACTTGCCCGGTATCACCATCAAATGTCTGTCGGCCACAAATAATGAGGTCGGTCTGTCCCAGCTTTTCAATTGCCCGGGCAAGTGTATAAGAAGTAGCCAGGGTGTCGGCACCGGCAAAAGCCTTATCACTCAGTAGTACTGCCTCATCAGCACCGAGACTAATCGCCTCCCGCAACATCTCTTCTGCTTGGGGTGGCCCCATGCTAATGGCGGTAACCCTACCTCCACAGCGCTCCTTGAGGCGAACCCCTTCTTCCAGAGCATAGGCATCAAAGGGGTTTAAGATGTTCTTAATCCCCTCTCTAATAAGGGTATTGGTTTGGGGGTCAATTTTAACCTCAGTAGTGCCCGGCACCTGTTTTAAGCAGACGACGATGTTCATTCCTGCCTTGACCTTCGCTTCCTTAGTTCAGAGGCAATGATATTTCTCAAGACTTGATTGGTGCCCTCATATATCTAGGTAATTTTGGCATCTCGCATCATCTTCTCAATGGGATAATCGCGTATATAACCGGCGCCACCGAAAACCTGCACCGCATTGGTGGTGACCCGCATCGCCACATCCGAGGCAAAGACCTTAGCCATCGCCGCTTCCTCGGTAATGCTCTTGGCGCCGCTATCAATGGTTCTGGCTACAGAGTAGACTAAAGCCCTGGCTGCCTCTACCTCTATCGCCATGTCAGCCAGCATATGTTGGACTGCCTGAATAGATATAATAGGGTGTTCAAACTGGATGCGCTGCCGGGCATAGTCCGTTGCTGCCTCCAGAGCCCCCTGAGCAATGCCAACCGCCTGAGCGGCAACCCCAGGACGGGAACGATCCAGCACCCTCAAGGCGATGATAAACCCCATGCCCTCTTTGCCAAGCAGATTCTCCTTAAGGATGAAGCAATTGCGGAAAATCAGCTCCCTCGTAGAAGAAGCACGAATACCCATTTTCTTTTCTTTCTCGCCAAAGGAGAAACCCGGGGTGTCCTTCTCTACCACGAAGGCGCTAGCGCCACGAGCCCCCCTTTCCTTATCGGTTAAGGCAATAACGGTATATATCTCAGCCTCACCACCATTGGTAATAAATTGCTTGGTACCATTAAGGACATAACCCCCCTCTTTTTTAGTGGCAGTCGTCTTGATGGCACCGGCATCGCTGCCTGCCGTCGCCTCGGTAAGGGCAAAGGCAGCTAGTCTCTTGCCGCTGGCAATATCCGGCAGACGTCTCCTTTTTTGTTCCTCAGTTCCATATTCCAGTATAGAGAGGGCACCCAGAGCACTAGCGGCATAAGTAATCGCCACACCGCTACATACCCGGCTTAGCTCTTCTACCGCCAGGCAAAGCTCAAGACAGCCACCACCCAAGCCTTCATACTCTTCAGGAATGAAAATGCGGAACAGGTCGGAACTGGCCAGTTCCCCAACTATATCCCAGGGAAACTCCTCCCTCTCATCGAGCTCTGCCCGTAAAGGCAGTATCCA
>Ga0114920_10001415_pt1 | contig 11002 bp, 9 predicted proteins | sample ChitaG_FD_88683 | JGI IMG/M metagenome (GOLD analysis project Ga0114920, IMG submission 88683) | Deep subsurface microbial communities from South Pacific Ocean to uncover new lineages of life (NeLLi) - Chile_00310 metaG | ecosystem: Environmental > Aquatic > Marine > Oceanic > Sediment ...
AAAGAGTATTATTCCAAAGAACTCAGGCGGACCAAATTTTAGGGCCACACGAGCTATATACACCGTAAAAAATATTAGGACCAGGTCACTACATAAATCTCCTATGGCGGAAGATAAAACTGCTATTTGAAGGGCCTTGCCTTGCTTACCCTGCTTGGTAAGCTGGTATCCATCAATTTGAGTACAGGCAGCCGCAGGTGTTCCCGGAACCTGGAGCAATATAGCGGGGATAGAGCCACCATAAGTGCCCCCTTTGTGAACCCCATAGACCATACTTATCGCTGCCAGAGGCGACATGTAGAAGGTAAAAGGGATCATTAGGGCTATCCCTACCGTACTGGTAAGACCAGGCATTGCCCCCAGAAGAAGTCCTGCCACCGTGCCAAACAGAATTGCTCCCAAGACATCTACCTGAACAAAGATGTTACCAAAAGCTTGGAGGAGCTGTATCAGCTGTTCCATATCCCCCTCGCCATAACCTGGTTTTTAACAAATGTGGAGAATTACTTTCTTAACCAAAAAGAAGGCCTCGAGGCATCATCAACATCAGTATCCGGCCAAAAAAGTAATAAAATGCCAATGATACCCCTATCGCTGTAGGTAAAATAACTGTCCACCTTCTTTCCCCCGAGAACCAGAAAAGTAATCCTAGAATGACAATGGTAGGTATCAAGTAACCCAGAAGATACATCAAAAAGACATAAACAAATGCAAGGACAGCTGTCTTCCCAACTCGAATTATTTCTTTTTTTCTTGCACTCGATACCGGTCTATCACCAACTCGAGGTACCAAATAGCTACCTATTATCAGAATAACACTCAAAACCATCATACCGATAGCAATAGCGGTAGGAAAGAATCTGGACTGTGCTTCTCCCCGCGCACTGAGAAATATGTCGCGAGGGATTGTGGGGATCAAAACAAAGATGACCACTAAGGAAAGAATGAGGAGAACTAATCCAATTCTTGCATCAACTGTTAGCTTCACGAACTGTCTCCCTGGCCCTATGTAGAAACACTCATTCGTTCTCCGGGAAATCCCTTTTGATGAATCTGGGCGGCAGAGAAGGGAATGCCTTTCCTTCTCTGCCGCCACTCCCAAAAACTCCTTACCTCAGCTTCTCTACCCCCAACTGTTCAACCAGTTTTGCGTACTTTTGATCCATTTTACGTGCAAGCTTGAGAGAGTCTTCGGGGCTAAAATACGTTAGCCTCAATCTCATTTTCTCCATAAACTTCACGGCTGCGCGGTGCTCCATACACTTCTTGAAGGCATCATGCAATATCTGGATTTTCCAGTCTGGGGTACCTGCTGGAGCAGCAACCATTTTAATACCTGGAGCGTTAATACTATCGTAGCCCTGTTCCTTGAAAGTGGGATAGTCAGGATAGAATGGGCTTCTCTCTTCTGTACAAACACCCAGGACTCGGATCATTCCCTCAGCAACCATCTCCGGAGCCAGAAAAGTGGCGAAAAAGGCTAAGTCGACGTGTCCTCCTGCAACCGCATTTCGAGTTTCAGGTCCTCCGTGATAAGGAATTTCGGTAACGTCAATCCCAGTTTTGGTGATAAAGTCCACACCATTGGCATGATGTTCACCACCCCGAGCGGTATGACCCCAGCTCAGCTCTCCTGGATGCGCACGAGCATAGTCAACCAAATCATCCAAGCTCTTGAAGGGAGAGTTTCCCGGCACGGCGACGCAGCCTGAATACTGACAGACGGTGATAACTGGCTTGAAGTCTTCATACATGTCGAAAGGCACATCCGTTACGTGTCTTCTCAAAGTGTAGTCTGTGCCCCCCCAACCCATGAGCAAGGTATATCCGTCCGGTTTTGCTGCAGCCACAAATTTTGGTGCCAACATTCCAGCGCCACCCGTCTTGTTAACTACCACCAAAGGTTGATTGTTGAGATACTCAGGGGCAACCATAGCTAGGGCGCGAGCTGGAACATCTGTTCCGCCTCCGGGGCCATATCCCACTATTATGTAGATTGGTCCAGTGGGAAATTCTTCTTCGGCAGCTGTCAATCCTGCACCCAAGGCCAACAAGAGGCCAAGGACAACTACACCGCATAAAAGCATCTTCATAACTCTTTGATACATCAGGTATTACCTCCTTGTATGATTGGACTTATCCCAGGGTCTGATACTTATTCAGTAGCTATCACCACCTCCTCTACTTGATTTTTGACCCATGTCCTGTACTTTGAAGAATAGCACGAGAGATTGTTCATTTTTCGCTCTTCTCTTCCAAGGATCTAACTTCACTACTAAGACATTAGCAAGTTTTTTTTTGCCAAGTCAAGCGGAACTTTCTGCGAGAATTGGCTCTTTTGCCTCCTTAGGAAAAGGAAAGGAAGCTCTTCTGAAACAGCTTCATCCCCTGACTAGACAAGATCACTCGTTTGACAATGCATTTAGCCCGCAAAGCTTTATAGGGGAGAATCCCCTTCGCTTTCCCCCTCGCACGATTTCTTTTCATTCGCGTCACACCCATATAGGAGGACAACTGTCAAGGAAAAAGTACATAGTAATTACCAGAAAGATGTAGACAACTCCAATGAAGATTCTATCATGTCTATATCGTATCGGATTCCAGGCTGATAACTATGCAAATATTTCATAGCATACATTCCCATCCATATCTGAAGGGACCTGAATGTCCATAAGATGCAGGAGTGTGGGGGCTATATCGATCATCCTGATTCTTTGAATAGTTTCCCCCTTTCTTACTCGGGGGCCTTTAATAAAGAATATTCCTGCCATGTCCTCAGGGTCATAAGGACCAGCATGATGGGCGGTCCATCTACCCTTGAAGTCATCAACAATTGGGGCATTGACTAATACTTGTCCGTACAAATCTTCCCTGGCTAGAGCATAGCCCTTTTTAAGCAATGGTACAAGGTCTGGCAGCTCATTTACAAAAGGACCACTCCACATCTGCTCCCTAAAGATCACCTTTTTATAAACTCGCTGGCCATTTTCAGGATCTTCCAGCTTCACAAGCTTATCGGCGATTTCTTTCCTTATCTTAAAATATTCTCTGCCAGGAGCGATGAGCCCAAAGGGTTCTCTCCCTTTTACATTTAGATAAATTCCCGTGAAGCCATAAGAAAACGCTCTGGTGTTTTTCCAGTCTATGGGCATAGATCCTTTAGCCCGGGGAACTCTGAGTACTCCTTTAAAAATCTCTACTTCTCCAGCGGGTAGGGTCTTTAGATAGCCTTCCCGATGCAGCCAGGTATTCAGATGTACCCCCTTATAGATCGCTGACCCCCCATGGTCGCTTAATACGACTATAGTGGTGTTTTTGTCCAATATGTCCAAAAATTCACCCAATTGTTTATCTACTTTCAGATAGGCTTCCTCGATAACTGAACCATATTTCTTCGCTAAAGAGGAATCATACTTTGGGTGTTCAGGATCAAAGTATCTCCACATGACATGATGAACGTTGTCCACGGTATGAACGTAAGTTAAGAAAAAATTCCAGTCCAATTTTTCTAAAAAATATCGAGTTATCCGCATTTTAGACTCAAATCTATCCCATACATCTTCAAGAAACGTATCATTGTCAATGTCATCCTCGGTCCTATCCAGTATTTTGTAATGGCCAAGGTTTTCAGCTATCTCCGCTGAAAGTTCTCTGGGAAAAGTGTAAGGTGTTACTGGATCGTAAGGGGACGGTTGAACAGGTGTCCTTAGAATGGTAAGATTATCGCCAGCTTCGAGTAGTTTAAATTGAAAGACTCCTCCTATGATGTGTCCGGAAGGAATTTTGAAATTTGCCATCATCCATTCGCTCCAATCCCCCACAGATAACCTAATTGCCTCTGAGTCATTTTTCTTTAAAGAGATCGCTACCCCCTCACCACTGGGATAAAAAAACACAGGAACTTTTGCCCCCAAGGCTCCCTCAATTTCGGATTCTATCCATCTATCCGGGCCTGATGAACTCAGCATTTTTATCTCTACAACACCCAGCTCCGTTTTTTTTGTGGTATAAAACGTGGTGAGCCCGAAAGTTTCCCGTAAGTCAGATATTCCCATTCCCGAGACCATTACTCCATTTATCTCATCCGGCGGAAAAGTGCCTGGTAGATGAAGAATCGCGCACTTCTTGCCTTTCTCGCTCAAAATCTCCCACAGTGTCTTTGCTGCTCTTCTCTTGGTATACACTGTTGTCCCATCCTCATTCACTTTGCGATCATATAATCCTATCTTCTTACTGTAAGATTTTGGCTTTTTAATCAAGATATCCAGGATTCTATGTTTGCCTGGATTCTTTCCAGTAGCAAAGGAGGTCCAGACGAGTGGTGAAACCTCAGGGATTGTTGGAATTAATCTGCCGTAAATGCCACTCTGGGCCAATTTTTTGAAATTAGGAAGTTTATTTTTGGACAAGAAATGACTCATCAATATAGGATCAGCTCCGTCCACAGCGAAAACAAAGACTTTCTGTTGGTTCATCTTCCCCTCCTCTTCGTTATGGGTTCCTAGACACTTTATCAACACCTATTCAAAGTAACCAAGGCCTCTAAGTCTTCCTCTGATATCCTCCTCCTCTTCTTCAGTATAAACCCCTTCTTTCTTTCTCTTTCTAATAAGAGACTCACCCTCCGTGTCTGGTGAAATCTCGATTCCGATAGCATTTCCTTCAGCTTGCCGCGGGGCAGGAATACCCAGAAGATAGGCTAATGTGGGAGCAATATCGACCATCCATACAGGTCTCTTGATTTTAAGATTTCTCTTAATCCCCGGACCACTCAGGATAAGAATGCCGCGAACTGAGAAGTCGCCCAGTTTGGCCCACGGAAGGTACTGATGGTGAGCACAGCCAACCTGTGTGGGGCTTACACCCTGTAGTAAGGCGGTTTGCGATTCAAGGCTTGCATAGTCTGCGTCTGCGTCAGTATATCCTGGCTTAAGGTAATACATCAAGTCCCCTACTTTCGGCCCCCACTGTCCGAGCGATACTGCGTCCTCTTTTCGAAGAACCAACTGAACGGGACATTCACCCGTTTCCGGACATCTCCATGTGTAAAGGGATGTTATTATTCTGTCTCTCACTCTCTCATATTCCTGGGAACTTACGATTCCATTCGGATCTCTTCCCTTTAGGTTGACCCATATATATGTTCGGTAAGGAAAGGCCTTTGTCCTGGGCCAATCCACCACCAGCCTACCGGAGTCTTTATCCTTTCGATAGGCAAGAAGTTCGGCTTTATTTAGTGGCTCACTTAGCCACGCCCGTTTCGTGGTGGGTATAGCCCCATGATCTGAAACAATCACAAAATATACATTTTCACCCGCATATTTCCTTGTAATTCCTCCGACCAGTTTGTCGACAAGGACGTAGGACTTTTCAAATCTCTGCCAGCACTTCTCACTTTGGTCCTGAGTATACTCCGGAGATTCAGAATAGACATCTCTGAGTATCACATGGTTGATAGCGTCCTGGACGTGGATCTGTACAGCCAGAAGGTCCGGGTTGTAGTGGGTCTTAAAATACGCAACTGCTTTCACATACCAATCGACTTGTTCTTCCAGTTGCTCAAAATAGGTATTCCAGTTTCCAAAGTACCGTGTACTCGGCGGTACGATCTCCAATCCCTCCGTAAAAGGTCTAATATCTTTATTGATCTTTTTTTCTATTCCTTCCGGATATGCCCAACCCTTGGTGATCCAGATATCCGTCCGATAAAGAAGCATTTTCTGGGCATTAGGCGAAAGGCTCTCCAGTTTAAATTTAAATGTGCCCTCGACTCTATCTTCTCCAATTCCTACATCTGCCGATAATATCTCTTCTCGGTGAAAAATTTCGCGTAACCAATCACTCCACTCTCCCAACTTTAAGGTTGCTACAGCCTCTGCTGCATCCTTGCTCTTCGAAATCAGGATTTCATCGTAGCCGCTATTCTCAGAGCCAATCACTAGGATGTAATAAAAAATTCGTCTTTTTTGGCTGCTCGGTTTCTCCTCGAGTTTCCATCCTACCTCTGACCACTTATACCTCGAAGTTCCCCTTAGAGGAATAGCCGCCTCTAATGGAGGGGAATGCGACTTCGGCAGATTTATCCACCCACTAGCCTTTTCTAAACGAATCGATAATTGCTCTCCAAATATGGGACCTGCCTCTTTTTTGACTTGGATATTTTCCTTTTCCCATTCACCCACCGTGTACGTATCCGCGTAGCTTATTCTCCACCAGGCACTAGATGGTTCAGTTCCACCAATGACTATACCTTTCTTGATGGTTGGAGGCCAAGAGAGAGGATAGTTCAACAATACACATTTTTTTCCTTTTCTCTCTGCCATATCCCAAAGAAATTCAGCTTGAGATACACTCGAAACGGTGGTAGGATGAGTACAATCAAGGGGCTCTCCTGAGATGTGCGCAAAGAAGCTTGTCACTCCATGGGTTCCTGGCCAGGCACCAGTCATAATAGTAGTCCAATTTGTGGGAGTGTCACAGGGTGGACAGGGAAATGTTTGAGCGAAGACACCATTTTCTATCAAGCTAGTTATATACGGCAATTTTCCTTTTTTGCTGAATTTCTGGAGAAACTCGAATATTATTCCATCAAAGCCAATAACTACCACCTTGGGTGAGAACTTCTTGGTCATTATCTTTCCTTTTTCAATTTTTTAAAATTTAACTTCCCTTTGGTTCACATCTTACAAAATCGTTCAAGAACTCTAGTTTTTTCTCTTCGGTTTACCTCAATTACAACTCTACGCGCTAACTTACTCGATGCGGGTAAGACGTGGTTACGTTTTTTCACGACTACCGACTCATTATGACCTTGCTCAAACTTGCTCACGTTTGTAGCAACTTTTTCGCCCTTTCCCTTGTTAAATGCTAATTTGAGCGAAAATTTTTTGTTATAAATCATATTTGCCCTAAATATTTCATCTTTTGATATAGCTTCAGATGATCCTGAAGACCTTTTGTACTATATCTTCAATAGAGAAAATCTTACCGAAAGAGCAAACCTGGTAAACGCCCATTTTTGAGTAACTCTGCAATCTCTCTCTGCATAAGACTCTCCGAGATATTTTTTACCAGGCACTGTCGAATGGTAGATATACCCTCTCCTATTTTTCATACTTTACATATATCCCAACCTCCGTAGCCTATCCATCGCCTTTTCCTTATCTTGCCTTCTACCAGCTCTTTCAAGTGTGTGCTCAAGGTCCTGTTCCCATGCAGGTACACCAACTGCCATTGGGTTACTGGTAGTCCTTGCTCCTAAGGAACGGTAACCTATCTCATAAAGTGGACAGTAAGGAATATTATACAATTTAATGTTATTCCATATGTCTCTTTCTGTGAAATGCAAAATAGAAGAGATTCTGGTATGATCGGGCATTAAATAACCACCTTCTTTTTTTGTGAAATACTCATCGTGCTTCCTTGCTGCCTGCTCATCTCTTCGAAGAGCCATGAACAAAGCTTTTATATTATTTTCTTCAATGAATTGATTAAGCGCAACCGTTTTCATCAGATGATTGCCCGCATAAGATTCTGCTTCAAATGTGAATGAATCTTCTTCAAACCCAATCCGTTTGAGTTCAGCCTGGTTCCGCTCGTTCAAATCCTTCACCTTAACAGTATTACCTAAATGGCTTTGACAGCATTTAAGCACATCGAAATTAATGAGCCACTTAAGATCTATATTCCATTTTTTTGAGGTTCTTATTAGGAAATCCGTGATTTCCGGGAATGCATCACCTTCGTCAATTGTTATAACCTGTGGAAGCTCAATATTATCCTCTAAGCATACTTGACGAATTATCCATAAGTTTGTGGTACTGTCTTTCCCACCTGTCCATGTGATAGCTATCTCAGAGGGCTTAAACTTTTCAAATGCTTCGCGCACTATCCCTTTTGACTTCTCAACTAATTCTGCGCATCTTTTTTTCACTTCTTCGGCTATTTTTAATCTTCCTTTTCATAGAATCTTTTTCTTTTACCCTTTAATCCATCTCCTTATCCTTGGCTTTAATTTTTTCTTCATACTCTCTGCCATGGATGATGCATCAATTATATTATTCAATTCTTTTGGATCCTCTTTAAGATTATACATTTCCCAGATATTGCCACTCTCTCGGTATATTACTTTAAGGTTATTCTCTCGATAGAAGTACACTGGCTTATCTGTCTCCTTTTCTTTATTACCTATCTTGCCAATAGCTTCACCAAAACATCCCTTCTTGGGATAATCCTCGGAAGGAGGAAGGGAACACCCTTCAAAATCCTTTACTGGTTCAAGGCCAAAGAGATAAATTATAGTCGGGGATATATCGACATTGCTGACTAAAGTATCGCAAACCTCAGCCTTAACTCTGTCATAGTCATAGATAAGGAGAGGTATATCTATAAGCTCAGAATACATTTTCCCATCATGTGAAAGGCCACCATGTTCATTGAACTCATCACCATGGTCTGAAGTGATAATAATCACCGAGTTCTTTAGGAGGTTAAGTTCCTCCAATATGCCAAAGAATTCTTTAATATAATCATCGGCTTCCCGAACATGCGAATCATAGAGCTTCTTCAGAAGCCTTACTGTCTTCCTATTTGAGACATCCCTTTTTAAGACTACATTCTTAAATAGATTAAACATCTCATCTTGACTAATACTAATGGAGGAATCTACCGTATTAATATATTTTCTTTCAGGAGTATAGGGCTCATGGATATCCATGTAATGTACCCATAGAAAAAATGGCTTGTATTTTCCTTCTTTGATATACGAGGATAACCATTCGTCTACCTTGTTGTTAATTTCATCGCCTTTTATATAAGGAATTTCCGGGTTCACATCAGCATCCATAGAATCATAAAAGATATCCCACCCTCGATTCCAGCCAAAATAATCGCTAAGATATGGATTTGAATGAAATCCAGCTGTCACAATTCCAGATTTTTTAAGCACCTCGGAAATCAAAATCCTTTTTGGCAAAAGTTTTTTCTGCCTCCCATATTCAAGATAATAAGAAGATGTAAGTATTCCCGGAAATGATGCTTGTGTATATGGCCCAATGGATTGTACTTTCGTAAATCTGATACATTTATTCTGCAAAGAATCAATAAATGGGGTTAATCCACTTCTATCCCCATAACATCCTAAATCATCTTTCCTTAATGCATCCACTGTTAATAAAATCACATTTTTCAACTGAAGCTCTTTTCAAAATTATATAGTTATTTTTTTCCCCTAATTTTTTTCTTTTTCATATCCTCATCAGTTTTTCCAAATCTGAATAGCATTTCAATGAGAATATCTATCGTCTCTGCTCACAAACCTGGCCTCTCTTTCCCTTAAGCTTTTCAGTATCAGATAAGTTCTACAGAATAGCTGCATTTATCGCCTCGTATTATGCTCCTTCGAAATTCGAAAATTCTGCTACCGGTATAAGCTGTTCGTTTTACCAAAAGAGCTAAGGAACCAACAGGAACATTGAGTCTCCTTGCGTCAACCTTATTTATCAAGAAAGGTTCAAAAGCCTCTCGAACCCGAGATATCTTAACCCTGTATTTCCTCATTATGAGCTCATAAAGAGGAATAGTAACCAGGTCTTCCTTCTCTAACTCCAGAAACAGCTCCTCTAATAAGTAAGAAATATCGAGGAGCACAGGTTCCTCGTTAGCAAATCTAATCCGTACTATTTCATAAACTTTCTCTCCTTCATCTAACTCCATAGCTTTCTTAACAACTCTGCTAGGACAGATTATCTTTTTTTGTATTACCCGCAAGGAAGGCTCAAATCCTTTTTCTTCCATATCCCGGTCAAAACTATAAAATCTGCTCACTGGTTGAACTACTCCAAGCTTGGTTACAAAAGTGCCCTGCCCTGGTTTTCGATATACCAAGCCATCTCTAATCAGCCCAAACATGGCTTGTCTTACCGTGCCTCGGCTAACCCCGTATTTTTTGCATAACTCTGTTTCCGAAGATATGAGAGCATGAGGTGGCAGCCGCCCACTCTGTATTTTCTCCTTTAATTCTTCAGCTAATTGATGATAAAGTGGAATAGGTGAGTTCTCATCTAATAAAGATAAAGACATTTATATCTCCTGAAATCAAAGAAGTTTTGGAGAAGGGAACACTTCATATTTCTCGGTCTTTTATTTTGTCGCAGGAAGAGTTATGCATTAGGTCATATGGTTGTCTATACATTTATAAGTATATAACAAACCCACAAACTGTCAAGCCCCTCACCAGTCTCCAGAAAAAATTTGAAGTTCCTTGAAACATCAATGATAGAACAAATTGAAAACCGAAGACAACTTCGGTAAGCTTGAAAAGAATTGGTATGATGCTAAAAATAGGGGCCACAAAACTCCATCCGGAGGGAACCCATGAGAAGTCTCGTGACCCCTAAACAAAGAAAGGTTGTGAAAGATATGATAGGAAGTTTTCTCGCTCCCTTCAAGCCCCAGATTGATCTTCGCAATCTGATGAATATAGAAAAGCTTACTGCATCTAACTGCATAAACGGAAGCCTACGTCTTAACGATCTACCCCAAGTTTTTTCTTTAACAATATAGATAAGCATTGGAAGTTGAGCAGGTCACACCTTGAATAGGCCTAAATAAAGGAAGATTAAAGTAAAAAGGACTAAATTCCTTCTCTTTTTTACTTTCCTTCACCTAAATTTTGAACTTCAAGGGGCTCTCGTAGTAAGAAAACTGAGTTTTCCGGAAACTGGAGATTTTTGTTTTGACAAGCCATAAGATTTATATAAAATAACTCGATTCAAGGGAATTTGAAAAAATCCTTTGAATGAAAACACAGGATATTTAATCAAAACAAAAGATATTGAAGGGGAGGGTTCCCCTTGAATATCTTGTTGCTGGAAAGCAGAGCCATGAAATCCTCAAAAGATAGATTGCTAGAGGAAAGAAAAACGAAACTGCGTTGGTGGATCGAAAAAGACGAAGATCCATATTCAGCGAAATTTGGCCCCAGACACTCTATCGAGTGGGT
>Ga0114920_10001416_pt1 | contig 11002 bp, 8 predicted proteins | sample ChitaG_FD_88683 | JGI IMG/M metagenome (GOLD analysis project Ga0114920, IMG submission 88683) | Deep subsurface microbial communities from South Pacific Ocean to uncover new lineages of life (NeLLi) - Chile_00310 metaG | ecosystem: Environmental > Aquatic > Marine > Oceanic > Sediment ...
TCGCCGTCCTCGGCGACACCGCAGTGGAATCCAACGAAACCTTCACCGTCACCCTGTCCAACCCAACCGGGGCCACCCTCGCCGCCGGAGCCGCGATCGGCACCATCACCAACGACGACGTCGGCGCACCACCACCGCCATCGACGCTGAGTATCTCTGATGCGTCCGCTGCCGAGAACAGTCCTGGCGACGGTGGAATCGCCCCTGGGTACTTGAGCACTTCGGGCAACCAGATCATCGACTCGCAGGAAAATACGGTCAAGTTGTCGGGCGTGAACTGGTTCGGCGGGGAAACCCCCAACGGTGTGCCGCACGGACTATGGACGCGCAACTACCAGGACTCGATCGATCAGATGGCCGCCGAGGGATTCAACACCATCCGGTTGCCGTACTCCAACGAGATGCTGCATTCGGCTGAGGCGCCCACAGGTATCGACTTCTTCCAGAATCCCGAGTTGCAGGGCATGTCACGGCTACAGGTCATGGATGAGGTGATCCGCTACGCCGGCGAGAAGGACATGCGGGTCATCCTCGACCAACACCGCAGCAGCGCGGGCGCGGGCCCGAACGGCAACGGCCTGTGGTTCGACGGGCAGTACAACGAGGACAACTGGTTGGCCGACTGGCAGTTCCTGGCCCAGCGCTACCTGGGTAACTCGACGGTGATCGGTGCCGATCTGGCCAACGAACCGCACAGCGGCACGTGGGGCGGCGGCGGGGCGACCGACCGGGCCCGTGCTGCCGAGCGAGCGGGCAACGCGGTCCTGGCGGTCAATCCGGACTTGCTGATCATCGTCGAAGGTGTGGAGACCTACCAGGGCCAGAACTATTGGTGGGGCGGCAACCTGATGGGTGTCCGGGACCGGCCGATCGTGCTGGACGTGCCCAACAGAGTGGTGTATTCACCGCACGACTATCCGAACTCGGTATTCCCGCAGCCCTGGTTCGAGGGCGCGGACTTCGCCGCCGGCCTGCCCGACAAGTACGAACAGATGTGGGGTTACATCTACGAGGAGAACATCGCCCCGATCATGATCGGGGAGTTCGGCACCAAGCTCGTCGATCCTAAGGACGAACCCTGGTTCGAGGCGATCACGTCCTACATGTCGGGTGACCTCGACAACGACGGCACCATCGACATCCCCGCCGGAATCGAAGGCATCAGCTGGACCTACTGGTCGTGGAACCCCAATTCCGGTGACACCGGCGGCATCCTGGCCGACGACTGGAACACCGTCAACGAGAACAAGATGGTGTACCTGGAGCCGATTCAGTACGACACCGATGGCGGCGGCAACGCCGTGGCGCGGTTCACCATCACACTGGCCTCGGCGTCCACTCAGCCGGTGACCGTGCAGTACTCGACATCCAACGGCACTGCCAATGCGGGCACCGACTACGTCGCCGCGGCCGGGGCCATCACCTTCGCGCCCGGGGTGACCTCACAAACGGTGGAGGTCCAAGTGCTTGCTGACACTCTCGTCGAACCTGACGAGAGCTTCTCAGTGACATTGTCGAATCCCACCGGCGCCACCATCACCGACGGCGTCGGGGCGGGCACCATCATCGACGGCGGCGTCCTATAGCCAGGAAGGCGATCAGCTCCATCGCCGGACCTTCCTAGCTGACCGTGGCGTGCACGGTCGCCCGCTCCGGCGATCGTGACGCGGGATAGCCACCGCGCACCATGATCTCCGTCATGACCGTCGCAGTATCGATCCCCCGGCGGTGTCGAGTGCCTCACGTTGTCAATTCTGGCGGCGGTCGACAGGATGGTGATCATGACCTACCACGCTGGCGGCTACGGTCCCGCGGGGATTCCACCCCGTGGCGGACCGCCGAACGGCTATCCCCCGCCGGGGTATCCGGGCTACCCGCCAGCCGGATACGGCCCACCGGGGTACCCACCCGGCCCCGGCTACCCGCCCCCGGGGTACACGGGCTACCCGCCCCCGGGGTATCCCGGCTACCCGCCAGCCGGATACGGCCCACCGGGGTACCCACCCGGCCTCGGCTACCAGCCGCCGGGGTACGGCACACTCCCGCCCGCGATCAAACCCGGCGTCGTTCCGCTGCGCCCGCTGTCCCTGTCCGACATGTTCAACGGGGCAGTCGCTTATATCCGGGCGAATCCCAAAGCCACACTTGGCCTCGCGACTATCGTCGTGGTCGCGGCACAGCTCCTGACTCTGGTGCTGTCCCTGCTGCCGTTCGCGTTCACCGGGCAACTGGCGCAGGCCATGGGCAGCGACGAACCCACCGCCGCGATGCTGATCAGCCGGGCGGGTTCGAGTGTCACGACGGGCCTGACGACCCTGCTGTCGGCAACCCTGCTCAGCGGCCTGCTTACCGTCATCGTCGGTCGAGCGGTATTCGGTGCCGGAATCACGATAGGGGAAGCCTGGCGGCGGTTTCGGCCGAGACTGTGGTCCCTACTCGGATTCACTCTGCTGCAGGCGATCGGCGCGGCGGCATTGATCGCGGCGGCGGTTCTGATCATCGTGGTTGTCGCGGTCGCAGCAGACGGCTTCATTGCATTCCTCGTCGGCGCCCCGCTGGTGCTCGCGCTCTTCGCGGCGCTGGCGTACCTGTGGACGATGCTCACGTTCGCACCGGTGGCCATCGTGTTGGAACGCCGTGATGTCATCTCGTCGATCAAACGATCGTTCACTCTGATCAAGGGCGACTTCTGGCGGGTGCTCGGAATACGGTTGGTGACGATGCTGGCGGCCTTTCTGGTCGCTGGGGCCGTGGGTATCCCGTTCAGCTTCGGCGGTCTGATCGCGCTCGCCGCGTCGGAATCCACCAGCGCGGCGATGATTTCCCTCGTCCTGTTCTCGGTCGGCGGCGCCATCGGCCAGATCATCACTGGACCGTTCAGCGCGGGCGTCGTCGTGCTTCAGTACACCGATCGTCGAATCAGATCGGAGGCCTTCGATCTCGTCCTGCAGACGGGCGCGGCGGCCGGACCCGCAGCGCCGCCGGAGAGCGCCGACGATCTCTGGCTGACCAGCCCCAGCTGATATGGCGACAATCGACATAGACCGCGATGCAGCCCACGACGCGGCCCAGCGTGAGCTCGGAAAACCGATCTATCCGAGGCTGTCGCTGACCGACATGATCTACAACTGGATCCAGGAACTGCTGTACCGGCTGGTGGCCAATAGCTCGAAAGTTCCCGGCGGCTGGTTCACCATCGCGGTGTTGCTGATTCTGCTGGCCGTAGGCGTGGTTATCGCGGTTCGTATCGCCCGGCGGGCGATGCGAACCAGCCGCGGCGATACGAGCACACTGTTCGGCAGTTCGGCGCTCAGTGCCGCCGAGCATCGCGCCACCGCCGAACAGTATGCAGCGTCCGGGGATTGGGCTCCCGCTATCAGGCACCGGCTGCGTGCAGTCGCGCGTCAGCTCGAGGAGAACGGCGTGCTCGACCCAGTTGCGGGAAGGACGGCAACTGAACTGGCCCGTGCTACTGGCCGGGCGCTGCCGAGCCTGGCCGACGAACTGACCTTGGCGGTAGAGGCTTTCAACGACGTGACCTACGGTGAGCGCCCCGGGCTGGAAGCCCAGTATCGGAGGATCGCCTCGCTGGATGCCAAGCTGGGCAGCCACATTCCGCACGGACCGGGCGAATCGTCGGCGCTGCCGGGGCAACAGACATGGGCTGAGGTGCCATGACCTCAAGGATCTCAGAGACGTCAGAGGCCTCACAAACTGTCGTCGGTTCGACCATTGCCCAACGTTGGCGCGGACTGCGCTGGGTCCTGCTCGCGCTCGTCGTCATCGTCGGCGTAGCCGCGGTGAGCACCTACCTGACCTCCCCACAGCCCGGCGGCAAGCTGGAAGCGAGCTCGACGTCACCTGAAGGGGCCCGCGCCCTGGTCACCCTGTTGCGCGACCAGGGGGTGACGGTCATCGAGGCCGACACCGTCGCTGCCGTCGAACGCGAAGCCCAGCCGGGCAGCCTGCTCGTGGTGGTGCAAACGTTCCACCTGTTCGGTGACGAGCTACTGGGCCGGCTGGCCGACGTGCCCGGCGATCGTCTGCTGATCGATCCGGGCGTTGGTGCTCGCCAGAACCTCGCACCCGGGATCCGTCGCGCGGCATCAACGAGTTACGGCGGCATTGCTCCTGATTGCGACCTGCGCGCAGCCACACAGGCCGGCGCCGTACAGTTCGGCGCGGCCGACACCTATGAGGCCTCCGGAACGACGCCCGTAGCCAGCTGCTACGAGGGTGTACTGGCGCAGTACACCGAAGATGGCCGCACGGTCACGGTCGTCGGCAGCGCCTTGTTCATGATGAACCAGGGGCTCCTGGATGAGGGCAATGCGGCGCTCGCAATGAATCTCGCCGGCGCGCACCCACGGGTGGTTTGGTATGCGCCCCAGCACGGCGAGGGCGGGGACTCCGGCGGCGGCGCGACCATCTCGGAATTCATTCCCACCCAGGTGACCTGGGTGGTCTGGCAACTCGCGCTCGCGGTGCTGCTGCTGGCTCTGTGGAAAGGGCGCCGGGTCGGGCCGCTGGTGACCGAGCGGCTGCCGGTGGTGGTCCGGGCCTCGGAGACAGTCGAGGGCCGTGGACGGTTGTATCGGTCGCGCCGAGCCCGGGATCGGGCGGCCGAAGCACTGCGGACCTCGACATTGCAGCGCATGCTGCCGCGCCTGGGCCTGAGCCCAGCGGCCGACCTGAACACCGTCGCTGCCGCAGTCGCCGCGCGCAGCGGCCTCAACCAGGCAGCGGTCACCCATACGCTGCACGGACCGGCCCCGGCCACCGACGACGATTTAGTCCACCTCGCACGCGCACTCGACGACATGGAAAGGCTGGTCGCACAGTCGTGACACACCCCACCCAACAGGACAACCCACGCGCCGCGCTGATGGCTCTTCGCGCTGAAATCGCCAAGGTCGTCGTCGGCCAGGACGCCGTGGTGAGCGGCCTGGTGATCGCGCTGCTGTGCCGCGGTCACGTACTTTTGGAAGGGGTGCCCGGAGTGGCGAAGACGCTGCTGGTGCGCACTCTGGCAGCGGCTTTGCAGCTGGAATTCAAGCGGGTGCAGTTCACCCCCGACCTGATGCCGGGCGACGTCACCGGGTCGCTGGTCTACGACGCGCGTACCGCGGAGTTCGAGTTCCGCGCCGGCCCGGTCTTCACTAACCTGCTGCTGGCCGACGAGATCAACCGCACGCCACCCAAAACGCAGGCAGCGCTGCTGGAAGCAATGGAGGAGCGGCAGGTCAGCGTCGACGGCGAGCCTCGCGCCCTGCCCGATCCGTTCATCGTCGCGGCCACCCAGAACCCCATCGAGTACGAAGGCACCTACCAGTTACCTGAAGCACAACTGGACCGGTTCCTGGTGAAGCTCAACGTTGGACTGCCTCCGCGCGAGCAGGAGATCGCAATCCTGGACCGGCACGCCCGCGGATTCGACCCGCGCGACCTGTCCCGCGTGCAGCCCGTCGCCGGTCCTGCGGAGTTGGCGGCGGCACGAGATGCTGTCCGACAGGTGCTCGTCGGCGACGAGGTGCTCGGATACATCGTCGACATCGCCGGCGCGACACGTCAGTCGCCATCGCTACAACTCGGGGTGTCCCCGCGTGGTGCGACGGCCCTGCTGTCCACCGCGAGGTCGTGGGCCTGGCTGTCAGGCCGCAATTACGCCACCCCCGACGACGTCAAGGCGATGGCCCGGCCCACGCTTCGTCACCGCGTCGCGCTTCGCCCCGAGGCCGAGCTCGAAGGGGCCACGCCCGACGAGGTGATCGAAGGCATCCTGGCCGCGGTACCGGTGCCGCGATAGTCATCCGACAGTGATACTCACCGGACGCACAGGGCTGATCGCACTGCTGTGCGCGTTCCCCATCGCGTTCGCCGCCCGGCCCGCGTTGGCCTTCGCGGTACTACTGGCACTGCTTGCCGTGGCCGTCGTCGTCGATGTGGTGCTGGCGGGCAGCCCGCGGGCCCTCTCGCTTACGCGCAGCGGTCAAGCCTCCGCCCGGCTGGGCCAACCGGTGGCCGCGGTGCTGATGATCGATAACGGTGGCCGGTCCCGCTTCCGAGGCGTAATCCGCGATGCATGGGCCCCCAGTGCGCGCGCCGAACCCCGCAGCCACCCCGTGAGTATTGCTCCAGGCCGGCGGATCACGCTTGAGACGCAGTTGCGTCCGGTGCGCCGAGGAGAGCAGGTGTCGGCGTTGGTGACCGCCAGATCGTTAGGGCCGCTGGGACTTGCCGGACGGCAGGGCTCCCACCGGGTGCCCTGGAATATTCGAATCCTCCCACCGTTCCTGTCGCGAAAGCACCTGCCGTCGCGACTGGCCAGGCTGCGCGAACTCGAAGGCACGACTCCGGTGCTGATCCGGGGCCAAGGCACTGAATTCGACTCGCTGCGTGAGTACGTCGTGGGCGACGATGTCCGCTCGATCGACTGGCGTGCGACCGCTCGGCGTGCCGACGTGGTCGTGCGCACCTGGCGACCCGAACGTGACCGGCGCGTGGTGATCGTGCTCGACACCGGCCGAACGTCGGCCGGTCGGGTGGGCGTCGACCCGACCGCGGCAGATCCGGGTGGCTGGCCGCGCCTGGACTGGTCGATGGACGCCGCCCTGCTGCTCGCGGCCCTCGCCGCCCGGGCCGGTGATCACGTCGATTTCCTGGCCCATGACCGTGTCACGCGTGCCGGCGTGTTCAACGCCTCACGTACCGAGCTGTTGGCCCGTCTGGTCGATGCGATGGCACCGCTGGAACCCGCACTAATCGAGTCGGATCCGCGTGCGCTGGTGGCGGCGGTGCAGCGACGTGCCCGGCGCCGCGCGCTGGTGGTGTTGCTGACCGACCTGAACGCCTCCGCGATTAACGAGGGGCTGCTCACCGTGCTGCCCCAGTTGACCGCTAAACACCAGGTGCTGCTGGCAGCAACCGCCGATCCGCGGGTCGACACCCTCGCCGCCGGCCGCGCAGATGCCGTGGCGGTGTACGACGCAGCCGCGGCAGAGCGCGCCCGAAATGAGCGGCGCGACGTCGCTTCCCGACTGCGGCGTTGCGGCGTCGATGTCGTCGATGCCCCGCCCGAAGAACTCGCTCCAGAACTGGCCGACCACTATCTGGCGATGAAAGCCACCGGCCGCCTCTGAGGCCTCTTCGTTTCCCGCGAGCAGACACTAAATCGCACAGATCCAGCACAATTCGCGCGAGTTTGCGTCTGCTCGGCGCCGACAAGCCATCCCCAATGTGTATTTCATTCACAGTTGGTCAACGGGTTGAGGGGCTGACACCGCGTACGGGCTAACGATTCAGTCGTGCAGAACGCCGCGGAGGATCTCTTCAGACGCAACCGCTACGTCACTACCGCTGCGTTACTCGGGGTGATGACCCGCCAACAGCTCGACGTACAAGTGAAGAAGCGGCGGTTGATCCGCGTATGGCGCGGCGTCTACGCGGCGGCCGAGCCTGATCCCACCGGGCGGTTGACAGCTCTCGACACGTTCCTGGGCCAGGCTGCGGTCGCGTGCATGGGCACGGCCGCGTCCCTATACGGTTTCGACACGGAAGGGACGAACGTCGTACACATGCTCGACCCGGGCGTCAGAGTTCGCCCGACAGCTGGCCTGATGGTGCATCAGCGTTGTGGCGCACCGTTGCAACGGGTGAAGGGTCGCCTCGCTACGGCGCCAGCGTGGACGGCAGTCGAGGTAGCCCGCGAACTGCGGCGGCCCCGAGCATTGGCGGCCCTGGACGCGGCGTTGCATGCGGGTGCGTGCTCACCAGCCGAGCTGAATCTTGCAGTGCTCGAGCAACGAGGGCGTCGCGGCATCGTCGTTGTCCGCGGGCTGTTGCAACTTGTGGACGGCCTCGCAGAGTCTCCCATGGAGAGCGAAACTCGGCTGGTGATGATCGACCGCGGATTGCCGCGTCCTCAACTCCAGTACGTGATCCGTGGCAGCGGGGAACAGGCTTGGCGGGTCGATTTCGCTTGGCCCGAACACCGTGTTGCAGCCGAATACGAGAGCGTTGATTGGCATTCGGGCCGAACCGAGATGCTTCGCGATAAGTCGCGATTCGCAGCTATCCAGCAGCTCGGATGGACGGTCATTCCGATCGTCGTCACCGATGTCCGCCTGCAGCCCGATCGACTCGCGGACCGGATCGCCGGTCACCTCTCCCGTGCCGCGCTGGCCAGTTGACCCGCGAGCAGACACAAAATCGCACGGTTCCAGCCCAATTCGCGCGAGTTTGCGTCTGCTCGGCGGGCAGGCTGCTCGCGGGTAGAACTCAGCCCGTCGGCACAACGTCGGGGGCGTTGTCGATGTCGCCCGTCTCCCCGGCCCTGCTCGCCTTACGGCCGAAGTGGAAGACGTAGCCGAGGAACGCGACCTCTGCCGCTACGCCGATCGCGATGCGCGCAAACGTCGGGAGCGGCGAGGGCGTGACGAATGCCTCGATGACCCCGGCTATCAGCAGCACCACAACCAGGCCGATCGCGACCGAGATCACCGCCCGCCCCTGTTCGGCCAGTACCTGGCCCCGAGGCCGGTTGCCCGGCGATACCACTGACCAGCCGAGCCGCATCCCTGCACCTGCAGCTAGGAATATCGCCGTCAACTCGATCAGCCCGTGCGGCGTGATCAGGCCAAGGAAGATATCGCCCTTGCCTGCATCGAACATCAAACCGGCGGTTATCCCGAGATTGGCCGCGTTCTGGAACAGGACGTAGGGGATCGGAATTCCGAGCAGAACGGCGTAACCGATGCATTGGGCGGCAACCCACGCATTGTTCACCCACACCCCCAGAGCGAAGGATTCCGCCGGATGTTCGCTGTAGTACGAGGCGAAGTCGTTGTGAACCAGTTCGTCGATTTCGTCAGGAGTGCCGAAGGCGGCCTGTACTTCGGTGTTGCCGACGATCCACCCGGCGATCAGAGCGGCAACGAAGAAGAACCCGATCGCCGAACCCAACCACCACCGCCACGAACGGTAGGCAACGACGGGAAAGGACACTGTCCAGAAGCGGACGAACTCACTCCAGAGCGGTGCGTGGGCACCAGTGACGACCGAGCGCGCCCGGGCCACCAGGCCGGACAACTTTCCAATCAGAACCGCATCCGAGGACGCCGAACGCACCATCGACAGGTGGGTGGAAACCCGCTGGTACAGGTCGACGAGTTCGTCGACCTCCGCACCGGTGAGCTGTCGCCGTTTCTTGACCAGCCGCTCCAGTCGGTCCCACGTCGCGCGATTCGTCACGACGAACGCATCGACATCCACCTGGCCGATCCTAGTAGCCTTGCGGGCATGGTCGGCATGCACGAGCCCGTCGTGACCGGGGATGCGGTGATCCTGGACGTCCAGGTCGCCCAGGTTCCCGTACGTGCGTTGGCCGCGCTGATCGACATCACCGTGGTGTTCATCTGCTACGTCATCGGCCTCGTGCTGTGGGCGGCGACGCTGTCACAGCTCAATTCGGCGTTCTCTGCCGCGGTGCTGATCATCTTCACAGTCCTTGCCCTGGTGGGATATCCACTCATCTTCGAGATGGCCACCCGCGGCCGGTCCTTGGGCAAGTTGGCGATGGGTTTGCGCGTGGTGTCCGACGACGGCGGCCCTGAACGGTTCCGTCAGGCACTCTTTCGCGCCCTGTCTGGAGTTATCGAAATTTGGATGTTCACCGGAGGTCCGGCGGTGATCTGTAGCCTGATCTCACCGAAAGGCAAGCGTATCGGCGACGTCTTCGCCGGCACCCTGGTCATCACCGAACGCGCACCGAGGCTTCCGCCCCCAGCGCCCATGCCTCCGCAGCTTGCATCGTGGGCATCCTCGCTTCAACTGTCGGGGCTCGGCGCCCAACAGGCTGAGATCGCTCGTCAGTTCCTTTCCCGTGCAGGGCAATTGAATCCCGAAGTGCGTGCTCAGATGTCGCATCGGATTACCTCGGAGGTGGTCTCCCGCATCTCGCCGCCGCCGCCGCCGGGCACGCCGGCGCTGCTGATACTCGCCGCCGTCCTCGCCGAGCGGCACCGCAGGGAGCTGGCTCGGCTGCAGGTGGCCGCCCCGTCACCCGGCTGGCTCCCGCCCCGACCGGCTGTGCCTCAACTCACCTATCCGTCGCTGCCACAACCGCCGCAGCCAACTCTGCCGCGGCCGCATTCACCGCCGCTAACTCTGTCGCAGGATGCGCCCGGCGGCTTCACCCCGCCGTCGTGATCGACGCGGTAGCGCAGCCGACTCAGCCAGCGATCCAGTTCCCGTGGCGATCCCAGCCATCCTGTCTCAAATCTGAAGGAGACACCCCAACACGGGCCACTCCTCCGACGCATTGGCCCCGGTCGCGGTGTCGCATGTCTTGTCTCACACCGCGTGTCTCATGTCCCCACCGTCGGAGGGCACCCTTAGTATCGCGGAGATCGATTACAGGCGTTCAACGAATTTGTCGTGGCCCGGTCCGCTGAGTTCGTTAGCTACTGAGGATCGGCCGGCCATCGCCATGAGGAGTGCCTCGCCAGTTCCAGTGACCTCGGGGCCTTTTCCATGGGTCCATTCGATGTCGGACGCGCGCAGTTGCAGTCCTCGGATGCGGCGTCGTGCGCCGATCGCGGGGATGCGCGGGACGTAATGCAGCACTCGTTTGAGTCGTGGGGCAGGGATGGTGCGGGGACGACCAAGTGGGCGGCGAATGTCTTGGTAGTGAATGGTGCCGTCTACCAAGGCAACCATCCCGCCGAACCTGGCGTTCCCACCCGTTGGGTGCAGATGATTGTTGAGAAACGCGAGCAGTTTGTCTGGTTCCAGGTCGGCGAACTCTTCGACGCCAATTTGGTTGGTGCGGACGTTTCTACCTCGGCCTTTGGCCGTTCTTTTCAACAGTTCAATCGTGCCGAGTTCTTCGCAGCTCATCATGTGCGCGACCACTTCTTTGACGCTCCACCGGTCGCAAAGGCTAGATGTTTGCCACTGCTGTGGGGTGAGGGTGGCCAGAAACTCTGCGAGTTCTTCTCGTTCA
>Ga0114920_10001420_pt1 | contig 10994 bp, 11 predicted proteins | sample ChitaG_FD_88683 | JGI IMG/M metagenome (GOLD analysis project Ga0114920, IMG submission 88683) | Deep subsurface microbial communities from South Pacific Ocean to uncover new lineages of life (NeLLi) - Chile_00310 metaG | ecosystem: Environmental > Aquatic > Marine > Oceanic > Sediment ...
GGAATATCTATTTCTGGTGGGATATAGTTACGTAGACCACCGCGGGTGGGCATTAATACATCAGCATATGGAAGTAATGGTTTTACCATTTCATCAAGTTTTTCAAGACCAGTTGTTGGTCCCATAAAATATCCGTGATCAACAGCTAGCATTACTGTGTGTCCATCTTTTTTGATTATTCTTGACATTCGGTTTTTCATTCCCCAGTCCATAAAATTAATTCACCTCGAATATTGTTCATTTAATTAGCAAGGTAATAGTAGCTTTTATTTTAAAGTGTTTCTACTCATGGACAATATTTATTATAAGATTAGCGAAAGTCTATAAGATAGTTAATTATTTATAGAGCCCGGTCAGATGTCTTTAAATTTTAAAATCGATGCAGATAATATAACAGTTAGATTTGGTAGAATTACTGCCCTTGATTCTCTTTCTGTGAAAATTCCAGAGGACATAGTTGGTCTGTTAGGGCCAAATGGTGCTGGTAAAAGCACTTTTATTAAGGTTGTTTTAGGGTTACTCAAACCTGAAGAAGGGCAAATTTTTTTAACCGATCATAAAAGACCTGGTAATTTAATAGAGCTAAGGGATTTAATTGGATATTTGCCAGAGCATGATTGTTTAATTGAAAGCATGAATGCTTTTGATTTGGTATCTTATATGGGTCAAATATCCGGTATGATGCCAAATGATGCAATTCGTAGAAGTCATGAAGTCCTTGATTTTGTGGGAATAGGTGAAGTACGTTATCGAAGTATATCCTCTTATTCAACAGGGATGAAACAGAGAGTTAAACTTGCTCAGGCGATAGTACATGATCCAGAAATTTTATTTCTTGATGAGCCTACCAATGGTATGGATCCATTTGGTAAGAAAGATATGTTGTCTCTTATTTCTGATATTGCCAAAACAGGGAAAACAATTATTGTTTGTTCACATTTACTTCACGAGGTTGAACAAATATGTAATTATGTTGTGATACTAAATCAGGGTAGGTTATTAAAAACAGGTTCTATGAAAGAGGTTCTCTCTGGAGAAAAAGGAAGATACCATTTAGAATTGAGAGGGGAAAACAAAAATCTAGAAGAAATTTCAGATATTCTTAGTAAAAAATATGAAATTGTATCTACAGATCATGTAAAGGGGAAGTTGATAGTCATTATACGAAATATTGAGAGTAGTTTAAAATTGTTTAATTTGGTTAAAAAACATGATGTTCAAATCCGTTCTTATAAACCTGATAAGCTAACTTTGGAGGATGTTTTTATTCAATCTTTTGAGGGGGGGAACACAAATGGGGATTAATCGTATTAAATATCGCCCATGGAGCGGAGAAAGAAGTAGTCATCTGCATCGTGTTTACACAATTAGTAGAAAAATATTTTTACAAAAAATGAAATCAAAAGGGATACTAGCAATTTTGATTATTGGGATGATTCTTGTTCATGCTTTACCTATTCTTTTTGGTGCTTTGACTGCACATGAAGAATTAACTGCAGATATGATGGTTGGAAATAGTGGTTTTATGGGTGGTTATCTAAAAAACGGCCTTTCAATTATTTTTATATTATTGCTAGTATCAGTTGTTTGTTCAGATTTGATTGCTCAGGATTTTAAAGATAGATCTTTTGTGCTTTATTTTTCTAGGCCTATAAAAACTTTGGATTATCTTGCTGGAAAAATGGGTGGTGCAATAGGTGTCACAAGTATTCTTACTTTTATTCCACTCATAGTTTTTTGTTTAGTGATGATTGGCACTCAAACCGGTGATGACTATGGCAGTAGTTTAATTGTACTTGGAAAAACAATTATTGCTGGGATTCTAACAACTGTTTTTTTTGTTTCATATGGTATTATGCTTTCTTCGTTAACGATGAAAAAGACCTATGCTGGTGTTGGGATTTTTATGTCTTTTTTTGTTTTAACAATCATTGGTGATATTTTTGTAAATTTTGATCATAACTGGGGTTTGGCAAGTCCTACAACTTTACTTTTTTATTCATATGATATGATTTTTGGTTTTGATCTTCCGTCAGATATTAATTCTAATATTTTTGGTGTTTTGCTTTTTTGTATCTTGTTTTTACCGTTGTTTGTAGCCTTTGTTCAAGTTTATAGAAAGGAGACGGGTAAATGAATAATTTTCTGATAAAAACTGTTGATCTTTCTAAATGGTACGGAGAGGTTATTGGTTTAAATTCTTTTGAGTTAGAGATTTCTTCAGGGATTACAGGTTTAATCGGTCCTAATGGTTCAGGTAAAAGTACTTTTTTAAATCTTGCCACTGGATTAATAAAACCTAAAACAGGTCATATTTTGGTTATGGGTCAAAATCCTTGGATGAATCCAAAGTTGAAGTCTAATATTGGTTTCTGTCCAGATTATGATAACCTTTCTGATGAGGCAACTGGTAGGGAGTTTCTTGAACTTGTGGGGGGGCTTCATGGTTTAAAAGGTATGAGGCTAAAAAATCGTATAAATGAAATTTCAGATGTTGTTGGAATGAAAGATGAATTATATAGAAAAATTGGTGGTTATAGTAAAGGGATGCGTCAAAGGATAAAGCTTGCTGGTTCTATCCTCCATGAACCCAAATTATTACTTTTAGATGAGCCGTTAAAGGGAGCTGATCCCCAGATTAGAAAATCTCTAATTGAATTAATTAAATCGTTACATAACGACCTTGGACATGACATTGTGATCAGTTCACATGTTCTATATGAAATTGAAAGACTAACAAATAAAATTGCTTTAATATATAAAGGCAGAGCAATTGCCTCTGGTGAAATATCTGAAATAAGGAACCTTATCGACGAACATCCGCATAACATCATAATCGAAGGGAATAAAATATCTGATCTTGCAAAAAAATTGTTAGATATGAAATACACTATTTCTGTAGGTTTTCAAGAAGATCGTAAGAGGATAAAAGTACAAGTTTCAAAACCAGATGAGTTTTTTGCGACTATAACTGAGTTGATAACAAGTCTTGATTGTGAAATAGAGAGAATGTATAGTATAGACGACAATCTTGAAGCAGTTTTCAATTATCTTGTGGAGGGATAAAAAGAATGGAAGCTATGGATAATATAACAAAAATTTTAGCTTTAATGAAATATTCGATTAGAAAACTCCTTTTTAAAAAAAGGATTGTTATTGCTTTTTTGATTTTATTAACTGTAATAGGAATCATGGGTTATGCTGGATCTCAAGACACAGATAGGTTAACCACGGGTTCGAATCTTTTGGGAATGTTGATTGTTATGTTTTTTATGCCTGCAATTTGCATGATTTATGGTTGTTCTTTAATAAGAGACGAAATAGAAGATAAAAGTATACTCCATGTTTTTACTTCACCATTCGATCGGATTTTTGCTTATTTTAGCTATTATTTATCATTGGTTATATGCCTATGTTTGATTTTAGCAGTTATTACCTCATTGGGTTTTATTTCGTTTTTTATCCAACAGGGTTTAGATGGGGAAGCTATGAATATATATGTCACTTTTATCGGCCTTGTTTTTCTTGGCGTATTTGTTTACTCTGCACTTTTTTTGTTAACTAGTGTTGTTTTTAAAAGACCTATTTATTTTGGTTTGTTTTTTGTTTTTATTTGGGAGTGGTTTATTGGAAGTATTCCGGGTATAATTCAAAAAATCTCAATTAGTTATTATCTAAAAAGTATAGGATCAAAACAACTTGAATATATTACATTAAATGAAGCAACTGATGTAAATACCTCTTTAATGGTAATATTTGCATCAATTATAATTTTGATAATATTTGGTAGCCTGATTTTTAAAACAAAAGAATTTACATAAAAAAAACTGGCAAATGTTTTTATTTAAGTTCTTGCATTATCCCCCCTTAATTCAATAAGGAATATCGGGAGGAATATTATTTATGTCCGTAATAGAAGATCTTGAACCAAAACTTGTATGGAAGCATTTTGATGAAATAAGAAAAATACCTCGATGCTCTAAGCATGAGGAAAAAATTAGAGAGCATATACTTGATTTTGCAAAAAATAATAATTTGCAAACAAAAACCGATAAAACAGGTAACGTTGTAATCATTAAACCGGGAACACCGGGTATGGAAAGTAAACCTATTGTTATTCTGCAAGGTCATATGGATATGGTCTGTGAAAAAAATAGTGATGTAGATTTTGATTTTACCAAAGATCCGATTAATCTTAAACTCGATGGTGACATCCTAACAGCTGATGGAACAACTCTTGGAGCTGATAATGGTATAGGTCTTGCTACGAGTCTTGCAATACTAGAAGATACTACTTTGAAACATGGGCCGATTGAGGCTTTGTTTACCATTGATGAAGAGACTGGTCTTACTGGTGCTTTTGCTATGGAGTCAGATATGCTTAATGGTAAAATATTACTTAATCTTGATAGTGAGGATTTTGGTGTTATAACAGTTGGATGTGCTGGTGGTGGAGATTCAAAGATTGAATTACCATTTAAAACTCAGCCTATTAATGGAGGTTTAGAAAGCATTACTATTAAAGTCTCAGGGCTTCGTGGTGGACACTCTGGTGTGGATATCCATGAGCAGAGAGGCAATGCAGTTAAGCTTTTGACTCGTATGCTCTGGAAAGTAAAAGATGATTACAAGTTTTATATAACAGAGATAAAAGGAGGAGATAAACATAATGCTATTCCACGTGAGGCATATGCAAAAGTTTCTGTTGATAAATCAGAGAAAGATAAATTTGTTTCTACTTTGAAAAACGAAGGAAAAGACATTCTTGAAGAGATTAAACCAATTGATCCTAATTTTAAAACAGAAATTGAAAACATTGAAAAACTTCATACCACGCTTACTGATGAATCGCAAACTAAACTGTTGAACTTGTTACATGGTCTTCCTCATGGTGTTGACAAAATGAGTTATGACATACCAACCCTTGTAGAAACATCTACTAATCTGGCAACAATTGCATTTAACGATGATAACATTGCAATAGGGATGAGTACAAGAAGTTCGATTAAATCTGCTCTTCAAGATTTTCGTGATAGAATCCGAGCAACTGCAGAGCTATCTGGTGCAAAGGTTTCAGAGGGAAAACCATACCCTGGATGGAAACCAAATCTAGATTCAAATATACTTGATCTTTCTAAGAAAATCTATAAAGACATGTATAAAGAAGAACCAGTTGTAGAAGCAATACATGCAGGACTGGAATGTGGCATTATTGGTGAGAGATTCCCAGGGATGGACATGATCAGTATTGGTCCTACTATTAAAAATCCACATTCACCAGAAGAACTAGTAGATGTTAGCACAGTCGGTAAATTCTACAAATATGTATTAAAATTATTAGAAAACGTTTAGAACATTGAGAAGGGAGTAAATCCTTTCTAATTTTCCTTTTTTTAAACCACCAGTTAATTATAGAGATGTAGAACTATCGAGGAGTTATCAATCGTTGTAGGTGTCTCTGAAGGAATAATAGTATCAGATAACAGTTGGATTTCACTACTGTTCAAAAAACATGGTTGATAACTAATTACTTTGTTATTAGTTTTAAAAGGAGTTAGTTTTAATGTGGTTATTTCCTTATTTTTAAATATAAACTCAGCACCCATCCCAACATGGTATACTTCATCAACTTTGTAGAATCTCCCGGGTGTAGTAAAAATAAAGTTACCAATGGAATACAAAATCACTTTTCCTTTATATAATTCAACTGGTAAAACAATATGAGCAGAATGACATACGACAGCATCTGCACCCAGATCAATAGCATAATGTGCAAATTCTTTTTGATCATTGGAAATATTGATATTATAATTACTCCCAATATGAAAAGAAACAATAACAATATCAGTTTTTTCTTTCATCTGTAAAATATCTGATTCTAAATTATGATTATTTAACTCTGCAACACCAGAAATGTTTCCTTTTGCATAAAAATGATATTTTTGATCATATGTTTCTCTATATTCAAAATAACCAAGATACCCTATTTTTGTTGAATTTTCATAGCATCTGATGACTCCAGTTCTAGCATTTATCTCACTATAACCCGCACCAAAATATGATAAATCATAATTTTGAAGACAATGTAAAGTATCATTTAACCCATTAACACCGTAATCAAGTATATGGTTATTAGCAAGATTGAGCAAGGTGATATTATTTCTTTTTAATTCCTCAACTACAGAGTTGTTAATTTTATAATTATATGACTTGTCAGGGTTGGCAATTGTTGTTTTATTAGTGATCGTAGTTTCTAGATTCACAATAATATCCTGTTTGTTTTCAAATAAAACCTTAAGGTTTATAAAAGGTAGACTTGCATCACCCGAGTATGCATCACCAATCATAAAATCTCCTAAAAAAAGTATAGAAAAATCTATCTCATCATCTGTTTGATTATGATATGATGTATTAAAAAATGAGACGATAAGTATAATAAAAATTAGAAATGCAAGAAATGCCAATACAACTTTGTTCATTGAATGTTTATTTTTCACCAATATCTAGATAAACCACCCCTAATTTGAACTTTATGCAATATAATAGGAATGTTTAAAAAAAACAAATAGCTAATATTTTTGATGGAAAAGAGAGGGAGAAAATTCAGACGCAGTATCCTTGCTATTGTTATAGTTTGTTCTTTAGCACTAGCCCTACTATTTTTTACAACAGTTACAGATCATCAGAAAACAGAAAAACCTTCAAACGAAATGTGTGAAACAAAACTTACACGAGAGATACTTGATGAATCACTTGAATTGGGAACCCAGTTTATCTTAAACAATCAAAAACCAGAGGGAAACTTCAACTATGAATACGATTGGGTTAATGAACAAATGAATACAGATGATAGCGAGGTACGTCAAGCAGGTGCATTATGGGGGCTTAGTCTAATTTATAATGATAATCCAGATGAAACACTAATGCTTGCACTTGAAGAAGGGTTTAATTTCTTCAAAAATTGCTCCATGGAATCTGATGATGGATATAAATGGATAGTTTATCCAAATAGCTTATCGGGAAGAACAGGTACAGTTGCACTTATTGCTCTTTCAATTATTGATTTTTTACGTTCTTCAGAAGATACAGATATGGAATTAAAAACCGAGTTATGGGCTGATCTTGATAAATATCTAGATTTTCTTGTTTCACTTCGTATGGAAAATGGACAATTTTATCAATCATATGATCACGAAACCGGAGTGGGATATGGGGGTTCTTCTCCTTATTTCGATGGGGAATCTTTGTTAGCTCTCACTAAAGCAGCTAAATATCTAAACAAGGATGAACTAAAACCAATTATATTGGAATCAGCTAATGCTACCTACCAGAACAATGTAGTGAATGCATTAGAGGATGACCCTGATTCGAGTACCACAAAAGGTTTCTTCCAATGGGGATGTATGGCATATTATGAACTTGCAACTAGTGACTGGCAAAACACAGAAAGTTACTCAGATATAGTAATAAGTCTTTCCGACTGGATGATAGATGTTCATAAAACATTAGAGCGAACGAGAAACACTGCATATGCATATGAAGGAATTATCCATGCCTATGAACTTGCTAGAATAACCGGTGATAAAAACCATACAGAAAAATTTGCTTCAGTTATCGATGAAGGGCTCTATAAACTTACCAGCTGGCAAGTAGGTGGACCAATACAAAATGAATATCTACAAAATCACACCACTTCAGATACTCTAGCTATAGGAGGTATAATGAATCATAAAGAAGAACCGCCTCTTCGAATCGATGTAACACAACATCAAATGCATGCTGTAATCCTTGCTCGCAGATACGTATATACTTCTTAAAAAACCAGTTTAACAAGAGTGGACTTTCCAAAACCTTCAAAAACTCTCATCCTTTTTCCCTCATTTACTTGCGGATATGATCTAGTGGTTATGATAGTGGCTTCCCAAGCCACTTGCTCGGGTTCAAATCCCGGTATCCGCATTTTATCTAGGATGTTTGTGTAAACTAATATGATTTTAGCGTCCCTAAAAAAATATAAAACATTTTTTGATACATTTTATGTTTAGACTATGAAAATAAAAGTAAAGGTTGGGGATAGAGTAGAACTATTGGAGATGAATGACACCTGGTCAAATCTTGAAAAAGGATCAAAAGGAACTGTTACAAAAATTGAAGAAGATCAAGAGCTTATATGGATTAACTGGGATAACGGTGAAAGACTAGCGCTTCTTATTGGGATTGACAAGTTCAAAGTAGTTAAAAAATAAGGTTTTTAAAAAAGTGTTTTTTGTTTCATCATTTGATCAATATTTTCAAATTTATTGAGTAATGGTTCAACTCTTTCCTTGGAGAAATGATGATTATCACAGAGGATTTTTATGACTTTTTCACTGTTAGGAGCATTCCAAACAAGCTCATAATCATCAATAACATCGGGTTTAAGGAATATTTTCCGTATTTCTTTTATTTCTTCAGAAGATGGAGCGTTTTCACTGTCAATTGTAGCTATCACGTTTTCAATATTACCATTTTTTTTAATTAATTTCAAACTTTTTTTTGGACCTATTCCCCAGATTCCATCATTAAAATCTGTTCCAATGAGTATTGCCATGTCAACAAGTTGTTTATGAGTAATACCAAGGGTTTTAAGATTAGATTTCAGCCTTATCTGCCTAGGAAACACTTTTGCATAGGCTTCCTTACCTGGTAGTTTCCTCCGACCTGATGATGTAAGATTTCTAATAAGCACTGGTGAGCCGACAAGAAGACAATCATAATCCTGAGAACCCACTGCAAATGCATCACCTTTTTTAACCATGATGCTTGCTTGTGCTTCACCCTCCCCAGGCGCCTGAATAAAGGGAATCCCCAATGCTTCAAGGAGTTCTTTACTCTGATCTATCATTTCATCAGTTAACCGTGAGGTTTGTTGTGCTTTTGATCTAGCTTTTTCAAGATCACCTGCCTTAAGAGCTTCTTTCCATTCTTTTTCTGCTTGCTCCTTACGTTTCCTTCGTTCCTCAAGTGTTTTAGCCTTAAGAGGATGAGGTTTGCCATCAAACACATACACAGGTCGAATTTTTGCCTCTATCATATTTGCAGTACGATGAAAAAGACCTGAAAGATGTGAAGTAATTTGACCTTTAGAATCCTTCAACGGCGTTCCATCTCTTTGTCTAATACTTGATAGAAACTGATATAGAACGTTATGAGCATCGATAGCAAGTATTCTATCACGAAGATCGTCGAATGAGATTTTTTCCCATTTAAATAGGCCTCCAATATCTACTCCCATCTAATCAAAATTCAGAATACACAATATGAATATAGATTTTCCTCTCTCAGCGATAATTTTAAAGAAGAAGACCGCATTTGCCCTTGCGATGAAACGAGATCTTATTTCTATGTTAGATGTTAAAGATGATCTTGAAGAAATCATAGATCTTGGAATAAAACTAAAAAAGAAATCAAAACATGGTGAATCAATTGAACTACTTAAGGGAAAGACTCTTGGTATGATATTTGAAAAAAGTAGTACACGAACAAGGGTTTCGTTTGAGACAGGTATGACAAAGCTTGGAGGACATGCCATTTTTCTAAGTAAAAATGATATTCAACTAGGACATGGAGAGACAATAGAAGATACAGCGTTAGTGCTTTCACGATATGTAGATCTCATTATGTTCCGTGCTATGAGTAATAAAGCAATGAAAGAACTTGCCCATCATGCAACAGTTCCAGTTATAAGTGGACTTGATGACAAGGAGCATCCTTGCCAGGTTGTCACTGATCTTATGACAATAAAGGAATACAAAAATAATCTGAAGGGATTGAATTTTGTGTATCTGGGTGATGGGAAAAACAACATGGCACATTCATACTTACTTGGCTGTGGAATTGCTGGTATGAATATAAGAATTGTTTCTCCGAGAAAGTACTGGCCAGATCAATACTACGTTACAGAAGCGAAGAAATTCGGTGTAAAAGTTGAGATAACCGATAAGGTAGAAGGATCTACAAAGGATGCAGATGTAATAGCAACAGATACATGGGTTTCAATGGGTGATGAAACAACAAAACAACAACGTCTGAAAGAATTCAAAGGATACACAGTTGATGAAAAACTAATGAAACTTGCTAACCCTAATGCAATATTTTTGCATTGCCTTCCTGCATATTATGATTATGAGGTTACAAAAGAAGTAGCACATGGACCTCAGTCTGTTATCTTTGATGAAGCAGAAAACCGTATGTGGGCACAAATTGCAATAATGGTAACACTTTCTAAGTAATTGATCAAATATTTTTTTCAAAAAAAAACAGTAAAAAGAAATTAAAAATAAAGAAAATAAAAAGAAACAAAGGAAAGGAAGAAGGTTGTTTTAGAACCGTGTTTTTTATTTAGCTGGTGATAACTGTATTCCGTTTATATGGCGTGCTGTTCCCATAAACATTGTATAGCTTTCTCTTAGAAATCCTCGTGATACAGAAAGATAAACTCCGAGAAATCTTGTCATAAAACCAAATTGGCTTCCTTTGAGTGTTTTCATATTTAAAGCCAATGGTTTCAGAATAATTGTTCTATCATCTATCATTCCGTTTGAGTTGTAATGCCAAATAGCTGCTTTTTTACTTATCTTAAAAGATATTTTCTTCAAAGGAGTATAGTCTATACCATGTCCGCTACTGATTACAAATCCTCTATTTCGTGTGAGTTTTAGTGTCGTAAATATTCCTAGGATTCTTCCCAATAAAGAATTATCATTTCCCAATGTTCTTTCTATTAGGTCTCTTAAAGTATCCTCGTCTAGGTCATTTGTTGATTGGATTTGATCCATTATCATTGATATTGCACTTTCTAATTCTGCCAAATCTTCTTCTGAAATATACAAATTTTCAGTTGTTAAAGTTCCATCAGAGTCAATAGCTGTAAGTTCAACTGATATGGTTTCATTGTTTTGTTCATTTTCAGATGTTTCACTTGCTTCAGCAATACTGATTGGTATTGCTATTAA
>Ga0114920_10001421_pt1 | contig 10993 bp, 7 predicted proteins | sample ChitaG_FD_88683 | JGI IMG/M metagenome (GOLD analysis project Ga0114920, IMG submission 88683) | Deep subsurface microbial communities from South Pacific Ocean to uncover new lineages of life (NeLLi) - Chile_00310 metaG | ecosystem: Environmental > Aquatic > Marine > Oceanic > Sediment ...
CTCTGTGATTCGCCCTTTAATCTGTCCGGTCGTTCCAGCAAGTAGGACAAACGGAACGGTCGCCAGCATGGCAACCACTACTAATGCCCAAACAAGAGTCTTCCTGCTATTTCGAGTCATCCCTCTTCCTCCTCGACGATCCCATAAGTATCTTTTCAACCGCATCACATCTGCACCTCGATGCGGTACATAAAGTTCATTTTAATTAACAGTTTGTTTCAGAAACTTTCTCATCAATGCAATTGGAGAATCTCCCGAGTGAGGCTCTCCGGTATGCACTTGAGATCTGTCGTCCTCCGCTACAAGACTCTCCCCAACTCTATCATTCACTATCGCTTAGCGACGTTTCCCAAATTCTTTCAGGCAGATAAGATACTCCTGTTCTGCCCGGCAAGTCAAGCGATTTTTTTGGAGCATACGATTCCAAATCGCTATTCTATAGACTATCCACATATGTCATACGTTCAATGATTTGTCGTTTCTTCAGCGCGTTATTCCTGACAAAACAGCTAAGAGTCTCGAGCCGCGCTGCCTGCAAGGCAGAGAGTGTCGCTGGTGCCAGACTGATTCCAAGATGGTCAGCCATAGCGGCTTGGCAGGCTTTTGCTGCCTCGGTAAGCTCTTTGCGTCCAGCCGGTTGCAGATCACATGTCATATCCACGTGCGGGCCGTCAAGCGCTGGGTGAACCGCCACTCCAGCCAGCTTGATTGAACCATGCTGCAGAAGCACATGCCCTGTACGCTTCTGCGCTGACGCCACCACTTTCCGACCAGATGACAAAAGCTCATAACGAGCATTCGATGCAAAGCAGGGAGCTTTGTGGAAAAAGTCCCGCCGTGAGTTCTGAGGTGACGAAGATCGGACATAATCTGCGGTCACACCAAGCCGTTGCAGAAACAGTTTGAGTGCTTCTGCCACTGATCTGGAGGTCCAGGAGAGCGGACTTCCGGATCGTTTGCTGCTTAGATTCTCAGGGTTGACCACAATTGCATAGGTCAACTCAGATGTGTCATGATACACTGCCCGGCCACCGGTCACCCGCCTGATAAGCGGTGTCTGGCCGAGGCGGGACAAGTCCAAAGCCCTGCACTCGTCTTGATTGTAGCCAATAGTGATCGTCCCAACCTGCCAACTATACAGGCGCACGTAGACCGTTGCAGGGGCGGCCATGGCTTGTGAAAGGAGCCACTCATCAAACGCCATGTTGAAATATGGGTCGGTGGCCAGATGTGAATAGAAAAAACCATCAGGCATCTGACAAAAAAAAAGCCCCGGATTCCGGGGCGCAACGAAAAAACATTCGAGGCGCCGGCTCAGTTGACTGAATCCAGATGGTTGAGATCGATATTGTACTGCTTAATCTTGAGCCGCAGGGTCGATTCAGGGATGTTCAGAGCAGCAGCAGCGTGTTTCTTTACACAGTTCCGTTGCTTAAGAGCCTTGATAATGAACCGTCGCTCGTAGGTGGCAAGGAAATCGTACAAAGAATACCCGTTGCCGAAGGATACATTGTCACCCTGTTCTGCGAAGTCGGTTGTGCTCAATTGCCCTCCAGGTACCGAGAGAATCTTGCTCGAGAGAATACCAACATCAATTTCATCGCTGTCCCCGGCCAGGAGAATCAGCTTCTTGACTTCGTTCTCGAGTTCCCGAACATTCCCCGGCCAGTCATAAGCGATCATTTGCTTCAACACTGCGCTGGTTATTTTCTTGCCGCTCTCACTGAGAAACAAATCTACCAGAAGAGGAATGTCTTCCTTGCGCTCCCGAAGTGACGGGAGGCGGAAAGTGAGCGCCGACAGCCGGTAGTATAGATCCTGTCGGAACAACCCTGCCGCCATCTGCTCCTTAAGATCCCTGTTGGTTGCCGAAATAATCCGAACATCCACCTGGCGCGGTATGCTTTCTCCCAAACGGACCACCTCTTTTTCCTCGAGGATACGAAGTATCTTTGCCTGCACGCTCAGCGGCATATCAGCTATCTCATCCAGGAAAAATGTGCCACCGTCAGCTTCCTCAAACAGACCAGGCTTGTCTCGGTCTGCCCCGGTGAATGCACCCCGATGGTACCCGAAAAGCTCTGATTCCAGAAGTGTCTCCGGAAGTGCCGCACAGTTCACAAATATGAGTCTTTTATCCCGTCGCTTCGAGTTGTAGTGGATTGCCTTGGCCAGGAGGTCTTTCCCGGAACCGGTCTGACCTTCGATAGTTATGGAGATGTTGGAGTCGACCACCTGGCGAACCTGAGAGAGAACCTCCAGCATCCGCACATTCCGGGTCAGTATGTTAGGAAACGCTGCTTCCATCTTCAGTTGCGCTTTTAGCCGACGGTTGTCCTCCTGCAGTCTCATCTTTTGCAACTCGGCGGACTTGAAGGCGATAATATCGGAAAAACCGACTGCAAAGTTCAGTTCTGCCTGGCTGAACGGGTTGAGGGTATTGTCCTCCGACAGCTTGTCCAGATACACATAGCTGGTGGAGTTGTCACTCATTCTAAACGGTATCACAATCATACTGGCAACGACGTCGGGGAAATCCGGGAACAGGTCATTTATGTATGGATCACGACGACAGTCCAGACACAGAGTGGGACGGGTTGACGAGATTTCCTCGCCCAAAAGCTGTTGGAAATTGTCCGCAAACTTGCGCATCTGGAAAGGAGTCAGCGAGAAAGATGCAACCACTCGATTGTCTTCAAAGTCAGGAGTAAAAACGATTGCTCTGTCCGAATTCGTACGCCGCACCAGTGTCTCAAGCACTTCATCGATCTGACCGCTCTTAAGATCCTCCATATCGGACTTATTGACGAGATTGCCGAAGATTTTGAACTCATTCTCCTGTGAGATTGACAATGCCACCGCCTGGTCAGTCAGGCTGGTCAGAAACAGGTTCACCTGGCGGACCTTTCCTGTGGCGCCGAGATTCGAGAAGACCTTCTCGGCCCTGCTGAGTTTTCTGAAACCGCGGGACAGATCACCCTGCTGACAGGCAAATACTCCAGCTCTGAATTGAGTTTCGGCAATGCAGTAATCGAGTCCCAGTTTCTTGAAAATCCGACCGGCTTCGTCGAAGGTGTCCCTGATTTTCTCAGCTTCATCCGAGCCTGCGGTAACCTTGATTTCAGCAAGCGTCAGGAGCGTCCAGGCCAGATTTAGAGGATCATTAGACTCGCGAGCAGTCTCAACAGCCTTGCTGATATGATCAAGAGCATCGGCGTGCTCTGAACGAGTGGCAAAAACACGCGCAATCACGCGCCGAGCCATGGCTACCTCGGCTTTCTCACCCATCTGTAACGCAACTTCCAGCGCTTTCTGGCCATACTTCATAGCCTCGTCGAAGTTATCAAGAGCCAACTCCACTTCGGCAAGGCGTCGCCCGGACTGCGACACCAGGGTAGAACCAGGTGCCAGGAGTCTCCCTTCATGATAAGCGCCACTTAAAAGCGACTTTGCCTTGAATGTATCCGCCTTTTCCAGCGCCAATTCACCGGCGTACTCCAAATAGATCACCTTGTCACGCTTGAGATTGTGCTTGTCGATCAACTTTCGTGCCTTGCCTAAACAGCGTTCGGCAAACACAAACTCTCGTCTGCGCATATGCAGATAACCCAGAGAAAGGAGATTGCGTGCCTGGGAAACCTCGATGTCATTCTTTTCATTATATTCGAGAGCCGAAGCAAGATCCCTCTCGGCCTGATCCCACTGCCCGCAGAGCGTCCTGATGATGCCTGCATTACCGGTCAACTGGGCAACCTTTCGAGGTTCATCGACCGCATGCTCAATGGCATCCTCCAGAAAACTGACAGCCGACGTAAAATCACAGTGAATAAAGGCAATCCTTGCCAGTTCATTCAACGCATCAATCTGCCCAATCGGTTCGTTAGCCCGGCGATAGGATGCCAGCGCATCATACGCCTTGATCTCCGCGTTTTTCAGATCACCCAGCGCCGAATAGGTCTTTGAGAGAACCAGCAGTACCCTGCCATACCGTCGATTGAGTGGGAAATCAGCCAGTATTCTGGAACTGCGCAGCCCGGATTCCAACGCTTTTCGATAATTGCCGTCATTGAAGTAGCTATCGGCCTGGAGAGCCAGAAACAGGCCATGCTCGTGAGACTTGCCAGTGAAGTCGCTCTCCTGTAAGGCTTGCAGCTCCTGCCGGGCAATAGCATACTTCCGCTGCTGAAACAATTCCTCGACTGCCAAGAGGCGGTTATCAAAGACGAAATGTTGTGAGGAAACTCGCATTACTCGCAAATGCCCGTTGTTAGTTTAGTCCTCTCCAGTGGCTTCTTTCAGCCCCGATTGATTCCATATAGCCAACGGTCACACCAGACCCGAGTCACTCAATTCGAAGGTGTACCGATCACGAGATTAACCAGTTGCCCGCTGAAGTAGTAAGAACTGGCATACACCGCGTACCAGCGCCAGTCCAGATGACCCGGATTCTCCTCGAAATCCTGTGGGACAACAACCGTATCCCGCTCACCATCTCTACCATCCCCAGACCGATCACCATTATCAGCATCCCATGGATGCTCAGATGATAACACAGGCGCGGAGACCAGGCAGGTTATTACCAACGCAAACAGCAGAAGTATCGCTGTTAATGTTCTGCCTTTCATGAGTATTTCCTCCTATTTCCTATCAAACCAAATATTAACAAACCTCAAAAAATGTTGAAACAAACACCCCATGTAGAGGTGTTCTGAGATACGCCATCCGACGCATACTTTGCCACTATCAATTTACAAAACCCCTATTCCCTTGTCAAGTGATATCTTACATAACGCAGAATTTGCGCCGGAGATCGAAACTGGCCTCTACCATGCGATAATCCTGATGCGGATACGCGTCCGGACAGAATACTCTCAGATTGTTGCCTGATCTACCTGTCCTATTGGAAATTCCACCAACTGAATAGAGGCCCACAAATGAAGTGTGACCTGGCCTGTGGACTACTTATGGCGCACTCTTACCCGCTTGATGCGCTGACCTTCGAGCCTGACCACCTCAAATTCGAACCCGTGCCATCTTATTCTTGCCCCCTCACTGGGCACGGAACCAACCAAATCATAGATGAGACCACCGACTGTATCGTACTCCCCCTGTTCCCAGTTGGTATTCAGGCGATCCTGGAGTTCCTCGACACGAAGTGACGCATCTACAATGTAAGAACCGTCGGGCTGTTCTGCGATCCGCATTTCCTCGCTGTCGTGCTCATCCTGGATTTCTCCCACAATTTCTTCGAGAATATCCTCCAGTGTGACGAGCCCGGAGATACCGCCATATTCATCGACAACAACCGCGATGTGCAGTTTTCGCGTCTTGAACTCCCTGAGAAGATCACCAATAATCTTCGATTCCGGCACGAAGTATGGTTTGCGAAGGTACTCGGTAATCAGAAACTCCTCGCCAGGCTTCGGCATGTTGTTGAAGAGGTCCTTGACGTAAAGCAGACCGATGATCTTATCAATAGTTCCTTCATACACCGGGAACCGTGAGTGCCCATCCTTCCGCACAATTTCCCGAATATCTCTGAAGCTGGTTGATTGCTCAACGCCTGTGATATCAATCCGGGGCGACATGATTTCACGCACCACCGTCTTGTCCAGAAGGAAAATGTGACCTATCATCTCCTTCTCTTCTTCTTCCACGATTGTCTCGCCGATCCCGGCCTGCTCTGCCAGTGTTTCGATAGCCCTTTCCACAATCTCTTCCTTCTCTTCCTCGGTTACTCGGTCCTCCACCCTCACATGGCTCAGAGCGCGTCGATAGATGTACACTATCGGGGAAAAGAGCTGATACACAACAATGATAAGCCACAGGTAGCGTGTCATCCTGATGTTTATCGCCCGACGGGATGAACGTCGCGGCAGGTATTCCACAAGGGTAATATACAGCAGCCAGATTATCGGCAGACCGATCAGCAGGAGATAGTACTTGCTGCCACCGACCAGACCAGCGATGCGCTCAAGGGCAAGGACCGCTGCCAGAGTCACAAGAACCAGCGTAAACGATTTGTATATGAAGGCTATTTGTACAAAGGCGCGCGGATCAGCGGCTAACTTTGCCAGAAGGTCCTTTCGTCGCCTTGAGAGACCCGGGAACAACGATTCCACTTCCTCAGGATCAATATACACAGCCAGCGAGTACAAAGAGACAACATAAGCCGTCAAATAAGCCCCGATGATAACGGATAGATAGAGCCATATGTCTATCATTTCGCTGACTCCTCAAGACGGTTGAGATAGTACTGCTCACGGGGCTCCATGAGAGACGCCTGGCGTTTTCCAACGTGATCATACCCGAAAAGATGCAGGAGACCGTGACAGAACAGATGCAGCAATTCTTCTGAGAGCGCTCCGCCGTAACGACTCGCCTGCCTGAGCGCCGTGCCTGCGGAGATGTATATCTCGCCAAAAACGCCCTCCTTTTCACCGGGTGAATCAAGATTGAACGACATCACGTCGGTCGTCTGATCCCTGCCAAGATACTCCCGATTCAACCTGCGTATTTTGCTGTCCGTAATAAAGACGACGTTAACCAGGCTTTGCCACTCGGGGTCGCCCTCTTCCTCGGTGATCAGCTCAAACAGTTTGCGGAGCCGTTTCGCTGGAAGCCGGATCTTTGTCTCCTTGAATATCACCAGCTTCATGAGACTTCGGCCTTGTCCTTCCTGGGATACTCCACACGGGAATGGAAGGCTGCAATGATAATCTGTGCAAGTGCCTCTTTGATCCTTGCCAGGTCCCTGAGTGTCAGAGGGCATTCATCCAGTTCGCCGGACTGGAACCGGTCATTCATGATTCGCTGAATCAGGTTGTCTATCCGCGCTGGTTTGGGATCATCCAGCGTTCGGCTGGCTGCTTCGACCGCATCGGCCAGCATAACGATTCCGGTCTCCCTGGTTTGCGGTTTGGGTCCCGGATAGCGGAACTTGTCAGTCGAGAGCACGTCAGCATTTTGCTCGACCGCCTTGTTATAGAAATAACTCATAACCATCGTCCCGTGATGTTCTTCGATGAAATTGAGAACGTCATCCGGAATGTCGGCTTCCTCCGCCAGTGCCCGTCCCTTCTTCACATGCGAGACCAGAATCAATGTGGACATCGTTGGAGTCAGCGAATCGTGCTTTGATTTGATACTGAGTTGATTCTCCACGAAGTATTCCGGGATCTCAATCTTTCCTACGTCGTGATAATAGGCGCCAACTCTGGCCAGGAGAGGGTTGGCACTAATGGCCTCGGCGGCTGATTCACTCAGGTTCCCCACAATTATGGAATGGTGATACGTGCCGGGGGCTTCAATTGAAAGGCGTTTCAAAAGGGGGTGGTTCAGGTCGGAAAGCTCCAGGAGCGTAATGTCGGTCGTAATGCCAAACAACGACTCAAATACCGGCAGTATACCGACCGTCAGCAGCACCGAGATCAATCCAACGCTGACCCCGTACGCCATTTCGGTGAAAATCTCAGAGCGTGGGCTGAGTTTCAGATTCTCAACAACGAATATCAACCCGACATATGACAGCACGAGGAAGAACATGATTCCATAGAAATCAGATCGCTTTCTGACACGCCGGGAGGAAAAGCATGAGACAACACCGACTACGGCGCTGAGCAGCGTGACACTGAAGCTGAAGCGGTGCATTATTCCAAGCAGCAACGCCAAAGTAATAGTAGCGAGAATGCCAACCTCGGCGTCAAAGAGAATCGTTACCATTATAGGAAGAACTGCTATCGGGTAAACGTAGATCGAATCAAGCCCCAGCTGCTTAACAAGATATATAAGAAACAACTGGAGCGCAAAGACCAGAAAGAGGGCAAACAGTTTCGGGTTGGAGTTGTATATCTGCCGGCGGAAATGGTAGAGAAAAAGATAGAGTGCTGTGAAAGCGGCCAGGACCAGCAGCACCCGCGCTAAAGCCGGCAGCAACGCAGCCAGCCAGTGCCGGCTGGCTGCCCTGGAACGCAGCATGCGTGCCATTTCCTGAAGAATCTGTTCTTGTCGTGAGGTTACTTTCTGCCTGGCACCCACAATAACCTGACCTGAGTTTACTATCTCCCTGACATCCAAGATCTGTTTCAGTTCCTCGGCAACCCGCCTGTTGTACTCCTCGTTATTGACCCACAGGTTTGGCTGGATGAAATTGCGCCCGATCAAATAGTTGTATTCTACATCAAGGGAGTCTGCCGCCACCAGATGGTTGAGTGCTGTGAGTAATCGTGCGTTGGCAAGGGGCATGTCCAGAAGGCGGCCACGCTGAGAGATGCTCTCTCGATCAGCGCGGCGGATAAGCACTGTCCTGTTGCGACGTTCCGGCAGTGCACTGAGCGTCTTGAGAACTCCGACCTTGTAGATCTCCTCTTCGTATATCTTCTCCAGCCGGTTTTGAACAACTACCGGTTCATCCGGCTCCTGCAGTGATCTTGAGATGGTCGTCCGGCTGAGCATCGGGAAGCTCTCCGAGATCAAATCAACAAACTCCGCTCGCCTGACCGAATCGACAGCGCCTTTTTCCCTATAAAACTGAACCTGACTGATAAACCGCTCCAAACCATCGTAGACGGAGTTGACAATAGAAGTATCGTAGTCCAGGACCTGCGGGATGGAAAAACGAACCATCCCCTCTTCGTCTGCAAGTTCCCGTTCGCTCTTGTAGATAGTTATCTGAAACGGCGCAATGATGTCCTCGTGTGCGAATTCACCCCTGTGCGGCATATCCAGAGGATCGAACAGAACATCACCCGGGTAAAGTACGCCGACCAGGACGGAGACAACAATCAGGATGAGAAGTTTGATCGTCCGGGAACGGCCTGAAGATCTCACCTGCTGGCGACTCTCAGTCTGAACTTTGAGAAGCCTCTTGAGCTTGCGTTTCAGCTTTAAGAAAAAAGTAAACATGCGGGCAATGTCCTTTTCGCCCTAACCCTTCCTTTTGCGGTCTTCGTACTTTTCGTAAGCCTTAATGATATTCTGTACGAGGTGATGGCGAACAACATCCTTTTCCGTTAGATAAGTGAACTCTATCCCCCGTATATTCCTGAGGATTTTCTGCACATTCACGAGACCCGAAGAACGCTTGTTATCCAGATCGATCTGAGTGATGTCGCCGGTTATGACTGCCTTGGATTTCTCACCGATACGGGTGAGGAACATTTTCATCTGCGCGTTGGTGGTATTCTGCGCTTCATCAAGAACAACAAAGGCCTCGTTGAGCGTACGGCCCCGCATGAACGCCAGGGGCGCTATCTCAAGAATACCCACTTCCAGAAGTTTGCGAATCTTGTCAGGCTGAAGCATGTCGTAGAGAGCGTCGTACACCGGGCGAAGATACGGGTCGACCTTTGCCCGGATATCTCCCGGAAGAAATCCGAGCGACTCCCCCGCCTCCACCGCAGGACGGGTGAAGACGATCCGGTTAACTCTCTTGGTTTTCAACTCCGCGACCGCCATAGCCACTGCCAGGTAGGTTTTACCTGTACCGGCAGGGCCTATGGCAAAGACAATATCGTGCTTGTCTACTACTTCGACATACTTCGTTTGACCGATCGTCTTCGGCCTGATAACCTTCTTGAGCGCGCTGGTCAGAAGGGCTTCGGTGGAGATGCTTTCGGCAGGGCCGGTACCGTCCTCTCTAATCATGGCAATGGCATAGTTCATATACTGTTCAGTGATAATATCACCCTGCTTGATGCGTGTCGTCAGATCCCCGAACAGCCGCATAATCTGTTCCACCTCGCGCGGCTCACCCTCAACCTGAATGATCTCACCCCGCGCGACGATCTTGGCTAGAAAGCGTGACTCGATCATCCTGAGGAAGGCCGAATTCTGTCCGAAAAGAAGTCGCTGGTCAATTCCTTCAGCGTTGAACAACGCCGTCTTTTTATCATTCAGTTCAAGACTCATGTTGCCTTCACTCTGTCTTGTCGGTCTCCTCAATGCTGAGGCCGAGTTCCTCGAGCTGCTCCGGTTCCAGAGGCGACGGGCAGTTGTCCATCAGCGAGGCTGCATTGGTTGTCTTGGGAAATGCAATCACATCCCGGATACTCTCGCTGCCTGTCATCAGCGACACCAGGCGGTCAAGGCCGAAGGCGATACCGGCATGGGGCGGGGCGCCGTATTCCAACGCCCGCAACAGAAAACCGAACATTCGCTGAGCCCGCTCGTGGTCAATACCAAGAATCTGGAGAACTTTCTCCTGAAGTTCCCGCCGATTAATACGCTGCCCGCCTGAGGCTATCTCCCAGCCATTCACCACCATATCATACTGCAACGCCCTGGTCTTCCGCCAGGGATGTTCCTGATCAGACACGACCAGTGAAGTGGAAAAGCCATCCTCGATCAGAGACAGATCCTCTTCCATCGGATGTGAGACAATATTGTGCATCGCCTCAAGACGTTCCGCCTCTTCATTAAACTCAAAGAGAGGGAATTGCGTCACCCAGAGAAACTTGTACTCACCACTCTTTCTTAATCCATGCTCATTTGCAAGGCGAAGTCGAAGCTGACCCAGTACCTGCTCTGCTTTGTACGATCTATCGGATATAATGAACAACGCATCACCTTTTTCGGCCTGCGCTCTCTCGCATAATTTCTCGCTGATAGCTTCGCCGATGAATTTCAGGATGGGTGATTTGTCTCCGGATTCGGTGCGAAGAATATACGCCAGCCCGCCGGCGCCGAGATCTCTGGCCACATTGGTCAGGTCATCGAGTTGTTTGCGTGAATATGAGCCGCCCCCCTTGAGGACAATCGCCTTAACAACCCCTCCCGATGCAACATTTTCAGCAAATACCCTGAACCCGCACTCGCTGACGATATCGGAGAGATCGACAATCTCCATGCCAAAGCGCAGGTCCGGTTTGTCAATTCCCCACCGCCTCATGACCTCGTCATAGGTAAGACGTTGGAAAGGAGTCTCTACCGATATATCCAGCACTGTCTTGAACACATCCGCCACCATGCCTTCAGCCATGGTAAAGACATCCTC
>Ga0114920_10001422_pt1 | contig 10992 bp, 12 predicted proteins | sample ChitaG_FD_88683 | JGI IMG/M metagenome (GOLD analysis project Ga0114920, IMG submission 88683) | Deep subsurface microbial communities from South Pacific Ocean to uncover new lineages of life (NeLLi) - Chile_00310 metaG | ecosystem: Environmental > Aquatic > Marine > Oceanic > Sediment ...
CAAAGCGATCACAAAGCATGATCAGGATGATGAAAAGGAGGTGGCATGATGCAAACCAAAGGACTTGGTGATGTTGTTGAACAGATGCTCACAAGCATTGGGATCACTGAAGAACGAATCAAGCGATGGTTCAAAGTGAAAGAGTGTGGTTGTGCAAAAAGGAAACGAATGTTGAACGAATTGTTCAGAAAGGAAGGTGAATGATGTTTGGGTTTGATGACTTTATGGATGACGTTGTGGAGTACGAATCAGTGATGCCTGGCATCGTATTTGGAACAGTAGATGTGGTTTGTGATCAGTGTGGAGAACTAACAACACACGAAGCAAACCAAGATGAAAACAACTCTTATCAATGTCCACGTTGTAGGAGTTTTACAGAGGTCTGACGCAATGTGCTAAGGAGACCAATTTGTTTTTTATTTTTTATTTTGAGGATTAATTATGTATGAAAAATCACAAATAGATTTTGAGCTTAGACACGAACAACCAAATTATTTGTTCGTGCTAGGTGATACCAAAGGTGGAAAAGAGTTTGCTTATGGGCTTTCTGATAGCACCTCTGCAATCTTCTTAGAAGCTGCAAAGGAAAAGAATTGGGAGCTGATTGATTCTTTCTTTGTTCATGTTGATGGTTCGCCAGAAAGCAGAACAAATGAATTGATGATCAGTGATCATGATTTTCTTGGGTTCTTTGTTGAGTCTTTCTTCACACTTTCACACGATGAGGTTGAAGAAGCTGGTGGTATCAAAGCAGTGGAGGATTGGGAATCAATCAACCACTGGGACGATGAATATGACGTTCACAAATGGTGCGACGAAAAGCTCCTAGAACGACAGGCTAATCGTTTTGCATACGACCGTTACATGATCGAAAGTGCAGTGATATAGCCATGATAGTAACTGCCCCCGTTTCCATTTCAGGATTTTCAAAAAAGGAACTGAAGATAGTGTCGTTAATCGTGATAAGACAGATCATAGCGATGAAGATTTGGAGACAGGGGAAGTTCTATTACCACGGCAAACCAAAGAGCATGTGGCACGAATATGTTCCGGTTTGTAGAGATGAATTGAACAGAATGATTGGTGGTAGATACAGCAAGATCATCGAAGCATTGAGAGAAAAGAGAGTAATCCAACGTAATGATGCTGGTGGTTACAGCACAGGCAACGCAACAACAAAGGCTCGTTGCTATCGATATCGACTACATCCAGATCGTTGGAATGAGCCACTCAGACTCGTTGCAATGCCACAACGCAAACAGCAACGAGTAATCAACAGAAAATTCCACAAGGTAAAAGAAAACCTAAGAGAACAGTATGTTGCAGGAGAGCAGTTTCTATCTTGTTTTCTGCTACCAGATGAGCATGTAAACGAATACGAAAGATTCTGTACCGAACATGAGTGGCCCGATTGGCAACGTGTGGCCATCGCAAGATTCAACCAAAAAAATTGGTGGTCGAATGTTGATATTTATGGTCGTTACCATTCGCCACTAACAAACCTACACAAACCAATCAGAGCATTCATTTGTTGCAATGGATCAGAAGTTGTTGGATTCGACATGGCAAACTTCCAGCCTGCTTTACTGACGCAATACGAAAGCATTGGCATTGAATTGGATTTGCCAAAAAAGGAACAGCAACACTATTACGAACTATGTGAAGCAGGAGAAATCTACAGGTTCATGCTTGAGAATACGGAATACCAAGACGTAGCAGACGTAAAGAAAAAATTCTGTGCGATGCTCTTCAAGACCAACAAAGCGATGAGAAAGATGAAATTGTGGCAGACATTTGACCACTTTTTCCCAACCTATTCTCAGGTGATACAGAAGATCAAGAGACACAACTACAAGAGGATGCCAAAGTTTCTTCAACGATTAGAAGCAGACATCATCTTTGGTCATTGTCTTAAAAATTTCCAAAAAATTTCCTCTGCTCCATTCTTCACTGTTCATGATGCAATTTATACAGAGGAGAAAGCCAGTGATCAGTTGAACGAATCAATGAGAATAGCAATCTCTTCTCTGAAAATACCTACACAGATCAAGGAGGAGAGAAGGATTCAACACACAACACAACCTCAAGGCTATTTATCTGCTGACGAGTTAAATTTACGACTAAGTTTGTAAATGATGATCTTTGACAATTCGGTTTTTTTATTCAGGCAACCAGCATATTTGGGAAGTGTTTGGTGTATGAATGGGTAATGAACTCTTACTAAAGGAGAGAACCATGAGACTGATGAATAAGTATGAAGAGATCGTGGCTGATTATGTACATGCTGTAATGAAGAAACATGAAGATTGGCCGTATAACGACTCAACAGAATATATGAATCAACTGCAACATAACGAACCACTAACAGGCAAAGAATTTGTTTGTGTGTGGCTCAAAGATGGTAAAGCATTCACTAAAGAATGTGGCTCTCCTGTTGAGTTTGTTGATGTTCCGCACGATTGCGAAACGATTTTCAGACATCAAATAGAGGAGGCCTTCTATGACGCAACTAGACCCTATCAAGAGATCTACTGTTAATGTTTCGTCTTTAATTCGTGACATTCACAAACACAGACCAGCAGCAACGAATGCAGAAATCAAGCTGGTATTGCTTGAAACAGAGGGTATTGAAGCAGGCAGCAATCTCATAATCCAAACGATAGGTTCGGAATCTGAACGACTACCGTTGATGCAAAAGAGAGCTGAAATCATGCCATTAGCAGAACGATTCTTGCAGGCGTGTGATGGTAACAGACTCGTGGCTCAAAACCTCCTAATTCAAGCGGTGAAGTGATGTGGGGCGAAATGCGTTGGTCTCAACCCAACCAAGTAAGACCGGGATTTTCTCCACAGATGAGTTACTGGATGGAGAAGATCGAAAGTGAAATCGAAAGAGATAAGAGAAGCAATTCCTTTTGTAGTGGTATTGGCTTCACAAAATTTGTTGAGCAGATAAAACAATGTTGCCAATTAGGTAGTGAAAGAAAAATACAGGCTCCATGTTGTTATCTTTACCCGAAAGATGATCCCAAGGCCGTTGCACAAATTGAGAAAGTGAGTTGGTACGGTAATCAACAGAGTAATGCTTCACTTCTTTATCTTACGAAGCTTTACGTTCTTGATACAGAAAGAGATAGTGGTATTGGGACTAAATTTCTCAAAGAAATAAAACGAATAGTTGATGACACTGGTATGGTTTTATTCTTACATGCTGAGAGTTTTAGTTTGAGTAATAAAGAAGGTGGTTTACCTTTTGCCTTTTATGATATGGATGAGCTGCTGAAATACTGGGACAGTGAGAAGCTTACATACACTGATGGAGATGTTCTTTTAATTGAGTGGTACAAGAGACTAGGTTTTATAAATGCTTGCACCCACGATGAAGGAAATTGGCCAGCTAAGGATTACCACAGACTTGATAAACAATTCCTGCACGTTGGAAAGAACAATCCACAACGAGACCTCTATCTGAAACGCACCAAAGTTGATGGCATGTGCGAAACATGTAGACTTCAGGTTCTTGGTGAGGGCTAACCGACAATGGACTGTAAAGGCGCGAGGATACCGAACAGACAGAGAATGAAGACTGTGGATTTCATTTTCAGTTCAATGCCGATTGGTCGACGGTTTGTTCCCAGTTAGCCAGCGCTTGCTGTAAGCGGCTGACGAGTTTGGGATGGTTGGCGGCGATGTTGGTGGTTTCACCAAGATCGGTAGTAAGGTCGTAGAGTGCAGGTGGCTGGTTCGGAAGGACACAAAGCTTGTGGCGGCCCTCGCGGACGCACTTTTTGTCACCCATTCGCCAGAAAAGCGTACGGACACCAACGGGTTTCTGATCGAACAGGAGCCCGCTGAGATCAACGCCGTCGCAATTGCCTGTGTTTCCCGGTTTGCTCCCAGCGAGCCTGGCGAAGGTGGGGAATAGATCGAACGTCATGGTCGTGTCATCACACACCGAGGGCTCAATTCTTCCAGGCCAGTAAGCGATCGCCGGCACGCGGTGACCACCTTCGTAAACTTCAGCTTTCTGTCCTCGCAGCGGTCCCATGTCGGAGATGTTTTTGAAACCGCCCCGATACTCCAGATAGCCGCCATTGTCTGACGTGAAAAAAACGAGAGTGTTATCGGTGAGATTCAGTTCTTCCAGAGTGGCGACGATCGCGCCGACATTGGCGTCGAGGCTCTCGATCATCGTGGTTAGGTGGGGACGAACATTGGCCCGATCCGGAATGACGCCCCACTTGTCTTTGTGATAAGACGTGCCGGCTTTGCGATGCGGCGGATCACTCGGTCCCTGCCATGGGAAATGCACTGCGAGGTGTGGCAGATACAGAAAGAACGGCTTCTCATGGTGGCGTCTGATAAAGTCGATCCCGTGACGGGTCACGAGATCGGTGGTGTATCCTTTTTCGCCGGAGAGAACTTTATCGTGCCACCAGTCTTCGTTTCCTGAGCGATCGACATGAGTGTGATAATCGCCGTCGCCCGAGAGCAGACCGCGGTATTCATCGAAGCCTTGGTTGGTGGGGAGGTACGGCGGTCCATAGCCCAGATGCCACTTCCCAAAGCAACCTGTCGCGTAGCCCGCATCGCGAAGAACCTCGGCAATCGTAACGGCCTCAAGCGGGAGCCCCGGATCGTGGTTCTTTCCACTGAGTGCAGCTTCAAAGCGGCGACCGAAGCGATTCTGATACAGGCCGGTGAGAAGGGCGACACGAGTCGGGGAACACATCGGACCGTTGCTGTGGAAGTCGGTAAACCGAATTCCGGCAGCGGCAAGGCGATCAAGATGCGGAGTCCGGTTGACCTTCGAGCCATAGCAACCAAGGTCAGCGTACCCGAGGTCATCCGCAAGAATGAAGACGATGTTGGGTTGAGCCGCGTGCGAAAAGGCCCCGGAAACCTGGAGGATAAAACACAAAATTACCAGCACGATGAACGAGCTTTTATGTTGTTCGATCACGACTTTTTCGCCTGCTTGCGGGCTGTTGATTGAATGACTTCTTCAAGGAGATTCGACAGTGGCGGAACGCTGCCCGCATGGAGATCCCGCGAGATGACGTTCCGAGTTTCTCCCGGATCATCTTGGTGATCGTAAAGTTCGCGGGCCTTCACCTCTTTGGTCGCGAAGTCGCGCCATTCGGTGTAACGGAATCGCTCGGTACGGATCGAGTAGCCCATCACCTCGGGTAATTTTCCACGGGGATAGTTCGGTCGAGGTGTTTGGGTCAAAGCAGCCGGTCTGAATGTTTGGTTCGGATTTTCCAACAGGCCAACAAGCGATTTGCCTTGCAGAACGTTCGGAGTTTCTAGTCCACAGAGTTCAGTGAGTGTCGGGTACAGATCGAGCAGTTCAACCAAGCCTCTTGTTTGCTGTCGGCCGGCGTGCTGCGGTGTGGTGATGATTAACGGGACGCGGGCATCCAATTCAAAGACCGTGGTCTTGCGAGTGAGCCCGTGTTCGCCCAGGTGCAGTCCGTGATCCGACCAGAGGACCACGATCGTACGGTCGCGCAGGGCGAACTGCTCTAGCGCCGTCAGCACCTTACCAACCTGCGTATCAAGGTAGCTGATCGCTGCAAGATGACCGTGGTGCATTTCCCTTAATGAGCTTGAGTCCTTGCCGCCACGATAGCGTGCACTGGTCAGAGCAACATCCGGAACATCGCGGGGTGGGACGACACGTGCGGGAATCGGGACTGATTCGCGATCATAGAGGTCCCAGTACTTCTTTGGAGCGTTGAAGGGAGTGTGCGGTTTCCAAAATCCGACAGCCAGAAAGAATGGTTTTTCCCGTTGCTTCAACTCACCAAGCGCCGACACGGCCGCATCGGCAACCCGCCCATCGAAGTATGCATTGTCCGGCACCGCACGGCACTCGGTTTTCCCTTCTCCCGAAGCGAGGTTCGGTGGCAGCTTGCCTTCGACCAACGGCTTGTCGTTGCTGTGACTGTTGTAGTGAAGTACCGAAGGCACACTCCAAGAAACGGGATCACCTTTCCAATCGTCTTGCCGCCAGTTGTGAAAAATCTTGCCGACACATTGCGTGTAGTAACCGTTGTCTTTGAAATACTGCGGAAGCGTCACCGCGTCGGGCATGTTCTGCCGAAAATGTGTTGGCAGATCCCAGACTCGCAATGTGTCTGGTCGCAGTCCCGTCAACGTCGAAGCTCGCGACGGATTGCAGACCGTTTGCTGACAGTAAGCCTGTTGGAACAGCGTCCCGCGCGCTGCGAGCTTGTCGATATTGGGAGATCGAACATGTTTGTCGCCGTAGCAGCCCAGTTCAACCCGCAGATCATCCACCGCGATGAACAGTACATTGGGCTTCGCCGCACTCTGCTCGTCAGCCTGGACCAGCGACGCGAACAGTGGCACAAGACTGAATATTACGAGAATACGTTTCATTGCCCACTCCCTTTCGTGTTGTCGTGCAGCGTTTTCATTCGCGATCCCAACTTGTTATCCAAATATTTAATCACGGCTCGGATTTCAAGCCGCAGTGTATTGATCAGGTTGACCTATTCGCCCATATCGACACAACGAGAGGTTTTCTAATCATGCGACCACCTTTCACGTTGAACCAAACCGTTTGCTTACTTGGCCCCACTCATTGCCCGCTCACCCGCGTTGTCGAGTGATGCGAGCGATTTGGCGAGTCCGTTTTCAATGTGGGTCGTGGCTGCAACGGATGCGTTTTCAGGGTTTGACTCCTGAATGGCTTCACAGATGGCCATGTGGTCATCGCACGTCGCGCGCATCGAAGCCGCGTCGTAACGGTGTCTCCTCACGCCGAAGACTCGGGTCAAAACATGTGACCTGCCGGCCGTCCGAATCATCGTTTGATTACCACTGGCCGCAATCGCCTCGATGTGGAAGGCATAGTCAGCTTTTTCAAACTGGCCAACAATTCGTTTTCCGGCAAACTCTTTTGACGACGTTTCGAGTTGGGCTGTAAGTTCACTCATCCGCGCAAGGTGCCCTTCAAGTCGCCTTACCTGCTGCGTGGTTGCACGTTGCGCTGCGAGGCGAGCTGCATACGGCTCAATGGCCAACCGAACCTCGTAAATGTCGACGAGTTCCTGGCGGTTGATCTGGCGAACGACGGCTCCGATCCTGGGTACCAGTTCAAGCAAGCCTTCGTTGGCAAGCTGGCCCGCCGCCTCGCGCACGGGAGTAGCGCTGACGCCAATTTCCTTCCCAATCGGGCCGTAAAGCAAGCGAATGCCCGGCTCGAATTTACCGGAAATGAGCTGTTTGCGAAGGTGATAGTACGCGCGGCTTGCGTGAGTCTCGGTGCGTATCATGGCGACTCCTAACCTCGCTGATGTATGAATGAGTGCTTTCTGTTGACTCGACATCCTAACCCAGTTGCACTTCAAAGTCTATAGAGTACGATCTGCTCTATAGACTTTACGCTTTATTGAACTCCTTTACGCTTTATTGAACTCCGATGAAATTCATGAGACATGTTCGTTTGGTGATCTTCGTGATGATCGCCGGTTCGGCGGCGTCAGCCGATGAACGGCAAGTACCGGAACCTAGCAAACCGGGGAGCGGAGGGTTCGTGTCGGCGAAGTTGATTTATGAAATCGGCGACGCTCAAACGCCTCAGTGTCACGCCTCCACGATTGTCGAAACGAATGATGGACTGGTGGCGGCGTGGTTCGGTGGAGCCCACGAGAAGAATCCGGATGTGGGAATCTGGTTGTCGCGACACGTGGACGGCAAGTGGACAACGCCGGTGGAACTGGTCGATGGATCCGAAAATGAAGATCAGCAATACGCTTGCTGGAATCCCGTGTTGTTTCAACCTGCCGACGGACCGCTGATGTTGTTTTACAAAGTGGGCCTCAATCCGCGGGACTGGTGGGGAGCGTTGATCACGTCGAGCGATGACGGCAAAACCTGGTCGAACCCGCGACGACTCGGTACCGACAATGCCCTGCCGAAAGCGAATCGAAATCTTCTCGGGCCGGTCAAGAACAAGCCTATCCAACTCGTTGACCGAATCATTCTGTGTCCCACGAGCACCGAGAACGACGGCTGGAAAGTTCACTTCGAAGTAACTCGCGACCTCGGCAAAACCTGGAAAGTGATCGGCCCGATTGACGGGGAATTCAATGCCATCCAGCCCAGTATCCTGACGTACTCAGACGGACGTCTGCAGGTTCTCTGCCGAACGAAAGAGAGCGTCGTCGCGGAGAGCTGGTCAAACGATCGCGGCAATACGTGGAGTCCTCTGCAAGCGACTGAACTGCCGAACCCGAACTCAGGCACCGATGCCGTTACTTTGTCGGACGGTCGGCAATTGCTGGTCTACAACCACACGCTTCGAGAAGGACCATTCCCGTCGCATCGCACGATGATCAACGTCGCCATCTCGGAAGACGGGAAGTCGTGGAAGCCAGTTCTCACGCTGGAAAAAAGCGAAGGCGAGTTCTCATACCCAGCTGTGATCCAGTCTCGCGACCGCAAAGTTCACATCACGTACACATGGAAGCGCGAGAGCGTCATGCATGTGGTTCTCGACCCGATGGTGTTTCAGTGAGCCGGTTCTCCTTGCAACTACAAGGCATTGTTCCGCCGCTGATCACGCCGCTTTCGGCACGTGACGCGCTGGACGTCGAGGGACTTGAACGTCTGCTGGATCATGTCATCAAAGGCGGGGTGTCGGCCGTGTTTATCCTCGGCACCACAGGTGAAGCGCCAAGTTTAAGTTATCGGCTGCGTCGTGAAATGATCACGCAGACGGTGCGGATTGTCTCGGGACGAATTCCGGTTTTGGTTGGTGTGACGGACACCGCATTCGTGGAGTCGGTCGATCTGGCACAGTATGCGGCGGACTGTGGAGCTGACGCGGCGGTGCTGACCACGCCGTACTATTTTCCGGCTGGCCAGACGGAATTGACTGCATACATTCAGAACATCGCTCCGCTAATTCCGCTGCCGTTGATGCTGTACAACATGCCAGGGCTGACCAAGGTTTGGTTCAACAACGAAACACTCCGGACGTTATCGGTGATCGATTCGATTGTCGGAGTCAAAGACAGCAGCGGAGACATGCAGTACTTCGCGGAACTTTGCAGACTGAAAACCGAGCGACCGGATTGGACGGTGTTGCTCGGGCCGGAAGCACTGCTGGCCGAAGCGCATGCGTTGGGCGGCGACGGCGGCGTCAGCGGTGGAGCGAACGTAGCCCCGCAGATGTTCGTGGATTGCCACCGAGGCCTGGTCGCTGGTGACGACGCGGCTGTCTTGGCGGCGCGCGAGCGGATCGATGCGTTTCAGGCGATTTATGACATTGGCAAATACGCTTCCCGGCACATCAAGGCGACCAAATCAGCGCTCTCGCTTTTGGACATCTGCAGCGACCTGCCTGCCGATCCCTTCCACCGCTTCTTGCCACCGCAACGCGAGCAGGTTGCGGAGATCCTGCGAAGGGTTGAAGTCCTATGATCGCAGCAGTCTTTTTCACGGGAATCGACTGGACCGTCTTGATCGGCTACTTCGTGGGCATCATGGCACTTGGTTTGTTCTTCTGGAGACGGAACAAGTCCGCTGACCAGTTTACCGCTGGAGGTCGATCTCTGCCCGGATGGCTGTGCGGGCTATCCATCTTTGCGACGTACCTGAGCAGCATCAGCTATCTGGCACTGCCGGGAAAGGCGTTCGTCGACAACTGGAACGCATTCATGTTTTCGCTGGCATTACCGCTGGCGGCCCTGATCGCGGTCCGTTACTTCGTGCCGCTCTATCGCAAGTCGGGCGAAATCTCCGCGTACTCGCTCTTGGAAACGCGCTTCGGTTTATGGGCGAGAATCTACGCAAGTACTTTTTATTTGCTCTACCAAATCGCAAGGATCGGCGTCGTCATGTATTTGATGGCTTTGCCGATGGCCGTGCTGTTTGGTTGGGACATTCGCACGGTGATTATTGTTACGGGTGTGATCGTGACCGCCTACTCGTTTGTCGGAGGAATCGTGGCCGTGATCTGGGCCGACGCGATTCAGGCAATCGTCCTGCTGGTAGGAGCATTCCTTGCTCTTGGAATCCTGTTGATGGGGATGCCCGGCGGTCCTGCGGAAGTGATCGAGGTCGCCAGTCAAAGCGGCAAGTTTTCACTCGGAAATCCGGCACTGCTGGACCTTTCGCAGCCTACGATCTGGGTCGTTTTTGCGTTTGGACTGTTCGATAATCTGCGTAACTTCGGCGTCGATCAAAGCTACGTCCAACGCTACATCGCGGCTCGCAGCGATCGGGAAGCTGCGAAAAGCGTCTGGCTGGGCGCGTTGCTGTACGTACCGGTCAGCGCGTTATTTCTGTTCATCGGTTCGTCACTTTTCGCCTACTATGAAAGCCATCCCGAGGAGACTCAGGAAGTACGATTGATCGTGGCAGAACAAAAATTGATGCAGGCCGGTGTGGGCGTCAATTCGGCAGAGTACCAATCCCAACTTGACCTCATCACGAGCGAACTGACGAATAAAGACTTGGGCGACCGAGCCTTCCCGCATTTCATCGCTTCGCATCTGCCGCAGGGGGCACGCGGTCTGTTGATCGCCGCCGTCTTCGCCGCAGCGATGAGTACCGTGTCAACATCACTGAATTCCGCCGCCACGCTGGTGATGAGTGATTTTTATCGCCGCCTTTTGCGACCGCAATCCGGCGACGCGCGAGAAGTCGGCGTCCTGCGTGCCGCCACGATCGCCTGGGGTGTGATGGGAACAATCATGGCATTGGCGCTCGTGCGATTGACTGAAAGCGCGTTGGACATATGGTGGTTGCTTTCGGGAGTCCTGGGCGCCGCAATCATCGGCTTGTTCCTGTTGGGACTGATAGTTCCGACAATCCGCAGCGGGCAAGCCATCGTCGTGCTTGCGATTGGTACAGGAGTAATCGCCTGGATGGCACTCTCCACGGGTCCGTATTGGCCAGTATCACTTGCTACTTTTACAAGTCCGTTTCACCCCTGGCTGATCGTCGTCCTTG